>WLWD01005694.1_pt1 | contig 34309 bp, 25 predicted proteins | sample 6712731 | NCBI WGS metagenome assembly WLWD01 (sample SAMN12718690, study PRJNA576275) | sponge metagenome | isolation source: marine sponge | host: Mycale hentscheli | place: New Zealand: South Island, Marlborough, Capsize Point | collected 2014-11-01
CATAGGAAAATATTGGGGGGGGGATTATTGGAAAGGCCATTGGCCACTCTGCTCCCCTCCCACTTCCTACTCCACTGATAAATAATAGTACACTTTCCATCCGTCACTCAATCTTCAGGCTTGGGTGAACTGCAAACTAAAGTGGTTATTGGATAGGCCTTAAAAATGAAGATTTTAAGTATGGGTTGTCAATTTTACTTTTTAACCCTATCATACTATTGTATTGGCATTAATTTCAGGCTTTGATGGCTCTAGATCAACTTCATGATGTTAATATGACCACCAGGACAGAAAGATTTATTCTATCTTACTTAGAACAAGACAAGATGCAGGAGAAGGGAACCAAATCTCCAGTAAGTTACATATTTCAGAGTCTCATGTAAAATTCTGTTTAATGTGTGACTTTTGTTTAGTATGACACTGCAGTATCAGATAAAAGAAGAACAATTTTGGTCCACCCAGTCATGCTGGCATTTTCTAAAGTTAAATGGAAGTTTGCCAGATTTCTATTCTATGCTCACTTTACGATTTACTCAGCATTTCTCATCCTCTGGTCTTTGCTAATCTTGTACCCTACAGTTCAACAACAACACATTTATAATATCCCCCAAGATTTATGGAGAACAATATTACAAGTAAGCTGTGGCAATTCAATTTACAGTACCAGTAATTCAGGAATTTCATTAGCAATAATCTCTTTTAACTTACATTTCAGGTTGTGCTACTCATTCTGTTTGTGCTACTAGCTGTGGAAGAAGTCATTACATTAGTAATCACTTCAATAAGACATGTTGTAAGTACTGAATATTATAGGTATGCCATTGGGTAGGATTGTGGTGTTCATAAAGGGTTCCATTAATCTTGATGGGTAAGACAATCCTACAGAATGAAGGTACATTTAAATAAAATACAAAGTTCTATGTTTCATATCCTTAAGCCATTGCTGAACAATGCTTGGCAGCAGCATCACCCCATTAAGTGGGAAGAGGTAAGAGTTGTAGGCAGAGCCAGTAAGAATCGTGAGTTGAAGATCAAGGAAGCTCTATACATACAGATGACACCTGACAACAACAAGTTTAATAGAGACATAGGTTTAGAGCTTCCAGGATGCTGGCTGTCCATGCTGCGTACAAATCACCCTCCAGGATATAATAAACAGTAAGTGTGCCCTCCAGAAATCTTACAGTTTACTTGTGTTATTATATCACCACGGAGAGTTCGACCTCAGTTGACCCCTGAAGAGGACTTCGGCAAGAAGTCGAAACGTCGGGTTAAGTTATAATTAAGGGTTCCATTAATCTTGAAAGAAGAACGCAACAAAACATTCACTGAATAAGCAAGACTGTCTGGGATAAAAAGTTCTAGAAGAAATATAGCATGCTGTAGGTAAGGGATAACAAACGAGTAGGATGGAGTGAATAGGATAGGCTGAACAAAGAAAGGGCTACTAAATAGTAATAGCAATGTAGTATAGTACACCACAGATATTATATAAAACAATATACACGTCGTCTTCACTCTCTGAATTACTTTGATCTTCTGTTCCTTCAAAGGATGATTTCTTTTCTTCTGTGAGCTTACAATATTCAGATGATGATGATGCTGATTAAGTCAAAAATTTTGATAAGGTGATGGGAAATGAGAAGTATCAGTAAAGGAACTGCTAATGGGAGAAGTGTAAGTGTGAGGAGAAAGACTGGATTTGTTAGTGAGATATTCTATTGTTCTTTTGCTAAGCTTGCAAATACACTTCTCCAGGTATAGGTCCGAGATGATTGATTACAATAACAGTAAAGCAATATCTAAGTTTGCACAAAGCAATAGCTAATATTGTACTGCAATGCATACTGACCATATTGTTATGAAGATATGTTGTCGTGGTCACCATAATGACTTTGTGGTTTGTTGTTAGGCAGACAAATATGACCACAACAATACATGTGCTTTCACCTGATATAATTATGGTTGTTAAGTATTTTTTAATCTCTTTACTTATATTAATCTTAACATTATTAATCTAGAAAAATGGTAATTCCTGAATATTTATCAGCCGGTGAGAGGGTTAAGAAACTCAAATTTCTAAATTGTAACAGATGCATGATGCTGACTCTCAGTTTTGTTTTGCTGTCAGTGAGAATTAAGTCTAGCATATAAGCATGTGTTGGTGATACAGGACATAAGTATGTTAGGATGACCTTACAGTATTTTATCTCCCTGTATCCTGATTGCTCATAATTGTTGTTGTGTTTTTAAGGAAATCAATTCAGAAGTCTCAATTCCAAAAATAAATAGTAAATTTTCCTATTTCTAACTGCCAATATTAAGTTAATTAAAACTTAACCTGATGTTTTGACTTCTTGCCAAAGTCATCTTGTTCAGGTTAAGTTTTAATTAACATAATATTGGCTGTTAGAACGAGAATATTTGCTATTATTATAATTATTCAGCCGAGAATGACTGAATCGTAGATATTAATTTAGTTTTAAATTGTATGTGTAGATATACATTAAGAAACAACAGAAACAGAAAGAGGAAGATTTGAGAATGCTAATTTTAGAGAAAGAAGAAAGACCTTCAATGTTAAAAGCTAGGATAAGACCATTGGACTACATTCCTCCATATTGCAAAGAATTATCACATATGTTGATCAACATCTCTAATTTGTTAACACTAATAGTGATAGTGATGCATTCAGTCAACGTGGCAGCACACACGCCCACTTTTGCTACCTGGGTGGCCAGGTGAGTTAAATAAAATTGCATGTATTATGCCTATGTATATGTACCCTCCCTGAAAATGTTCATGTATTAATAAGTAATGGCACCTTTGACAGAGATGCTTGTGAGGAACTATAATGATTAACGAGAAAATAAACTTAACGCTGGTTTTTGCTTTAATTGGCTATGCTGACTTTTATGTTTGCATATTAGGCTATAATATAGTATATTAATAGTGGAGCATGAAAGTGCAACTATTGTCATTATTATTTTATTTGTGCTCTTATTATATAACATCAGCTACTCTTTATTTTGGAAATTTTGTGCAACAGCAAATATTGCATGAGATTAATAAAACAAATTCATAGTAAATATGTTTTCACATTATATAGAAATGAAACTGCAATTGTGAGAGAAAGATGTGTTTAGTGTTGTACAATTTTCGTTCATATCTATTTATATAGGTATACAAACTTATTAGGTTATCTATATGATGGTCAAGTGAAATTGAGTATGTATTTAGAAAAGCACAAGATTCATATTGTCATGAAAGATGCTCATATTATTATTATGAGTTGCTATTTTGCTTTTGAATGGATATGGTATAGATAAAGATACAAGTGTGCATCAAACAGCATCTAAATAATATTTTGTTACAAATGAAGTCAAGATATTATCATTAGAAGTAGCAGCACGGTATTTTCAAGTATATATCAAAATCTTGCTATATTCGCACACATTGTGTTACTTAAATTATATTAACTTATTCATTAATATTTATTAACCTTTGTATTGCATATAAAGAGTGGAATGCTGCGCGACTGTACTTCTGTGGAGTCGGCTAATAATATTCTTGAGAGCTATCAAATTCTTGGGGACTCTCATTGCTGCCATCTCTGCCATTAAAAAGGACATATTTCGTTACTTTGTTTTGGCCTCAGTGGTCTTCATACCATATGTGATCTGTTTCTGGGTCATGTTTGGAGAACCTCAATCTGCTTCTCTACCTCCTGGCTCTGCAAAAAAGGATCTTTCCACCATATATCATGTTGCTGTGATGGCTTTCAGAATGTCACTTGTGGATAGCTATCCTTACGACGTAAGTTCACACTAATACTAAACAGCAGTATCTAGAGAAAATTACTTACGGGGATATATGTTTAATGTTGGCTGTGTATAGAATAGATAAACTTTAATATATAATGTAATATATATAATTATATGTTTTGATCTTTATTTAAATTTGCACATTCTATAGATTGTACTGTACATTTTATAAATGTATACATTGGGTGACTAAAAAAGTAGCTGTGTTTTATACATCCAAAAAGGGTATAAAGAATAATAGAATAACATTGGATTTTCCATAGAACCAGATTTTTTAAACAAGCTTTTCACTACTATGTATCAATTATTAATCAATAAATAAAATAATTATACATTAGGCAACCCTTGACTGTTTAAAATTTGATGTGTCCATACTTAATCAATCTCTCTTTTTTATAGCTACTACTCTAAATAAATGACAACTATGATAAATGTTATGTAAATAAAGTAGAAATATTAAACTACTGGAAGGTAGTCTCCCCCCTGCCCCCCCCCTTTATAAATACACACCCGCTAATACTAGAAATAATTATTTACAACCAATGGTTAATTATTGATCTTCCCACTAGTGACTATTATGTTACAAATTAAGTACAAAATAGCTGCTAACTTTGAAAATAGCCAGCTAAACTTATTTTCATAAGAAATCTTTTTTTCTCTCTGTCATGGCTAATAAACATTAACCTAACACTTTACAAGATGTCACCATTTTTCTGAAGTTCACCTCTCTGAGCAAGAAGGTCAAACTCTTGCTAGTGATTTATGAACAATATATACTCAGCATGGCTGTTCGTGCAGGCATAACTCCGCATTACTGGCGGTGGGTATGGTAAGGTGATAGTAACTCGAAGGACCAGATGCCAGGTGCAGCAATCAATGGACAGTGTGGCAGAAACTTGTGCAGCAACAGCTTTAGATACAGTTCGGAGCATGATTTAGGGAAAGGGATGATTACATTAAATAGAGGCGAAGTTACACAAAACTGATTTGGGTAAGAAAGGGAGGGTTTGAAAACAGAACAAAGATAATGTGGTAAGGATCCGTACTTAGGTAAGCTAAACAAATGGTAAGTAACATGAAAAGAGTTATTAGACAATTTAATTATTAGTGTAGTTCCAAGTTTTTTAATAGTGTTTGATCTTCTTGCCTTGATCCTGGCACTCTTGTGGTGAAGGTGCAGCTCACGCTGCAGAGCTGGGATTAACAGATCACTATTGGATGTCAATAGTGGTTGACGTGCCATATTCTGGTCTGACCCAGACACATGTTTAATGTATCAATGCGGGACAAACTACATGCAACATAGACAGCCAGAATTCAGAAAGCTTACGAAGGTGTGGAGCTTCTGTAATGTTTAACTCTTCTTAGTATTTCTGTCTACAACTCTTACTTTCCCATTTGATTGGGTGCATAAATAAATATGAATTAATGTTATGCTAATGCACAAGACAAGAGAGAAAAATTGTTGAAGTAATCATTATCTCACTGTCTTGATCATATAGAGTCTACGAGACTTAGATGAAGGAACAACATTGATACTTGTGGCTCCTTTCCTCCTGGCATTGGCAGTCATAGGATTAAACCTCTTCATTGCTCTACTCTCTTATACTTTTCAAAATGTTCAGGATCATGCCTTCGAATATTCCATCTTAGAGCATGTAAGATTACCACAAAAAAACATTAAGCTATTTAGAATTACTCTAACTATGTAGTATCTGTTTGTGATTTAGTAATGCCTTTATTAATTTGTGCATTTATTGTACAGGCTAGAGTGATCAGCTTTTATGAAGAAAAAAGTCGATGTTCTTGCATATATGGACGTTATTATGGGTATTTGAGGAATAACTGTAATCCTTTAGTGCAGGAGTGTGATGTCAAATTTGAAGATATTGCACTGCCAGACCTAAAGGTAATGATCTGTATCTACTAATTATTTTCTGAATATTTGAGGCTATTTGATAAGTTTTTGTTAAGAATTATATAACCTCCATCAAGCTAATGAGTTAGTACCTCTATAGCAACAAGAATCATAAGTTTAAAAGTTTTCTAAGACTAATGTTTATATTTATAATAATAGCAAATTTTCTCGTGCTTATAGCCAATATTGTTAATAAAACTTAACCCGACGTTTCGACATCTTGCCAAAGTCCTCTTCAGGGGTCAATATGTCAAAACATTGGGTTAAGTTTTATTTAACAATATTGGCTGTTAGAACGAGAAAATTTGCTATTATTATGATTATTTCAGCTGAGAATGACTGAATCAATGTTTATATTTGCATCGTCTAATGCTACCATTTTATATCATTAAATTCACATTTCAACCAGTGAAACAAGATCCTGTAGGAGTGTGACTGGTTTGATAGGTTCTTAAACTAATATTTTATAGATCACTGTATTTTCTTTACATATGTTCATAATTATATATGTCTTAGTGTCTTGTGATGCTGCTTATATGGAAAGCAAAGCATTGGCAATTATGTATATATTACATAGCTTCTACTTACATCTATTAACTTTATAATTTGCAGCAACGTCAAATTGGAAAGCCTGACACTAAAGAGACAACCCTTACTAGTTTAGAGAATAAACTCACCAATGATATTACATTGCTGCATGAAGAGCTTTCTAATATCAGAGAAATACTTGACATATCTGCAAGAGATATAGCAGAGACAAGGCAATTACAGATATCTTCGATGCATGTGCCACACCCACTAGGTCGGACATCATCGACTCTACGTCGAAGTATGAGAACACCAACTCCATCAGAAAAGGAATGGCAAAGAAAGATTAATGCAACTCAAGAAACAATGTAGCTAAAGACTTTTAACTGATATTTTATGCTATTAGTAAAAATCATTAATTTTTACAACACTTATGTATTTGCCAACTAGTTAGCTAGCTATCAAGCTATATCAAACATTGTCATTAGATAAGCTGTATTTTATAGCTAGATAATATAGTCTTTCATCAAAAACACTTACTCAGTCTTTCTTTTGATGCTTTAAATTATAAAGTTAGCTATATTCCCTAGGCTACAACTCAACCAAGATGTGCTTCAGAGACCATCACTAAGTATTCACATAGTTGTTTTATTTTGATATGTTCAAGTTTGTTTAACTTATCACAACATGCTGAAAATCTATTCTAGCTAATGACCAAGAAAATTTCAGTTTAATTAATTGCCTACTCTCGAGAATAATCACTATAGTCTATCAAATTAAGCATGTCAAAGTATACTTAAGCTCTTTCACAATCTAACCTTTTAATTTAAAGTGAGACTAATGTTAGACTTTGTTGTTTTTCCCAATCAGTCAATAGGTAGTTCATACTATTCAAGTCAGCAAATGAGTAGCTAGATATTCCAAAATACCAGCTTTATAAAAAGACTTCTTTATTATTGCTGTAGTTCTTCTGTTTTACAGTTCAATGTTGATAATTATAAGTAAAGCAGATGTGGAGTATATTTGCGTTTCAAGATGCCTGCTTTACTTTAACACTTCATGGTCTTAGCAATCAAGCGATGTAAGTATCATGCAATGCTGTGGAATGAAAACTAACAAGAATGATTGAAAAAAATGTTAAATGAAATATGAAGTGAAACATTACTTTCATTACAAAGTTGTTTTGGTAGATTAAATAATTCAATCAACCAAAACAACATTGCAATGAAAGTAATCTGTTTCACTTCATATTTCATTTAACATTTTTTTTCAATCATTTTTGTTAGTTTTCATTCCATATGGTATGTTGTCAAGGCTTCCCCAAAGTTTTTTTGAAGAAGTACACCGGTAGTTGAGATGCCATGCTCTCGAAAGCTTACGCACACACAAATTGAAACTAGCCCCGTTTTCTGTTTACAATTTGATGCTCAGTTCAAGTAAAACCACGTGAGCTGTACGTTGGGTTGGGTCAACAGCCGACTACCTTAGTTATTCTGCAAGTCCCTCTCTTATGTTTTGGAGTAACGAGTGGTGAGAGAATTGCAATAAAATGGTACTAGCATTAATTGTACTTATCCTACCTTCAGTTGCAATTGCTTGTAAGTAAAATTAGCTATTTGACAAGGTGTCATTTGGATAGTTAGTGATCTTGCTGCTGATGTTGTTTATATATCTAGTAAATATGGAAGACTGCAATGTGACTGCCAATAGTGATGCAGTAGGAATACCTTATGATGCTGATGGCAGTAGAACAAGGCAGTCCTCAGTTTATAGCTGCATATCAAGCAGAGTCAATGACAACTATTATGTTCATATGATCAGTATGTTCTCCTCTAGTTGGTTCTACCCAAGGAATTTTGTTGATGACACAACTTATACATCCAATGTGTGTATACAAGGGAATGGTTCACTCATAGATAAGCCTCTAATCATTGTATTGGCAAACTACAGATCAACTCAGTGGATTCTCCACATTCCACAAGGAATAGCCGTGAGCAAAGTCATACTGGTGAATCTCTTACAAAATTAGTGTTATATGAACATAAATTGTATTGATTGGAAAGTATTATAATGAATATTTCTTTATTTGCAGTGTTCCTTTTACGGCAGTTCAGTCATATTCCCAAAGGGTCAGGCACCTCAAGTAGAGTGGGGTCCAAGTCACTATTATGACTTTAGATTTAATTATAATCTCTTAAATAATTACCAATTTATCTCTGACATGTTTGGTCCTATTTCATCCTTTACTGGAACATATTCATCTGATACTTGGATTTTGAACATAGACAGAAGATTGTTCAGTAGTAGTATTGAATACAACGAATGCATGCTTGTCACAGGTATGCAATAATATACATTTTTGCTGATGCAAGGGGGATGTTGCTACTGCAAAGGGAATGTTACTAATTAGTCAAAAATTATGCTATTTTTGGGGTGTGGGTACAATTGAAACTTTTATGTACTTTATGCTACCTAGACCCTCGCTTTTGAACAAGTATGTAATTAGATAGAAATTTTCTAACCTATAGGTGTCTGGAAAAAAGCAAAGGAAAAAAATGAAAAATCTTGGTCGTCTCCGGGAATCGAACCCAGGGCCACTGGCTTCAGCCATCAGTGCTTTAACCACTGAGCTACGACAACCTTCGACTTCCAACACTTTCACATTTTTCCTTCATGCTGTTGAGTAGTACCACTTGCTGCAGTCTCATATTAAACAGACCACCAATTATGTGCCGTAAATTTTTTTCCTTTGCTTTTTTCCAGACCCCTTTAGGTGAGAAAGTTTCTATCAAGTTTGTTTGAAGGGTCAGAACTTAATAATTGTGATGATAAATCCTTTTCAATCCACAAATTATGGATCCTCTCCAGAGGGAGAGGTGTTTCCGGTCGACACCAAAAACGTGTTCTGACGGCACATAATTTGTTGTCTGTTGAGTATGTGACTGCAGCAAGCGGTGCTACTCAACAGTATAAAGGAAACCTGTGAAGGTCTTAGAATTCAAGGGTTGTCATAGCTCAGTGGTTAGAGCACTGGTGGCTGAATGAAGCCAGTGGCCTCGGGTTCGATTCCTGGCAACGACCAAGATTTTTCATTTTTTTCCTTTGCTTTTTTCCAGACCCCTTTAGGTGAGAAAGTTTCTATCTAGTTTGTGTGAAGGGTCATAACTTAATAAGTATGTAATTACATCAGTAAAGCATCCTAAAAAATATAATATAAATGGAGTCTACTATGCTTGTATTTTGTATTTAATGGGTTCCAGGAGTGAGAATTCCTGTAGTGTTTATATTATAGCATCTGTGTACTTGTTCGAAATCTAAAATTTGTGCATAGTTGAAAATTGGATACAATTTAGATTAAAACAATTAATACTGATTGTCCAAACTGAATATTACCATATCTATTGTTTCAGTTCATGTTGATGGCTGCAGCATTGTATCCAACAGTCCTGATACAGCAGGGGAGCACTCTAGAAGGAGCCGTCTATACTCCACTTACAGTTGCTTGTCAAATGAAAGCAACAACATCTATAACATTCACGTAATTAGTGTACACCAAGCTTCAGATTATTACTTTGGTTACTATTCCACCGTATCTCTGAATGTAAATGGATCCTTGTCTGATAAGCCGCTCATCCTAGCATTTGTGAGCTATGAACCAGTCCAGTGGATCCTGCACATACCAGAAGGAGTGGTAGTTAGCAAAGTGATACTGGTAAGTCTCATGCTTGACATTTTAAAAAAGTAGATAATAAATTTAAAGTTCAATAGAAATATATTCATTAATTTACTTTAGTTCAACCATCTTTTTATTATTATTATTTAAGTGGCAACTTTTCTAGGTACTATTAGCATTTTGTCTCAGTCATTCTATCATTTGCAAGTCTTTCTATATACTGCTAGTTAGATTACCACAATTTAGCCGTTCTTGCTAATTTCATAGTTGGTTTGCAATTCTTGGCATTAAATTGCACATAAGAATTTGATGAGTAGCTAGTATCAGAAATTTGAAGGTACCAGTCAGGACATTGACTGGTGTATAGCGGAACATGGGACAAGAAGTATGATAATTGATACTGAAACCAGTAGAGTTGGGACATATGTAAATACCAATAACCATCAAGTGCTAACCACAGCACAAATCATAATCCTGTTGCAGATATTATGCATGTGCTAATTAATCACATTAACGACTCACTTAGTTTATTCTTTGTTCTTGAGTATTTGCTGTACATTGTCAGTAAGGTGGATAAGATGATTTATTCATAAAATGATAGGACTACTGTTCTAAGTAAGTCACACATTAGCATTATAACAAATATGCACAACACACGTCAAGCAAAATGCTAGCAACACAATATTCTAATTTCATTGTAAATCATATAAACAGACAATATCAAGGAAGCAGTATAATTACAGCTATTGCATATAATGAATTTTAATAGTTATAAAACTTTATTTAAAACAATGTTTCAAGTATTTGCAATGACCACCATTAATGTGTACATGATATTTCAATGAATCAAAATAATGTCTCAAAAAACTTATTGTCATCATTGAGCTATTGCTAACATAATGAAGCTCCAGAGGTGTGAACCTTGAGTGTTAATACAAATTAGCTAGCTAGCTATCACAAAGACTCAAAAAATAACTTGGTGTAGTATCAATATGTCAATGTGTAGCTCATACAAATCTATATGTAGCTTGTTCAAATTGATACAAGCTCATGCAATGAAACAGTAGATGTAAATGCTCCCTCTTCATAAGAAAAGACAAACATGCAAAAGACACTCGCATACACGGTCGATTCAATAGGGAACTCCAACCCCAGGACTCCTGTAAACCACCTAGAATATGAAGCAAAACTACAACAGGCAGCAAGTTAATTGCTCACGTGAGTACAGCATGACAATAGAAAAAATAACTTGCATTGTATGGAAAAACATAATTATCTTTCCGAAATAAACAGTCGAAACAAAAAAATTATGGCAGAACTTAAATTGTTTAGTGCAACAATTTGATGCTTTGTTGTAATCTTCAGGAGACCGCCCACCTCAAAATCCACTATTTGTTGTGTGACTGACTGGCTGACTGTTTTTCTTTTTCATGACTTTTGACTAATTTAATTTTCTTGATAAAGAAATTGTGTAACCATTCTAATTTAGAATTATACTACTGCATGCAAATCTTCTTTAATTCAATCTTCATAAGTGCCTACATATATTTCCAACTCTTGTTAGTGGGTGTTGTGTAACAACTCTTTTGTGGTTGTAATGAATTATGGCAGTAAAAAGAAAGATACTTGTCAGTGTGTCTTCCTGTACACTTTAGTTCACAATCTATCTAAGATATCAAATCAGTGGAACTAATGTAAAATATTCCAAGTCACACAAGAATATTCAAATGATTATGAATTAGTAATTCAAAAGTTCAAAGTAGCAAAAAGGGGCATAATGTTGCCACTTTAATTTGTTTATATACGGTAGTAACATAGGTAATTTTTTATATTTTGCAGTACTCGTATCATTTCAGTACTGTTTTGTTCTCTGGAGCTGAGGCCCTTCAAGTGGAGCGAGGTCCGAGGCTATATGGATATGGAGCAGACAGTAATAGTACCAGGAGGCTGTTGAGATACATTTCTAACACATATGGGCCTGTGGCTTCTTTCACTGGAACACCTGAAGCAAGAGATTGGATATTGACAATCAACGCAACACACTTTAATGAAAGTGCAGGACCAGCTACTCTTCCAGTATCACCTGTTGTATCTACTAATAGTAGGTTTTACAAGTTTTACAATAATAAAGCGTTATTTTATATTTTTATAGAGCACACTGTGGCACCTGACATACTAACTTTTCAAAAAATTAGAAGTGCAGTAGCATAAGTTAGTTTTTGTTGGCTTCCCTCTACTGCTCTCCTTCTTCCTTAGCCATCCCAGTTTTTCTTATTCCTCTTTTCAACTCATGGATTCCCTTATCCTCCTCTGTCTACCTCTCCTGCTCCTCAGTATTTCTGCCCTTTCTGTATATTTTCTTTCACTTTATTTTTCATTGAAGTAGTTACATCAGTCAGCTTTTTCTCACCTGCTTCTACTTTATTAACCCTTGCATTTTTCTGCTTCTCTGTCTTTCTTATACCCATATTGGTTAGCCATTGTAGATGAACACTCTTTCATAACTCTGTTTAGTGGCACAGAGTTCAGATTTATAGGATATATTAGGTTAACTGTTAGGTCCCGATGGTTTAAATGGTTTGTGTGCAGTCCGTAGTTGACGGTCGCAGGTTTGACACTGAGATAGAAGCCTTTTTTACTGCCATTTTTTTCCCTTTTGTCGAATTTTTTTTTTCAATTCAGGTAATGATGGTGATGTTGCTTTACCTACTCTGATCATCATATGAATTATTCATTGTTATTATTACTATCACATTATTTATGTTGTTGTCACAACATCACTACTGCTGACTGCATTCCAATTAGCAAGTTGTTAATGAGTACAATTTCATAGTATGAGTGCATGTCTATAGAGAAGAGAAAGAGAGTAAAGTATGTAGCAGTAGGACAGAAATTGAAGGTTAAAACATCATGTGAAAATGTTAGTGTATCCTCTTTTTTTTGGGGGGGGGGTGTTTTTAGCTGGTTTAGTTGTTGTTGTTTTTTTGTTCTTTTTGTATGGTTGTCACCATCTACTACTGCTTTATACTTACAGTTTGGTCCTTCTGATTGGTCGTTTTTGTTAGGTTTCATTTTTTTCTCCTAAAATTGTATTTGGCTGCATAAGATATATTGTGTATACTTACACCTAGCAAGTGTTTTCATCACACAAATATTACGGACATGAACTTTAATATTCCTTCTTAATAGAAATAATGGTTGATAGATTCTACCTATAATTTAGGTTAAATTGTTTTTTTTTTAAGTATAGCTTACAGCAGTATAGAAAAATCTTTTTGCATGGGGGGAGGGGGGGGGGTTTCAAGGGCATGTGCTTTTTTGTGTTTAAAGGTGTTCATGTGGCAAATGACCCCTTTCGATTGTTACCCAAAAAAATATGGGTGATCCCTAGCCCCCCGAACCCCCCCCTTTCCTAAGCAACTGGCTTACAATGTTAAACTACTGTACTAAAGCTGCATTTTAAACTTTGGCAACAAACTGAGATAAGATAGTGCAACTAAACTAATGTTTTCCTTTTAACTAAGTCACAGAGACTGCTTAAATTCCTATCACTCAAGGAAATTAATATCTCAACACATACCACTTTTTCGAAGTTAGATAGTGATAATGCTAAAGAAATATTTAGTTTGATTCTCATACGTTCCTACTTTATTCTTTTACGTAGCTATTTTGCCTTTTTTATCATGCAGGTCAACAACAAAATGTTGTAATTACTTCTATGGCTGTGGCAATAGCTGTACTGGGCATTTGTTCTTGCTCACTAATTATTGTTGTATTTTGTTTAGTGTTCCATACAAACAATGGTGAGTAATTTAATTAATGGTAGTCACTTTAATAGTGTAACTATTAGCAAATTTTCCTGTTTTATCAGCTAAAATAAAAATTTAACCCGACATTTCGACTGCCAAAATGCTCTTCAGGGGTCAAGAGGACTCCAGCAAGAAGTTGCAATGTCAGGTTAAGTTTTAATTACATAATATAGGCTGTTAAAATGATAATATTTGCTATTATTATTCTTATTCAGCTGAAAAAATAATAATGATAATAATAATAATAATAATAATAATAATACAATAATAATAATAATAATAATAATAATAGCAAAATTGTATTCCCCTTAATCTAAAGATGAGACTTCACCAAAAATCATTCTAATTATTTAAATGAGGTCCAACTTTAAACTGTGGAAAGATTTAGTAGTTCATATGTAATGGAGAAATTTTTTTTAATTTCTAAATATTCACTACCAACTTGGTAATAAGTGTTTATTTTATGTGTTTGTTTATGTGGCTATTAAATGTGGTTATTAAGTGGGTGTGGTTTTGTATAAATTTAAAAAATTGATTCAAAGTAACCCCCCTTGAGCAGGTCTGGCTACAAATTTGTTTACGGCTGTAAAGAAGAGAAATACAAAATTGGTATCTCATCTTTCCTAGCAAGAAGCTTAGATAGGCACATATATGATTCAGGAAAAGAATATTGTATTTTGACAGACAAACATTTGGAAGGGTGTTGACGGACATTAGAAGTGAAGAGGTAGGGAAGGCCAGGAAAAGGTGTTGCTCTGGAAAGTCCAATGTATAATTAAAAAAATTATTACACTACAGTACAATATGGGGGTTTCATTTCACTCTCACACTTGCATTTTCAATGCCTTCAGCTTGTGAAAATACTCGCATGTGCTCATGAATATCTCCCCGTATTGTAAGCCGACTCGTAGAATAAATATTACATACATAACTGAAGTTGCATTTAATGAATATGATTTTTACTTTTCTAAATGTGCTAAAGCAAAGGCTACTGCAAAACAAGTTGTTCAAGCTCCCATGTATGAAGAAATCAAGATCAAGATGGAAAATACTAAAATAAAAGATGATGCCCACTGCAATTCACCTTCAGCTGACATTAAGCCGAAGAAGAATATTGCCTATGAAACTGTATTATATCCCACAATAATTTAATGGTAATGGGTTTGCTACCACATCAAACATGTTTAACCTAAAGAACTAAGAGTGTAAACTCTCGGCACTAGTTAGTTTGTTCAATAATTTGTTAATAAAGTGACTACTGTTGAATCGAAAAGTTAACTACATTTTTAGCTTATAACAATAATGGTGTTGCTTCATTAATAAATATATTATTCAACTTAACAATTTCTTTCTCAGCTTTCTTTAATTATTTGGATCTATTCTCTCTCTTTCACAGGCCCTTTTAAACTGATTAAAAACTAGCCACTGACCTACGATAACCAGCCAGCAACCAAACACTCCAATTATGTATTTATGCTGTTAGTGTTATTTCTACGTTGCATTCTCACATACCATTGGAATTTTTTTAAAAGATTCTTTTTATCCGTGGAATTTTTTTTATCCATGAAAGAATGTTAGCTCTGTGGCAGAGCTCTTGTGTGTTAAGCAAACTGTCCTAGGTTCAGTTATCAGTGACAGCCAAATATTTTTTAAATTCTGTATTGTTTAAAAACATGCCTACGAAATAGAGAGAATCTATCTAAATTTTAAATTATCTAGCTAGCCAGCAATTATCCTAACTATGGTTTAAAGTGGACAACTTTAGTCTAACAAAGTGAGGAAATCACTGATGTGGCTTTTCAGCATCCAATAAAGTCCATGTGTGATAACCACAGGAGCATTTGGACTTTCTGCCAAGAATGTTACACAACATTTAGGACACACTTCATTTAATCGCAGGCACATTTACAGTTGATGAAAGAATCTCACCTCCAGCAGCAGAAACCTCCTACATGAATACATCAGTTGAAATAATCAGCTAGAGCCGGGAGTAGTAAAACTTGCATGTTCACATGAGCACTCATAATTCTGAATGGCAAGTAACAAATGAATGGGTGTGGCCATATAGCACTCATCGTAATGCCTGCCATTTGTCTCGTTTTCTGAAAAGTAAGCCTAAATTGTAAAAAAAAAAAGGCACATTAAAGAGACTTTTTTCTCAAGGAATTATAATCCACCATCTTTGAGGTCACTGTTGACAGAGGGAATTAATAAATGACAAAGAGACTACTTATAACCCTCATGTGCATGCATGCTGAAGGTTAATGACAATTTGTATGCTATAGTTTATGTATTGCAAAATGAATTGTAACTGCCGTAAAAACTAGAGCACTACGAGTGCAAACCCTAAGCATTAGTTAACAAATGCAAAAATTTGCTAAAGAAGTCACTGTTGTTCAATAACCAAGTACTTAAATTTTCAGTTTTAGTTTTGTTCTATTAATGAATACAAATTTTAGCTTGTCCATTGTAAATTGGCCTGCTTGCATCTCAGGGCTTCATTCAGGCATTTCAAGGGCTTTTTTATGGGCATAAATGTTTAGAACCAACACTTACACACCTGGGACTGATCCATACTTTCTAAAGTTGTTTTACAAGCATGATACTTAGCAATATGGTATTTACGACTGTCAGTAGGTCAGCTGAGATCTTACAAGTGATAGATAGAGGGACTTCTTAATGTTTATTGGTGATGTGCAAGGAATTGTTCGCCTAATTAAATACATAGACCAATAAGCTTTACTGCATATTTCTTTGATGTGGACAGACCAAGATAAAGAATGACAGACTACTATAACCCTCTTGCGCATACACAATGAGGGTTAAATATAATTGTGATGTAGCGTCTGATATATATTTTTGACCCTTCCATAATCTGTGACTCTACAATACAATGCTAATTCATGGCATTTAAAAAAGAATAAGGATAGTAAGCACAATTTAAATAAACTGCTACATGTGCCTCCTGCCTTGTCTTGCTAGCCAGACCTTTTACCTAACCACTACACAGGGAAAGGGTCTGGTGTCCATCGTGCACCAATCTCGTTTCCTCCTCCAGAATCTGGAGGAGCATACTTTCTATGTGCGGTGGACAACTTTTGCACGTGAATTTTGAGTGTTAGACTTAGCCGCTGCATTCGGTCCGGAATTGTATATCCTATAGCTGCCGCACCTGGGAGAATCATGGCTGTGACCTACTTCGAAACATTTAGACCTTGAAATTGCTATTTCTCGAGCTGCTGACTCTCTCAGGCTATATTCTGAAAAGTGAGCAAGAACAATGCTTGAAAAAAAATTTGTAGCTGATAAAGATGTCTTTGCTTCGCTAACTATTGGTTTTGTTAAGTCTCTCTGCTACATACTACTGCATTGGGTAGAAACATCTTTCCACAAGAATTGACTTACGAACACGTTTAGAGGCAGCTTTGATAACATTCTTGATCATTACCACAAACCTTTCACAAATTCCTGTATAATGAGATTGGTGCACGATGGACACCAGACCCTTTCCCCACGTAGCTGTTAGGTAAAGGGTCTGGCTAGCGAAACTACCTTCTGTCAATGCCTCTATAATATTTTGTTATCCCAAGGTATTCATTTTACAATTAACAAAATGGACTATTCAATCAGTGCACTCAAAGTGCTTTAATTCTTTGCAGATAATAATTTTTTTGCTCACCATTGGTCGAATGTGACCCAGTCCACTAAATAAGGTATATAGACTCCATACCAAGAGTGCATCTAACTAACAGGCAAATTCATTTGCAACCAAATCAGGTACAACATGAATGTAAATAGATGAAGTGAATACAAGTGCCATGGTACAGCAAGTACAAGCAACTTCTTTTTTTCCTGGAGGAATACAATTATAGATGAAACAAGTTAAGTGCCATGGTATGGCAGGTACTTGCTAGTTATGTTAGTGAACTGTTGTTATCTTCATTCTTTGCAAATCAAAGAATATAACAAGGTGCTTATACTTGTATTGAATTCGGAAACATAAAATTTAATATAGTGATGTGCTTTAGCACAAATGGCGAGCAAGATATTGTGCCCAAAGTAATTCAAACCACAGGGTAGCTAAAACATTAAAATATTACCTTAAATCTGATGATAGCTTATTATTGCCATTACAAATCTGTATGCAAAATACAAAAAGGCTACAATTATTTAGTTTGCTTGAAGTTAATGTTCTAGCTCCTATTCACCTAGCGATTGAACAGTTAACATATATGGAATTACTATATTGCTTCAAGTTTCTATAGTTGTAGCTTCAGCAGCATCTATTTTCAAGAATAAGCCATTCTGACTATCCAAATAATCAGTACAGTTCCTGACAAAAAACACTCAAACTACTTTTAAAAAATGAAGCACCAAAGGTGTGAACCCTCAGCACTATTAAACACTACCTAGCAATTACAATAATATAATCTCCTTCCAAAAGAACAAGCAATCAGTTAGCTTTTTTAATGAGGCATCAAACTAGCTCGACCAATGAAAAATGTTACATGGAAACGCTGTGTTCATAAGAGAAGAAGCTAAACTAGCCAGAAACACTTACCGTTAAGCATATTTCAACGCGTAACTTCACTTCTTTCAACTCCGTTAACTTCCCTGAGCATAAATCAAACTACACCGCTGGCTGCAAGAAATTATTTGCTCACGTGATTATGACGTGACGCTAGGGTTGTTGCCCATGAAAGCTGGTACCTACTATGGAGCTGCTGAAAGCTTCGCGTTTCCTCAACGATTAGCCCAAAATTAAAAAAAGTAGCACAATAAAAAGTTTTAAGTCCTGAGTAAGTTCATACCTAAATAAACTGTTAATTGTCAGTATTCTCCAAAATCAGAGCATGCCAGACAGACAGACAGACAGACAGACAGGACGACTACCATAACCCTCTTGTGCATGCAAGCTGAGAGTTAATGATCGAGCTTTATAATTACATTACAGATACAAGGTTTTCGATGCCATAGTAACTACTTGCCACAATAATTTGACTTGAAAAAAGGCATTTCTAAAGATAAACAAGATTTGCTTACTGAAGAAAAAAAAATACAGGGAGGAATCTTAAAAAGTTATGTAAGGGCAGCTGATGTATTTAATTGATAGCCCACAATACTGTTTCGCTCAATCGTCATCAAATATTTGTGTAGGGAGTTGGGTCTCTGTGATCTAACAGGAGGAAAGAAAGTTTGTAGCCTGGCATACCAGGCAGGAGTGGCCTAGTCAAACAAGAATTGTTTATTCTGCTAATTTATCACTTCAAAATTACAATTATTAATCAAATTCTTTATTGTTTAAAAAACCTGTAAAAGAGAGAGAATACATTTTAATGATGAGTTTAAAAAAAAAAGGCTGAGAAAGGAATTGTGTAGTTATAAATTAGTAGGGTAAAAAAATCCACAGATGAAAAGAACCTTAGAACAAAAGAAAATTTCCGTTGGCCTGTTGAGAGTGAAACAGTATTAATACAGAATTGAAAGGTTTGTATGTTGGTCTGTTGAGAGTGAGACTGCCATAGCAGTACCCTTAACAGTATAAATACAGGATTGGAGTGTTTGTATGCTGGCTGGTTTTCGTAGCTCAGTGGCTAAGCACTTGTGTATTAAGCAAGCAGTCCTGGGTTCGATTACCATGGTGACCAAATATTTAAAATTTTGTTGTATAAAAAAGCCTGTGAAAGAAAGAAAATACATCTAATGATAGTATAGTAGGCATAAAAATGTTAGGTTAGCTAAGTCTTGGTAACGTGAGAACAGCTGCAGTGGTATAGGGTTTGCTATTGCCAGAAGAAATCCTGCAGTTAGGCATAAGATCCAAAGAGTCACAGGAGAATGATCAGGAAGGAGTGGGAAGGACGAGCAAGGTGGAACTTCTTGCTAGTTTGGAGGACATAAAAACCTAGGAAGTCAGATAGAGTGCACATGGTGAAAGGCTTGATGCCCTTTCTCAGAATACAAGCTGGTGATTTTGTGTGTTTTCAGACTTTCTGTGGGTGTTCCAGCTGTGGAGCAGGCAAACCAGGACTCAGGCGATCAGAGTCTGGTGCTTTAAGCACACTACAAAAAGAGGAATGAAAGAGATGTTTCAATGTGGGGTAACTGCGTCACTCTGTTTGAGTAATGGGAACCCGTGAAAAACCTGGGAATAGAGAGCAACTCCTTGACCATGATACCATATCCCTGAATGGATCACAGCCTCATCCATTCTAGTTGGAAAAAGAGCCTCTGAAACACTATACATAAAAAATCACATTATACTCTGGGGCTATACTGTTTACAGCTATGATTATGGCTACTCCATTCCACTTGCATCTAAACCTAAGCCTTACCCTTCTATGTTGCCTATTGACCTCCTCGATCTTGCCCAGGTCTAGCTACTATGTGCCAAATGTTGTTGCATTAGCAATACAGGGTCATAGTTGGCAGGCAATATAGTAAAGGAACCAGAAAACATGCATCTCAGAAGGAGCTTGGCATTATTGGAGGCAAGGGAAGGTTTTCATATAGTCTCTCTAGGACAGAGCTCAGTCGGTTGCTGCAGGTTTCAGAAAGGACACCAGTAAAGATTCCAGAGGAGGTCCTGAAGTTGGTGGCATGAACTGAGCCAGACCAGAACTCAATCAGGTACAGGAAGTGTTGTATGGTAAAAGGAGCGCATCCATTAATAATATCGGGAGCACAGTTTGTTGCAGTGCTAGCTATAAAAGTGAAGTAAGCTCAGTAACATGTAATCTTGCATGTGTAAAGCATGCCCGAATTGAGCTGTGTGAACTTGACCACCACTGGGGCAGTATGCCAAGGCTGGTGCAGGCTTAGAGAGGAGCAAGATTGCAAGGATCAGGTCAGATACTCAGCATACTCTTGAAACTATGGATCAGCTGGGAAAAGATAGCGATTGGAATGGAACCATGGGTAGCTTTTTGCCTCTGTTACTTCAGTTGTTTGAAAGCAGGAGAGAATACAGATCCAGAATAGGGAAATTTTGATCCAAGATGTGTAAGTCGCCAATGTCGATAAACCTAGGAGGATCATCAAGGCATCTAAGATGGACCAATTCAGGGAACAGGCTGACATCTATCTGAGTTGGACTGGTACAATGTTATGCCCAGTAATGGAATTGTTGGGATACCAGGTAGAGAAAAAGAGGATTTGGTGGCAAACCACTTACCAGGACACGGCTAGTGCAGCACGTAAAAAAAAGCCTTGGGGGAAAAGCTAGGATTAGCAGCATGGGAATCTTAAACTTAAATCTTAGTTTTTAGAATTGAGTGTTGCAGATCTGTCATTAGGGACTTCGGCAGATGGAAGAATAATGCCTTCCAGAAGTACTTCAGAATAGACTGAACTAACCTCGCAAGATTTTCAGTGAAATTAGCAACGAAGTGTGAAAACCAACTATGATTATTTGTACTTGAGCTATCTATGTACTGGGCTCCAAATGAAATTCAGAACCTGGCAAACCTATAATCCTTGGAAACCTAATCCTGGGTTTGACTGGTTTAGAATGGTCAGGATAACTGCCTCCATTTTTCTTCCACAACCTGTTGTTTTAAGTAGTTCATAAGGGGCAATTTATGGGGATGAAATTTAAAAAATATGGATAATTAGCCATATAGGAATATGAACATATATGTCTAACATTTATTGGTTCTCTTAGTTTGATTTTCTTGTACACCAATACATATCTCATATATGTTTTAAGTATTCCCAACTTATTATATCACCATTAGTATGCCAAGTTATGCTTTTAAAAGTGAAAGAAGCTAAAAAAAATATTGCTAAGTATAGTTTTCTAAATTAGTGTTTACACACATTGGTTTCTAGTTGCAAGTACTCTGGCAAACTAAACATTATCAATGTCAACTTACTAAACCTGCAATGAGTTTAAACTGTATTTAAAGAATTAGTGATAATTAGAAGTACTATAGATCTATTGATCTGTTTGAGTCTTACTGTAGTAACAACAACACTTGTGAATGCTATGATCGAAATTATGTAGTCTTGTGTAGTGAGGATATGAAAAAAAGAAAAGAAAAAACTGTATTGCAAGTTTTTGGTACTATTGTTGGCATCTGGAATCTAGACTTTTTTCGCTTAATAGATCTTGATATATGCTTTCGAATAGCTCCTTTAACTGTGCTCTCTTTAGATCTCCTCGTTGCTTTATTCCCTTTCTTCCTTATTTCAGTTACATGGTTGATAATTTTGCTGCATCATCATAATTTTAAAGCAGTTCATCTCATGTGTAAAGTACCCGTTTATTTGGCCAACATGTGTGGTAACCATAATAACTCAAAGAATATCAAAACTTCCACAATGGAAGCTTTCGTCCCATTCATGCTCCTCTCGTATGTTAAACTTTTTAACGTCTGCTTGGATGTCCATGTTCCTGTGACAATACACAGGGTGAAGAACAAAAACCGTATTGCTTTATTTATGGATGCCTCTCTTTCCTATTTTGGCTACAGCCACTTATTTTACACAATTCCTTCACTTTTGATAGGCTTAGTGTTTATTGTAGGTCCAGTAGCCACACTGTTTCTATATTCTTATACATTCTTTCAAAAGGGTCTTAACATGCTTCCACATCGATGGCAAATTTTTATTCGATTAATAGTGGACTCTTTGCAAGGTCGTTATAAAGATGGCACTGAGCCAGGTACAAGAGACTGTCGATGGTTTTCTACAGTTCCATTTATTCTTCGCTTTGTATTCTTTATAATGATCTCCTTTACCTTTAACACTGCTATGCTGCCTTACATAACTCAAGTATTTACTTTGGGAGCAATTATAACTATATTAGCTGATCCATTCAAACACAATTTCAAGCAAATAACTAGCTATTTTGCCTTTTATTTGCTTCTATTGGCTAACATATATATGCTATGGATTGGAATGGATTACTTTTATATATCCATCACTGTTCCTGTTGAGTTCAATTTCATGGTATTGATAATCATAGCGGTGATTTTGGGATTCTTATACCCTGTTGTTTTTGGCATTGCCTGGATTCACAGAAAAATGATAATTTTATTCAGTTGTATTATAATATATTAACATTCAATTCGTAGAAACTCAAATTATTTTTTTAATGCAGCTGTATTTTTATAAATAGCTTGTGAATTCATAACATATAACATATTATTGTTTGTATTGTGACAATATACACTAGTGTATGATAGAAAGAGAAGGATTCCATCTACTCTCTCTTAACCTAATTTTCAACTGTCAATTTTTAGCTATAGAGATACTGAAAGGTCCATTTGATGTGATCAAGCCATGAGTTCAACCATAGTTCCTTAACTGCCGACTCATTTAGTTGCATATTATATCCTACTTATACTAGGCAAACTCATAATAACTAAAACTGTATATACGATTGGTTTTTATTGTAGCTTTAATAATATGATTAGTTGGTTATTCAGAAACTGACATTAAATTTCATGTGTTACTTGTATTCCTATTTATGCTGGACTACTTTTTTTTTTCTTGTGTCAAAAAAAAAATTTGATGCTAAAAACTTAGCTATTTGGTTTAGCTGTTTTGATGAGGTTGGATGGTCCATTGTTGGTTGTTAATGCAGTACTTGTCTGGGTTTCAACAGCTGCCATGTCAGCAAATGTTTATCACATTGGGTTGCAGTCATTATACACAAAGAACAGTTTGTGCCTACTATCTGTAAGAATTGTGATGGTGTTGCATTTGTTATGTAAGAAACTCTTGCAAGGTAGCTCTGACAGCTCTAAGTCCTCTACAAGTAGCCAATAGACTGGAATTCTCTTTAAATTGACATGGAAGTCTCAATCTCAGCCAAGATATGATAATCTGTAGGTGCTACACCCAAACAGAGGGACCTCATGATGCACTGACAGTGTAATTGCATGTGCATGTATGGGCACATGTGTGTGTTAATATTTCAGGAGGTGATTGGAGAAGCTCTGCAGCAGCCCGGAGAAACCTTTGTGTAAATGATAAGTTGATGGTATTCTTGGAATGATGAGGCTGAGTAGTGTCAAAGACCATGTATAATCAAGCAGAATTTAAGACATTGCCATAGCACGTGGTTTTGAAAAGCAGAGTACACTGTAAAAAATGGGGTGTTCCACTACACCTTTAATGGGGTGTAGTGGAACACTTCTGTATTGTGGGGTGTTGTGCTACACTCTGAAGTGTTTGGTAACACTGTGGAGTGTAGCATGACACCCTTATAAGCTATAGTGACTTTACTACACTTCTGTGGAGTGTATCAGTACGCCCATGCAGACTTGCTACTTTAAGAGGTGTTCAACTACTGACACAGTAGTAGGAACTAGCTAGTGGGCTGACTACACTACTTTGGCCAGTTTGTTGATGGAAATAATTATTGAATGTTTACAATTAATGTGCATATCATTATGCTGGTCTTATGTGGTTCACAATTTAGTGGGCAAGATTCTATAAAGTACACTTTATGCATCATTGTGCAAGCTATATTCATAGTGGCTAGCTTTACTAATTTCAATTTAATGTTTTTATTCACAGCACTAACAACGAGGAAGCTGAAGAGCTTAAAGTTCTAATGAAGAATTTCAAGGCCTGCTTGGTAGCTAAGTTTGAGAACAACACAGCTAAATATGTATATGTGGTTATTTCTAATAGTTATTAAAATTATATTATTATGATGACATTAACCTTTAAGTAATGAGTCTCATTGGTTTCATCTGCCAGGGATAGTCTAGGCTTTAAAAAAAAAAAAAAGGAGACAATTAAATAAAACCTGAGATTGCATTTCTGCTATGCAGCTTACATCTTAATAATATGGTAAAAGTGTCAACGCAATTCAAGAAAATAAAAACAGCATTTGTCTTTGCACAAATCAACTTACCATAGCAATTGAAAAGGTGACGCTTTACCGAACCACTTTGAGAAGCCGTTTAAGATGAAACAGTTGTAAACCCCTTTACCCAATTAATTGATTAGCACAGTTGCGTACAACCCTTGAATATGAACTCGAAACAAACTATATATTAGTTGTAAGACACTAGGATCATCCGTGCATTGGGTAACAAGCTGTAAGCTTAGAATTTAAATCAACCGCTTTTGGTTTGTGTAGGCTTTACTCACTGTTCTGTCACTGGTGTTGCTACCAAAACTGAGTTCAGTAATCTAGCTTTTTTTTTCTTTTTTTAATTAAATATATACAATACAATACAAAATAATATAAACTGAGTTACAGTCAAAAAGCAAATGAAATTAAATCAGTTTAGATGTACTTCTGAGGTCACCAGTCTACTGCTGGTATTCTTACAGCATGTCCAATGGATGATCTGGCTCAAATGGCTTGGATAGAGGACCGTAGAAGAGAAAAGGATAGGCGGCATCGTAACCATTGAAGAGTACTGCTATAACTGTGTTCCCACTTATTGGCGAGCATAGACGCTAAATTTTTTATAGAATATATTGGCTTCCTTTGCTATGCCACCCGTAGTAGAGAGTACAACTGGTGTGAATGTGGCGTGTTCCACTTCTCTAATTCTCTCCTCATATGCCCGTTTCTTGGCTTGTTCGTGCTTCCTATACACCATTTGCATGTCTGAATGTTTGTTGGAAGGGGCATAGGGGTTGAATACCCTTACATCAAAATATGTTCTTTCGGGATTGCCGCCCCAAACACCGTTTGCTGCAATGTCGAGTCTTGCTCCTGGCTGTGAGTTAGCAGTCGCACCATTCAGTTCTTCAAACACGGGCTGAAGGCCAGGCTCAATACATACATCCTTGCACACCTCAGTTAAGAATGTTGCTGTCAAATTCCGTATTTCGTTGTGTCTTATGGATGGAAACCCCCCTTTGGGGCATGAAAGGGCATGCTCAACTGAGAAGACGGCCCCACATGCACATTTAGCTGGTAGTCTCCCAGGGGTGTCCAGCCATAGCGCAGTGCGAGGGCGTCTTGAAATGCACCCCTGTGTAGAGCGGAGCCGTGTTCCATAGTGGGAGCACTGTCAGCCAGGTTTATGATCCTTTTTCCTTTGCTAGGTTCACTGCTCTCTTCTGGCTGGCAGATAGCAATTTCATGAGGTCTTCGGCATCCTTTGAGTTTTCTTCCAAGATATGTGTCCTCACCCTATTCTTGGATTTGAGTTGCGGAGCGATAATATCAAGTCCATATTCATCGTCCTGTGATAGGATGTGAGTGCAAAGAGAGGAGATAATCATTAAGGAGTGGTGGTATTCCTTGCAGGCACGTTTGGAAGGGATGGTGATTTAGCTATGTAGTAGCCCCGTAGCTCAACGCAAAAAAAAGCTACATAATAAAGCGAGGAGACGGCGAGACCCTTTACCAACCTAGAACCTCTACACTCGATTAGCGGTTGGTAAAGGGATTAGGTACATGAGACTAACTTTTCATTATGGCGGTTCGGTTAAATGAAAGTATCTCTCTCAGCTTTCAAGAGTAAGTTAAAAGCTTTGCACCCCTTAAAAAAAGTAATGCCAACTAGTAATACTCTCGTGATGTGGGAGAGGAGGACTGTCTAATAATTCTGTACATTAGTTTCGTAAGTAGTTTGAGACAAATAGTGTGTACAAGGTGCCTGTTTGAGTTTGCTAGTATGTAAGTCTGACAAAAATGAAAACTGGTTGTTTGCTATGTAAACTTGACATGAGTCATCTTCAGTGGTTTCACAAGACAGCTGCATTAGGCTTGTATGTTTGTCCCCCCTCCATCTAATCCTATCATTAGTTAGCAAGTGTCTATAGAGTACTACTTGTCACTTACTCGTAATAATATCAGCGAAATTAAAAATTCGCTCACCTAATAGCTAGACTAGCTAAATGGAATGACGGTACAACTATAAAAATTAAATGGAATCATATAGCTATTATATCCATGTAATTTTTATACAGCAGGACCACAACTGTATTATCTTGTCCAGTAGTGATGGCATTTCCCATTGGCTTATTTTGCAGGTAGCAACATGCTGCTGATGTATCAATGCCAGTCAATACAAGATGTTGGCGAAACAAGTGTCATGAAGTAAGTTGATAACGGGTGTGAACATAACCAGGCCTCATCCCTAATAGTGATAATGTTGGTGGCCCTGCCTCTTTTATTGTCTAGGTACTAATCTTTCCAGGGTTTTTTTTTTGTTTGTTTGTTTTTGTTTTGGGGCACGACTTAGGTTCACCTGCATTGAGTCTACCACACTGGATTTATGTCCAAACCAAAAGTTGAAGACTTACTGATATTCTCCTATTACTTGTTACAGGGTGGGCATTATTAGGGTAAACTTGTAGTTGTGCGTTCCCTGGCTGCTTTGGCTGTCTCTTTAGCCTATGGCTTTGACCCATTCTTGGTTGATGCTCACACTTTGCTGGCAAGTTATACATGCTTTATTATTGACAGTCTCATTGCACTGCTTATCTGCTGATGCTATCCCTTACCTTATGACCTTACCATGCACCCTTCATTTGGCTATTCTTTTGTACTAGACCTTCCCTAGCATCCTCAGGTTGTCCTCCAGCTCCCACTCTTTGGGCCCTAATAACACTAGAGTTGAAACAAGTAGGAAAGTGTTGGTTGGCCTGTGCTGTTGCATATAGAACAGAGATATTATAAAGTATCGAGTATCATAGTTGCTGAGGCTAGTGGTTCTGTAGTATGCAATGATATTGGTGCCATTGGCGCTGAGGGTTCACACCTTTGGTGCTTCATTAGCTTGGCTTGATAACTAATTTTCTTTTCCATTAGAATTAATATTGTCATAACCTTTTCTTTTTTTTTTCATTTCCTAGATTTCATGGTGCTTGGGCTGCTGCTATCTGTACTGAGGTTCTGGTGTTCTTGATTGAAGAAGAGAATAATGGTAAGTCTCTAAGCATGCACTACTGTTATCATTGTACATACACGTACTAATACTAACACTGCATTCACGAAGTAGTACTGCACACGAAGTGCTAACACTGTGCATGCACGTAGTACTATGCACGCACATAGTACTAACACTGTGCACACACATAGTGCTAGCACTGTGCATGCACGTAGTACTATTACTGTGCACGCACATAGTGCTAACACTGTGCACACACATAGTGCTAACACTTTGCACACACATAGTGCTAGCACTGTGCATGCACGTAGTACTATTACTGTGCACGCACATAGTGCTAACACTGTGCACACACATAGTACTATTACTGTGCACGCACATAGTGCTAGCACTGCATGCACGCACGTAGTACTAACACTGTGCACACGCATAGTGCTAGCACTGTGCATGCACGTAGTACTAACACTGTGCACGCACATAGTGCTAGCACTGTGCACGCACGTAGTACTATTACTGTGCATGCACATAGTGCTAGCACTGTGCATGCACGTAGTACTGTTACTGTGCACGCACAAAGTGCTAGCACTGTGCACGCACGTAGTACTAACACTGTGCACGCACATAGTGCTAACACTTTGCACGCACATAGTGCTAGCACTGTGCATGCACGTAGTACTATTACTGTGCACGCACATAGTGCTAACACTGTGCACGCATATAGTGCTAGCACTGTGCATGCACGTAGTACTATTACTGTGCACGCATATAGTGCTAACACTGTGCACGCACATAGTACTAACACTGTGCATGCATGTAGTACTATTACTGTGCACGCATATAGTGCTAGCACTGTGCACGCACGTAGTACTAACACTGTGCACGCACATAGTGCTAACACTCCACGCACGTAGTACTATTACTGTGCACGCACATAGTGCTAGCACTGTGCATGCACGTAGTACTATTACTGTGCACGCACATAGTGCTAGCACTTTGCATGCACGTAGTACTATCACTGTGCACGCACATAGTGCTAACACTTTGCATGCACGTAGTACTATTACTGTGCACGCACATAGTGCTAGCACTGTGCATGCACGTAGTACTATCACTGTGCACGCACATAGTGCTAACACTGTGCACGCACGTAGTACTATTACTGTGCACGCACATAGTGCTAACACTGTGCACGCACGTAGTACTATTACTGTGCACGCACATAGTACTAACACTGTGCACACACATAGTACTAACACTGTGCACGCACGTAGTACTATTACTGTGCACGCACATAGTACTAACACTGTGCACGCACGTAGTACTATTACTGTGCACGCACATAGTACTAACACTGCACACACATAGTGCTAGCACTGTGCATGCACGTAGTACTATTACTGTGCACGCACATAGTGCTAACACTGTGCACACACATAGTGCTAGCACTGTGCACGCACATAGTACTAACACTGTGCACACACATAGTGCTAGCACTGTGCATGCACGTAGTACTATTACTGTGCATGCACGTAGTACTATTACTGTGCACGCACATAGTGCTAGCACTGTGCACACACATAGTGCTAACACTTTGCACGCACGTTGTACTATTACTGTGCACGCACATAGTACAAACATTGTGCACGCACATAGTGCTAGCACTGTGCACGCACGTAGTACTATTACTGTGCACGCACGTGGTACTAACACTGCACGCACATAGTGCTAGCACTGTGCACACACATAGTGCTAGCACTTTGCACGCACGTTGTACTATTACTGTGCACGCGTATAGTGCTAGCACTGTGCACGCACGTAGTACTATTACTGTGCATGCACGTAGTACTTTTACTGTGCACACACATAGTGCTAACACTTTGCACGCACGTTGTACTATTACTGTGCACGCGTATAGTGCTAGCACTGTGCACGCATGTAGTACTATTACTGTGCACGCACATAGTGCTAGCACTGTGCACGCACGTAGTATTATTACTGTGCACGCACATAGTGCTAGCACTGTGCACACACATAGTGCTAACACTTTGCATGCACGTAGTACTATTACTGTGCACGCACATAGTGCTAACACTTTGCACGCACGTAGTACTATTACTGTGCACGCACATAGTGCTAATACTTTGCATGCACGTAGTACTATTACTGTGCATGCACGTAGTACTATAACTGTGCACGCACATAGTGCTAGCACTATGCACACACATAGTGCTATTACTGTGCACACACATAGTGCTAGCACTGTGCATGCACGTAGTACTATTACTGTGCACGCACATAGTGCTAACACTTTGTATGCACGTAGTACTATTACTGTGCACACACATAGGTAATATAATTTACAAGTCTCACCTGGGATGAACTAATAGTCTCTTCTATCATTGTGTTAACATGAACTTGATTTCACACTACACGTACATACATAGTGTCTTCTTCAGTTGTACAAGTATAACTTACTATGAAGTATCTGTATTTGCTAAGGAGCTATATTTGCAATACTTCTAAAGTATTTTGACCCAACTCTGGTGTCTTTTCCACATTGTATCGGGCAATATGAGTAACCATCACATACAGGGCTAGCAGAAATGCAATGATTTGATGTTGGCCATTACATTGAAAGTGACCTTTCTTAGCATATACATAGCTAGCTACACTCAACCCACTATGTACCACATATAGATGGGCATTAATTAGGACTACACATGCCCTATTAATTGCCTTATTGAATTGTGTGATGTGCTGTGACATTTGCCCTGTGATTGGCTCTGCTACCAACATATACATGCATATATGTCTTGCAGGGATGGAGCTGTAGTCCAGGGAGCCATACAATGTCTACAGGGCCTAACATGCAGATCAGCTCTCTTTAAAGTCTCCATTGCTTGACTGTGGGCGGGTTGTCTGCTTACTCCACAGAATCCTTTCCATCTAGTGAGTGACCTAAACTCAATAATGATAATTGAATTGTACCTACATTTAGTTGTTGATTTATGTTTTGTTTTGTTGTTGTTGTTTTTTCCTTACTTTATTAATGAAATGGACATCGTATTGTCCATTTGATGGCCTAATATAAAGGACCGTCATGCAGGGTTTCATGCGTGATTTTCACTGGGGGTGTGAGACACTGTGTAATTAACCATGTGTCCACTTCATTAGGTCATCATGTGTCCACTTCACTAGGTCACCATGTGTCCACTTCATTAGGTCACCATGGTGTCCACTTCACTAGGTCACCATGTGTCCACTTCACTAGGTCACCATGTGTCCACTTCATTAGGTCACCATGTGTCCACTTCACTAGGTCACCATGTGTCCATCACCATGGTGTCCACTTCATTAGGTCATCATGTGTCCACTTCATTAGGTCATCATGTGTCCACTTCACTAGGTCACCATGGTGTTTATTTCATTTTATTTGACTAGATTTTGATTATTGGGAATGAGATGGTTGACTGTAGCTGTGCTTTATACACTGATGCTCTAGCTTGCAGTAGTTGATGCCAGCCAGTGGATGAATGGACTAAGTTTGGAATGTTGTGGTTGAGGCATGGCTGGTCTGACCACCACAACAAGTACAACATATAGGTTTGTGGTTGGTAAAACTTGTCACTACTGACCATATGTTGTTGTAGATTGTGTAGGTGTTTACAATGCAGTCATGCTGGGCATTGAAATCTGTGTGATGTGTATCTTGTGCAGTCATGTCATGTGCAGTCCTGTGTTGCTGGACTTTGTGTGTGTATTTTGTGCAGTTATGTGGGAGATCATTGTTGCTGAGAGTTGTAGTCAATATGTGTATGTTTGTGTGTTATTGGATATGAGTTGCTGCTGAAACTTATATTCAGTTACTAGGGTATGGTCCACACAGTCAGAATGTTTGTGTGGATGTTTGTACTTCAGTCTTAGTGGTCATTTTTAACTTATGTGACCAGTGACTAGAGGTAGTGATGAGGTTCTCATGTGCCAGTGACTAGAGGTAGTGATGGGGTTCTCGTGTGACCAGTAACTAGAGGTAGTGATGAGGTTCTCTTGTGACCAGTGACTAGAAGTAGTGATGAGGTTCTCGTGTGACCAGTGACTAGAGGTAGTGATGGGGTTCTCATATGACCAGTGACTAGAGGTAGTGATGGGGTTCTCATGTGACCAGTGACTAGAGGTAGTGATGGGGTTGTCATGTGAGCAGACTAGAGGTAGTGATGAAGTTCTCATGTGACCAGTGACTAGAGGTAGTGATGGGGTTCTCATGTGCCAGTGACTAGAGGTAGTGATGAGGTTCTCATGTGACTAGAGGTAGTGATGGGGTTCTCGTGTGACCAGACTAGAGTTAGTGATGAGGTTCTCATGTGACTAGAGGTAGTGATGAGGTTCTCGTGTGACCAGACTAGAGGTAGTGATGGGGTTCTCATGTGCAGATGTAGTGATGGGGTTCTCATGTGACCAGTGACTAGAGGTAGTGATGAGGTTCTCATGTGACCAGACTAGAGGTAGTGATGAGGTTCTCATGTGACTAGAGGTAGTGATGGGGTTCTCGTGTGACCAGTGACTAGAGGGAGTGATGAGGTTCTCATGTGACCAGTGACTAGAGGTAGTGATGAGGTTCTCATGTGACCAGTGACTAGAGGTAGTGATGAGGTTCTCATGTGACCAGACTAGAGGTAGTGATGAGGTTCTCATGTGACTAGAGGTAGTGATGGGGTTCTCGTGTGACCAGTGACTAGAGGTAGTGATGAGGTTCTCATGTGACCAGACTAGAGGTAGTGATGAGGTTCTCATGTGACTAGAGGTAGTGATGAGGTTCTCGTGTGACCAGTGACTAGAGGTATTGATGAGGTTCTCATGTGACCAGACTAGAGGTAGTGATGAGGTTCTCATGTGCCTTACTAGAGTAGGAGGGGTTCTCGTGGACCAGTGACTAGAAGGTAGTGATGGGTTCTCTGTGACCAGTGACAAGAATGTAAGGGATGAGGTTCCCTCTTGTGACCAGTGACTAGAGGTAGTGCTAGTTCTCTTGTGGACCAGTTGCCTAGAGTAGTGATGACGGTTCTCGTGTTACCAGTGACTAGAGGTAGTGATGGGTTCTCATATAAACCATCTAGAGTATGATAACTGTTCTCATGTGCCAGTGCTAGAGTAGTGATGGTTCTCGTTTGACCATTACTAGAGGTTAGTGATGAGTTCTCGTGTGAACCAGTGACTAGAAGGTAGTGAACATGAGATCTTCGTGTGACCAGTGATCTATAGTAGTGATTGGGTTCTCATATTACCAGTGCCTAGAGGTAATTGATGGGGTTCGCATTGACCAGTGACTAGAGGTAAGTGATGGGTTCTCGGGTGACGCAGTGACTCGAGGTAGTGATGGGGTTCTCATATGACCAGACTAGAGGTAGTGATAAGGTTCTCATGTGCCAGTGACTAGAGGTAGTGATGGGGTTCTCGTGTGACCAGTGACTAGAGGTAGTGATGAGGTTCTCGTGTGACCAGTGACTAGAGGTAGTGATGGGGTTCTCATGTAGGTAGTGATGAGGTTCTCATGTGACCAGACTAGAGGTAGTGATGAGGTTCTCATGTGACTAGAGGTAGTGATGAGGTTCTCGTGTGACCAGTGACTAGAGGTAGTGATGAGGTTCTCGTGTGACCAGTGACTAGAGGTAGTGATGGAGTTCTCATATTACCAGTGACTAGAGGTAGTAATGAGGTTCTCATATGACCAGTGACTAGAGGTAGTGATGGGGTTCTTATGTGACCAGTGACTAGAGGTAGTGATGGGGTTCTTATATGACAGTGACTAGAGGTAGTGATGGGTGCGCATATGACCAGTGACTAAGGTAGTGATGGGGGTTCTCCGTATACCAGTGACTAAGGTAGTGAATGGGTTCTCGTGTGACCAGTGACTAGAGGTAGTGATGAGGTTCTCATATGAACAGACTAGAGGTAGTGATGAGGTTCTCATGTTACCAGTGACTAGAGGTAGTGATGGGGTTCTCATGTGACCAGTGACTAGAGGTAGTGATGGGGTTCTCATGTGACCAGTGACTAGAGGTAGTGATGGGGTTCTCGAGTGACCAGTGACTAGATGTAGTGATGAGGTTCTCATGTGACCAGTGACTAGAGGTAGTGATGGGGTTCTCATGTAGGTAGTGATGAGGTTCTCATGTGACCAGACTAGAGGTAGCGATGAGGTTCTCATGTGACTAGAGGTAGTGATGAGGTTCTCGTGTGACCAGTGACTAGAGGTAGTGATGGGGTTCTCGTGTGACCAGTGACTAGAGGTAGTGATGGGGTTCTCATGTGAGCAGACTAGAGGTAGTGATGAGGTTCTCATGTGACCAGTGACTAGAGGTAGTGATGGGGTTCTCGTGTGACCAGTGACTAGAGGTAGTGATGAGGTTCTCTTGTGACCAGTGACTAGAGGTAGTGATGAGGTTCTCATGTGACTAGAGGTAGTGATGGGGTTCTCGTGTGACCAGACTAGAGTTAGTGATGAGGTTCTCATGTAACTAGAGGTAGTGATGAGGTTCTCGTGTGACCAGTGACTAGAGGTAGTGATGAGGTTCTCATGTGACCAGACTAGAGGTAGTGATGAGGTTCTCATGTGCAGATGTAGTGATGGGGTTCTCATGTGACCAGTGACTAGAGGTAGTGATGGGGTTCTCGTGTGACCAGACTAGAGGTAGTGATGAGGTTCTCATGTGACTAGAGGTAGTGATGGGGTTCTCGTGTGACCA
>WLWD01002207.1_pt1 | contig 34287 bp, 16 predicted proteins | sample 6712731 | NCBI WGS metagenome assembly WLWD01 (sample SAMN12718690, study PRJNA576275) | sponge metagenome | isolation source: marine sponge | host: Mycale hentscheli | place: New Zealand: South Island, Marlborough, Capsize Point | collected 2014-11-01
TAGCTCACGACAAGTCTGGACATTTGGGTTTCCGGAAAGTCAAGCAAAGTATCCAGAGAAGGTTCACATGGCCCAACATCTGTGCAGATGTTGAGTCCTACTGTAAGTCATGTGAGATATGCCAGAAATCTAACAAAAGAGGTCAGGCACAAGTACCTATGATTGAACGACCAATTCTGAGCGAACCATTTGAGGTCATAGCGATTGATCTAGTAGGACCCTTACCGATGGCGAAAGGAAAGTTTCAGTATTTGCTAACTACAATGTGTCTTGCAACGAGATGGCCTGATATAGTGCCACTGAAAAGCATAACTGCCAGAGCAGTAGCTGAAGCTCTTGTAGGAGTTTTTGGTAGAACTGGCCTGCCATTTCAGGTCCTTTCCGATAATGGCTCTCAGTTTAGTGGAAAGCTAATGAAAGAACTCACGAGCTTACTCGGTATAGAATTGAAGCATACCACCCCGTATCACCCACAATGTAATGGTGCAATAGAACGCATGCACAGTACATTAGAGAATATGCTCAGGAAAGCTCATGCACAAGGGAAGGACTGGGTAGAGCAACTCCCATTTGCTCTGTTTGTGCTCAGATAGATGCCGTCCAGATCTACAGGGTTTAGCCCATATGAATTAGGGTGGGGTAGGAACATGAGGACTCCCCTTGATGTGATATACAGTGGCTGGATGGACAGGGAGAATAGAAAGTTGAATGTGAGTGAGTGGGCTGAGATGTTAGTGGACAGGTTGGAGATGATGAGAGATAGTGCTGTTGAGACTGGATTGAAAGAAAGTCAGAAGAGGAAAGAATTTTATGATGATGGGAAGGTTGAGAGAAGTTTGGAAGTTGGGGACAAGATTTGGGTGAGAATCCCTGGTAAGGCAGACAAGTTTAGTGATTCGTGGGATGGTTCATATGTGGTGGACAAGGCAGTGAGCAGAGTAAATTATAGAGTGAAGGACATAGTTACTAAGAAGTGTAAAACTATTCATATCAACTCTGCTAAGAAGTATTTTGAGAGACCAGTTCATATTAATGGTGTGACAGTGATGGCAGATGATGCTGGTTTAGATGATTCAAAGGTTATGTTGAGTGGGGATGTCGATGGGTTAGTGCAAGTGGAAGTAGTAGAAATGTTGGACGAGTATAGTGATTTGTTGGATGGTACAGTTGGCAGGTATAATGGGGAAGCAGTGCCTATTGATGTGCAGAAGGACGTGAAACCTGTATCGCACAAACCTTACAGGGTCCCTGAGGCATTAAAAGACAAGGTGAAGCAGGCAGTAGAGCAGTTAGTTGAAGATGGTTGGGTGGAGGAATCAGACTCACCCTGGGGAGCCCCAATAGTGCCAGTTACAAAACCTGATGGCAGTGTATGTGTGTGCATTGACTACAGAGGGCTGAATGCTGTTACTGACCAGTTACAATATCCGATACCCCATATTGATGATTTGCTTAGTAAGGTTGGAAGAGCGAAGGTTCTTTCAAAGCTTGATTTATGCAAGGGATATTGTCAAATCCCTCTGCAAGATGCATCCAAAGATATCACTTCCTTTGTAACCCCTTGGGGTACATACAAGTTCAATGTGTTGCCATTCGGGCTGAAGAATGCTCCGGCGATCTTTCAGAAGATCATGTCAAAGGTCCTCAGAGAGTGTGCTGATTTTGCCATTGTTTATATTGACGACATTCTGATTTTTTCGGAGCTGGTGGAAGATCAGGTGAGCCATTGTAGGAAGGTGTTGAATGCTATAAGGTGTAGAGGTTTGAAGTTGAAGAAAGAAAAATGTGTGTGGGGAAAGAGTAAAGTTGAATTCTTGGGTCATTTTATTGGTGGAGGAAAGGTCGCAGTGCCAGAATCGAGAATAGAGGCAACGAAAATTTTCATACGACCAGTGACCAGGAGAGATCTGAGAGCCTTCCTGGGGACAGTGGGCTATTACCGACTGTTCATACAACACTTCGGTGAATATGCTGCATTGCTCACCCCATCCACATCCTCAAAGGCACCTGGCAAAGTTGTGTGGACTCCGGAGATGGTAGAAGCTTTTCGTAAGTTATGTGTATCATTGTGTGAATTTTCTGTTTTAAATGTTCCTGTGTCTTCGGATGTTTTTGTGTTACACACCGATGCAAGTGGTCGCGGTGTGGGTGCTGTTTTAAATATTATTAGGGATGATCGTGAAGTACCAGTGGCTTTCTACAGCAAACAACTGAGGGGAGCAGAGGTGCGCTATTCAGCTACTGAACTTGAGGCACTGGCAGTAGTGAAGGCTGTAACTCATTTTTTACCATACTTATATGGACGCCACTTCACAGTTGTAACAGACCACCTGGCCCTGACCTCTCTCATGAAGTCTAGGGTCCTCAACAGACGTTTACAGGGATTTGCTTTAAAATTGATGGAATATAGTTTTGATATTATTTACAGGCCTGGCCCCGACAATGATAATGCTGACGGCCTAAGCAGACAAGCCTGGCCAGATGAGGATGAAGCAGCTGTGGTCGTTCCTGGTTTCCATTCGAGCCCGGCACGAATCTGAGCATGGGGGGGATGTGGGAACACCCACCAACCTGAGCAAGCCAGAGGTGCCCCTTAAATCAGGAGGTGTCCTCAACACAGAAGAGAACAATAGACTTAGTTGTGTGTATGTGTGTGCATAGTCAACAAGTGTTGTATCATTAAGTTACACTTCACTCATGAACCTATTAGTAACTTCAGTTTTGTATAGCTTAATTAACATCACTTTTGTAAGAGTGTGTGTGGCATGGTTTTATATACCTTGGCCTTGCCTCATGCAACTCAGAGTTGTGCATTGTCAGATTTTGTTGAGATAGATTAACCTCTGTATCAAACACTTCTACAATCCTACTAGGAATAGGCTTATGGCCGCCTAACTAAGGAGGGTAGCGCGTTAGCAGCAGGCCTCCATACTCAGCTCAGTCCATTGAGCAAGCCCCTCTCTGGTGGCAGCGGAAAAGAGCTACCTACCCCCGACTAGTCCCACAGGCGCCCTATCGTGCATCTCACAGATGATGCACTTGACTAAACCATCCAAATCCTTGTTAGGCTCTTCAGTCAACAGATTTTTGTGAGAATTTGAACAAAGAAATATCACTTCCTTCTGTAACATTCGGCCCACAACATCTAGTATTGCCTTTTTTGCTCCTTTGTTCTGCATGGTGGTCCGTGCGAAGGAATTATAGTTCCTCCTTATCAGTGGTCTGCATATTCTTCTTCTAGTTGGAGTAAAGGCATAATATTTTTGCGTTTGTGACTTGTACATAACACGTGCCTACAATATAATTTTATGTCACATCATATTATATAAAATTGATCTGATAACAAAGTACCTGATCATGATATACTATCTTCTGAAAAAAATTAAATTTCAACTCTGTTTAATTTATGTTTGCATTAATTCAGTGTTGTTTTGTTTGTTTATTGTTGTTATCACTTTTTACTAGTTTTACACATTTAATCATTACGTAAAAATTAAATTATCTTACTACAATAGTTGGAGACTGTCGTATGCTACGACAACTAGGTTCATTCAATCAAACAATTGAAGTTCAACAATTCATATAGCAAGTTACACAAGGATACAATACACTCTCAATAACTGACTCCAGAAATAACTAATGACAAGTTATTAAATACATGACAAAACCACATGATGATGTAATAAGTATGATGCAATGATTAAAGACTGACTAGTCTTGGTTAGATACCACAGAGACTCAGTGCTTCCAAATGCTACCATTGGTGCAGATCCTAGTCCTCCTTGTGATCTAAGTGACCTTCGTGCTGGCCTAGCAATTGGGGATTGATCAGCTGCTACTCTGCTAGAGGGCAACCTGTGCAATGCAGCTCTGAGTTTGTTGCTGATCTTCTGGTGGAGGCTTGAACATTAATTATCCAGCATTGTAGCACAGCTTCTGCAAATGTACCCATCTTGCACTCTAGACACATCAATGCAAGCTCTCAGCTCAGATACCAGGTAGACTAGTGATTCCTTGACATTAGGATTTGCAAGCCTTGCCTACTTTTTTTCTGCTCTCAGCCAGAAAGATCATCTCCACAGCAAAAACAACAGCAAATTCGAAAGAACAAACGCTAAACTGCAATCAACGTCCCTGCCAACGTTAAAACTTTGCGATGATTTTATTGCTCACTCGAGTTATGCCATAAGCAATACACAATTTATATGTTTCCCCCTGAAATCCCGGGGAAAGTCACCAAACGCATACGCACCCTAAGTTACAATAAAAAATATTGGCTGTTTAAAAAGAGAAACATTTCCTATTATTATAATTATTTCAGGCGAGAATGACTGAATCATTGAAACTATATGTTTTAGGCCAAAAAAAAAAAAAGGTTAAAGTGCACTTTTAGAAGTACAGATCTTTAATGTAGTACTTACACCCTGTTGCTGTAACAATACAACGCAAAAATAGATACATTTATTGCATTCATGTATTAAGTAATGCTAAGGATCAAGTGAATTTTACTTTTTATGTCATGCCAGTTGAATTGCAGCTATCCATATTTCAAGTACATAATATAGTATCCATATTTTAGCAAGTGTTTGTGTTGCTGTGTTAACTAGTACTCTCTAATTTTCGATAAGGTTGACTGCCACCACTTCCAGTGCACAGTGACTATATAGGAGTAGGTAGAAGATGGATAGAGGTTGAAGAATCAGTGCATGCTTCTACACATGCAATCACTTTTCTCTTACTCCTGGAGTCAGCATTTATATGTTCTATTTTCATTGCATGCACCAACTATATATTGAGCTAACTAATTAAGCAACCAGGAGAAATTAAATGATTCTGTGAATGAAGCACCAGGGGTGCGAACCCTCAGCGTTACTATACACTAGAGAATATTTTTTTTTATTAATTTTGAGTAGTACAATTATGAATATGCCAATGTAGCTCATGCAATTCGGTATGTAAAGCTTGAGCAAGTTGATAATAAAGCTCGAGTAAGTCGATATGCAACTCGTGCAATGAAATGGTAGATGTTAATGCTGTCTTCATAAGAGAAGCTTATCATACAAGCGACACCGACCTCACCAGTCCAGTATTTCAATAATGGGAAACTCCAAAAATTCTGGTAAGCCGCTGAGATATACGATACAAAACTACCGCGGGCAGGGAAGATATTATTTGCTCACGCGAGTACGGCGTAATTCAGCGAGCGAGCGAAGCGAGCGAAGCTGACTCTCAGTCGTGTTCAATTGAGATTTCAGATATATATAACTAGTGGTGTGCTTGAGCACAAATGGCGAGCGAGCCTAAAGACTATACTATTTTTATTGACTTCTAACACTGAAGCTACTGAAAATAAGGTCAAGTTTTTAAATTTAGCATACAGGGTAAAGGGATTTCAGTGCCATAGTAACAACTCTCTGCAACTGCTTGGAAGGAAAACAACAACAACAAAACAATACACGTTATTTAAAAGTATTTCTTTATATTCTTTAGCTAAGTAGTGGTTGTAACACTCAATGCTTTGACACAGCTGGACATGCACCTACACAGACTTACCTTCCCTTAAGTTGTCAAGTTTTAACTGTACCGGCAAAAGAATTCAAAACGGTAAACAATTCAATTTCTAGGGTGATACGGGTACTGATCGATAAACCAGAGGATTCTGTTTAGTGCAATTTGGGACGGGGTCGACAAGCGAACTAACACAAAAACGCGAGGGTCAAAGTACAAAAATGCCTTACGTACGTCCATACATATACAAATAAACTAGTGGTGTGCTTGAGCACAAATGGCGAGCGAGCCTTAAACTACACTATTGTTAAATTTAATTTTAGCAACTAACACTCAAGCTATTAAAATAAAGTCGAGTTTTTACATTACTATGAGGTAAAGGAGTTTCAATGTCATAGTAACCGCTCCCGCAACAGTTTGAATTGAAAAAGAAGCAACAAAATCAAATCACGTTATTTAAAATTTTCTTTGTGATATTCTTAATAGTAGTTGTAACGCACAATACTTTCACACAACTGAACATACCTACGCAAGACTTACCTTCGTGATTGCATTTTTAAGTAAATACTGTTCAGTTAGGGCTTATAACAGTGACAAATAGCGCATTAACTTACCACCGCCACTAACTCGAATAGAAATGGAGCTCCCACAAGATTTTGAGTTTTAACTGCACCCCAAAACAATTCAAAGCCGTAAACAATTCAATTTCTAAGGTGATACGGGTAATGGTCGCTAAACCGGAGGATTCTGTTTAGTGAAGTTTGGGACGGGGTCGAACGTGGAGCGAACACAAAAATACGGAGGGTCAAAGTACAAAATGACATACGTACGTCCATATATATAAACAAATAAACAAACATCCCCGATTTTTTCATTTTTACCCCTGTAGTGTCTCGCTCGCTACGCTCGCTCGCCAATTATTGGCGAGCGAGCGTAGCGAGCGAGACACTTACATGGGTAAAAATGAAAAAATCGGGGATGTTTGTTTATTTGTATATATGTATGGACGTACGTAAGGCATTTTTGTACTTTGACCCTCGCGTTTTTTGGTTAGTTCGGTTGTCGACCCCGTCCCAAATTGCACTAAACAGAATCCTCTGGTTTAGCGATCAGTACCCGTATCACCCTAGAAATTGAATTGTTTACCGTTTTGAATTCTTTTGCGGGTGCAGTTAAAACTTGACAACTTAAGGGACTTCCATTTCTATTCGAGTTAGTGGCGGTGGTAAGTCAATGCGCTCTTTGTCATGGTTATAAGCCGTGCGCAACAGTATTTACCTGAAAATACATTGTCCACTAGACTACTGCGAAGATAAGTCTGTGTAGGTGCATGTCCAGTTGTGTCAAAGCATTGTGTGTTACAACCACTACTTAGCTAAAGAATATCACAAAGAAAACTTTTAAATAACGTGTATTGTTTTGTTGTTTTTTTTCTTCCAAGCAGTTGCAGAGAGTTGTTACTATGGCACTGAAATCCCTTTACCCTGTATGCTAAATTAAAAAACTGGACCTTATTTTCAGTAGCTTCAGTGTTAGAAGTCAAAATCATTATAGTCTTTAGGCTCGCTCGCCATTTGTGCTCAAGCACATCACTAGTATAGGTATGTATGCGTACGTCAAAAATTTCGCCCGCGCTTCTAATTACGTAAGTTAGGTAAAGCGTTCACAGTTCCAGTATTTTTCAATTAACGAGCGCGGAGAATCCTGCTGCACTGCCTTACACAACTTTGGTTCAACCAAAAAGTGTATAGCTACTCTCTTAAAAAGTTTATAGCTACTCTCTCCTTGAAACAATTGTGAAGTCTTTGTCAAGCTGCGCTTCTTTGCCACTGCTTTCGAAGTTTATCCAGGTAATTCTGTTGTTGTTAACTCTTCATGCCTAATCATTGCTATTATTTAGCGATTTCCTTCACAAATCATCTTTACCTATACTCATATATTTACTCGCTCGCCATGCATTTGCGCTATTCGAGCGCACCACTAGTATTTGCTCACGCGAGTACGGCGTAACTACATATAGGGGCAGCAGTCAACAATCGCATACGTGCGGCCAAAAATAAACTAGCTTTTTATTGAAAAATAAGACATTTTTCAAATCTTCATAAAAAATTCTGTCTAGATCCGTATGTTGTGTTACAGTATGGCTGACTGATTGGCTGACTGATTGGCTGACTGATTGACTGACAGACAGATAAGCCGAGTACAGTAACCCTCTCGCGCATGCTCAATGAGGGTTAGTTAGCGCCGTGGGCTGCACTAAAACCCTGGTATTCAAGGCTCCAGTTGGTACAACCCAGTTCGCTTGGAACTACTAATGTGGTGAAAGTCGGGAAGGTACAACCATCCAGAGGACGCTGGTAACCACATTGTGCTTACACTTAAATTTTAATGGAGGAGTCTCTTCCTACTCCCACTGAAACCGAAAGGCTTCTTCCTCCTCCCACTGAAACCGAAAGGCGAGTTGTTGTATCAAGGATTAGTATGCATTGTTCTTAGCTACATTGTCTGAAATAGGTGTGAATAAATGATGATCATAGAGTTATGAAAGGTACAACTTTCTGCTATTCCTTTGTTTGTCACTGCAGGATGCAGTTCATGTAATAACTGATACAGTAGAATAGAGATAATAGGTGTGAAAGTGAACAATATTGTAGTGTAAATGGTTTCAAACATAGATTTAATTGTGGTAGTTGAAATTGTTTATCCAGGTTTAATGGTGGTTTTAAGCATAGATTAGCAAGTGAATTGTTTATCCTGGTTTGTTTGATGACAACTTGGAAAATCAGGGTACAAGGGTAAAGGGAGAGACAGTTCACATTCCTCTTAGCCAGTGTCTCAAACTGACTTCTAACTAGTCATTGTTACTTAACCCATTCACTGGCACAAGCGCCTATAGGCGCTCAAGGATGACGTAATGCTGGAAAAATAATTTTCCCCTAAATGATAAACGCTAAAGCTTAGCTGCAGTTCCCAGAGCAAGGCTAATGTGTTAATCTATTACATGTATTTTTAGAATAAAAATAGCTACTACGTAACTAAGGTAGTTGGGCTAAAATCAACTTGCTGTTAGCTTGAAAAATGGCGATAAGTTTGTCAGTAACTGAGGCGGTGGATCTTGTCTGCGACGACGTTTTTGCCTGTGAACTCCTGATTTTTTTAGATGGTTAAGCATAGTTGTCGGTTAACAGCTAGTGCTATACCTAGAGACCGAGTGGCTAATTTAGGAATTAACCTAACAACTGATGACACATGCTTTACCGTACATCTGCTGCTGACTATTGCTGATTTTTTCTCCCCTGCAGTTGGTATAAATTGATGCGTCCACACTCCATAGTCAACTTATGGTGTGTAAAATTGTCCCTGGTGATTGTGTACACCACTATTAGGGGCATGTAATAAAAATGCATAGATGTTCAATCATTTTAACTGTACAAAAGTTGGATAGGGGGAGTGGTCAAGTATCTTAGGCATGGTCATCAATATATAATTACCATTGTTAAAATTTTCAATGTATGGCCACAGTTTTTGGAGGAACATAATATTATGTGCAAATATTTTTAAAGTCAATTTAGGGGTATACCCAGGCCCAATAGACCATATAAATCACAGATGGCATGTGTGCACATCCTGAAAAGGTCAAGAAACCAATTGCTCGACCACTTTACCAACTCGGTCAACCACGAGTTGTGGAGATCGTACTGGGACCAGTAGAGGTTTATGGGGTTGTACGCAACAGGAAGTTTGAATGGGGTCATGAATAATATGAGAGGTAACTCTGTTATTTAAACATGTTTAGTGAATAACAAAGGACTGGCTATCACCTCTTTTATACAAAACACACTGATACATTCATACCTACTGAGGAGCAGGAGAGGGACAAGGAGGAGAAGGGAATCTATGAGTTGAGAGGAATAAGAAAACCTGAAGTAGCTCAGGAAGAAATTGGTCAGGAGAGGGAAACCATGGATAAAATTATATCTTGTGCTACTGCATTCTTAATTTGCAAAAACATAAGTATTCACTTGCGCCAAAGTTGAGTGAAGTACGAGTGTGAGTGTGAAATGTCATCCCCATATTGTACGTTGTATAACAGCACCCCTTCCTTGCCTTCTTAGTATTTTCCTCTTCACTTCTAATGTGGCAACGCCCTTCGAATTCTTTGTGCCTCACAATGCATTAGGATACTAGTATAAATTCATTATGCACCACTTGGTTTATTGCTGTTATAGCTATTACTTTTTTCCTTTTCATTAACACATGTGCCACCACATATTAATGCCCACACATAACCCCATAACATGCATACAACAATGTATGCAGATTTTTTTTTTACCACTGGGATTGAAAAATCCTAGAGAAAACACTGCATACCATGGTTCATTCAAACTGTCCAATCAAATTGCTCAATTCGATATTTCCTACTCACCCTCCTAAAAAGTTAATATTTTTTTGCGCAAAGTTTGTCCCCTGAACATGTATCAACTAAACTTAGGTAGGAATCATTACATGGAACGGAAAGAACAGGAAGCATCTAGAATTGGGCACTGCCTGGAGTTTGGGTAGTCTAACTGAGCTAGAAAATTGTGGCAATTGAATTGAGAGTAGAGTGTCAAGCTGATCCTCACCATATTTAGCAAAAATTGGTTCTATTCATTTCCTATTGCCCAGAGCCATGATACAAGTTGGTTGCAACACTCCATTCAGTAGGTATGATATTTACACAATTCTAGTATAGGGGAGGGCTGAACAAACTATTCAGAAACATTAGATTTATTAAATTTAGTGAATTAAAAGACTCACATTCATTTAAGCTGTGATACTCAGTGCTTATTAGGGAGAGACAGTTCGAATTTCCTCTTAACCAGTGTCTCAAACTGACTTCTAACTAGTCATTGATACTCAAGCATAGTTGTCAGTTAACAGCTAGTGCTATACCTAGAGACGAGTGGCTAATACAGGAATAAACCTAACAACAGGTGCAGCTGAGCTATATTTAACAAAAAGGGCGTGTCTATTATTTTTATAATCTTTATCTGAACTTGTCCTCGTTATTGAACTTGGGCAGTAGAAATCAAGCCTTCGAAATGACTCCTGCAGGGATTAGTATGAGTAATAGCACAGGCAACAGTGCTATTGATCCCTAATAGCACAGGTTACCCGTGCTATCACTCGCTAAGTTAACCAGCTTTTTAAAAAGTCAATTGCAGTCGTAGCTACACTGTATCATTCACTCACTATCTTCTTATTTCAAGACTAGCTTCCACACACAATGTACGGCTCATCATAATCTGTTGGAGAACATTCCATCTAATACAGGTAGAGCTTCTGTAGTAAAGAATGACATTGTCTGCTACTATAAACTACTCAAACTGTACGTTTCCAAGGTTAATGCTGCATGAGCGCGCACTTACCATACTATTTCACTTAGCTACTGTGGTATTTCACTTAGTTTCCACTTAGTGACCGTGCTATTTTTATTAGATACGCGATATTTCACTTTCCCTGTGCGATTTCAATTGAACAGTGATTTTTCCCATACATTTTGGAATGGGCAACTTACTATTAGATATCGAACCTTTCGGAAGAATTTTAGAAAACTCCAGACCAGCCTGGTCCTCCGTTTACTATCCTAAGCGAATTTTTGGAAAAACAAACGTAGTTTAGAAATCCTTCCAGCAATGTTGGTCAGCAGCATGGCCATTTTTGCTACTGGAAGTCTTCCCATATCGTTATTTGCCATACATACTTGAAATAAATAAATCTATGACTGCCACAAAAGGAAGGCATTTGTGAGTATGTTGGATTCATTTTTAAAGTTTTTGGGGGGAGTTGTGTTGTTTGCTTTATAAGTCCAAGTAGCTATTATTAGCTGTATGATATAATACATGTACAGTCTATATAGCTATAACTATAATTGAAAACTAATTATTTGAATGAACATACTGATTGTTATAAAAGTCATTTGCTTTGTAATATAATAAAATATGGCTTGTACAGAATTGTTTGATGAGATTACAGTTGCATTTGAATAAATTAGATACGCAGAGCATAGACTTAAATTATTGTTTGGTTCATTTGATAGAAAAACCACTGTATTGTCTTTTCTATTAATACAACTCATTACTTGAACAAATGAGTGGGTGTGGTTAGTGGGTGTAATTATAATGGCCGCACCAATAAGATCTGGCTTCCTATGCCTTACCATACATCTGCTGCTAACTACTGCCGATGTTTTCTGCTGAAGTTGGTATAAATTGATGCATCCACACTCCATAGTCAACTTCTTATGGTGTGTAAAATTGTCCCTGGTGATTGTGTACACTACTATTAGGGGCATGTAATAAAAATGCATAGATGTTCAATAATTTTAACTGTCCAAAAGTTGGGTAGGGGGAGTGGTCAAGTATCTTAGGCATGGTCATCAATATATAATTACCATTGTTAAAATTTTCAATGTATGGCCACAGTTTTTGGAGGAACATATTATGTGCAAATATTTTTAAAGTCAATTTAGGGGTATACCCAGGCCCAATAGACCATATAAATCACAGATGGCATGTGTGCACATCCTGAAAAGGTCAAGAAACCAATTGCCCGACCACTTTACCAACTCGGTCAACCACGAGTTGTGGAGATCGTACTGGGACCAGTAGAGGTTTGTGGGGTTGTACGCAACAGGAAGTTTGAATGGGGTCATGAATAATATGAGAGGTAACTCTGTTATTTAAACATTTCTTAGTGAATAACAAAGGACTGGCTATCACCTCTTTTATACAAAACACACTGATACAAAATCACACTAACATAGACTTTATACCTACTGAGGAGAAGGAGAGGGACAAAATCACACTAACATTGCAATATCTTTTGAATCAACTGCAAAAACATTGCAAAGAGTGTGGAGGAAAACTGAACTAGGCCAAGCGGAAAGCTCAGGTAGAGTGGGCCCATATTTAAGGATGTGATCTACATAAAATTATTATGACTTCAATAAGAATGAACTGCCACTACATAATTATGGCATAATAATTTCACAAAATCCAAACTCTTTGAGAAATTTATAATCAAGCTTCAATTTTTGTGCAACTTATTTTTATCACTTTTTCAGCTTTGTCTGCTATATAATAGGGCATCAAAACTTGAAGGTATAGAATATTTTATTTTAAGGTTTATACCACAAGTCATAAATTTGTTGTTTATTTAGCTAAACATTTCGGCTTCTATTTAGCTTGCCATCATCAGTTAAACAAAAATAACGAAGTAACTGTAAGAAATGATGCTGTAACTAAGGTGATATTATAAGCATGTCTGGTATTATAATTACCTTAAGCTAACAGTGGTAAACATGGTGATTGTAGCTTTACCTGCACTTCCTAAACAACTGTTTCAGCCCACTGATATCCCTTTCTCTTGGAGATCTTGGGAAGACAAATGTGGTCTACTGCTCTTTTCAGAGTGGGTGGTTCATAATTGGAAGTGGCTGTATTGTGATGTAACCAACAACGAGGTGTATTGTTCTACTTGTGTGGGAGCTATTCAAGCATGTACAAATCTTTGACAAGTGTTTCATCACACAACCTATTCTACCATTTAAATAACACACACAATTAAATTATTTTTTATAGCTTAGTGCCAGGTTCTCAAGATTATTCATATTCTTACTGATACTAAGGTTATTTTTCTTCATAAAAATTCATAATTTTATACATGTCATGCTTTTTTTTAATGTTTAAGTCATCACATTAAAATAAAAGGAAACTTTTTAATTCCACACTGGTGTAGCGTGCACCAAGCTGTCATATTATGAAAACACTACAGGGGCACTGGGGCCCTCTAAAGTCAATCCCTAATAATCAATCACTGAAATGTTGGCTGTCATGACAAGCAAATAATATGGCTAATATATGTTCTTCATTTTATGGTGTGGTGATTCTCTCCACCATACAGCAGAGAACACACACAACAATGTATGTATATGTTTGTACTTTCGCTGCATTTACTTGTTTGTGTATAACTGTGTGTTAGTTTATGTTCCTCCACTGTTCTTACTTGTACAAACCATTTTCACCTTTTCAGTTTAATGTAATTAACTCTACATTTCCCAACTTGTAAAAATCCATTTTCACCTTTTCACTCATTCAATCTTTAATTAAAATTCATTACTTGTATTCATATTCCAATAAGTTTAATTATTTTTGTTAAGACTCAAGACACTCTGCAGACAGTTCTGTATTTATGTGGCTGCCTTGCAGTGTCTGAGTCAGTAATTCTTTCTTCATTTTGAAATTACACTTAAAACTGTAATCAGAACTACAAAACTAGAAGTTTCTACACCCTAGTTAGCTGAAGCAATGTAATCCTTGTTGGGAAAGAAGATTCGATTCTGGTGGCAACAAACCTTGCCTGGCAGCTTAGACTTTATCATCTCTGCTAGGCTGACAGTACTGGTGACTTCAGGCTGGGTTGTCTTCTTGACCAGACTACTCCACTCACTCCTGTCACCACACTTGGTGGCAGCGGTATACAACATTATACCATCGAAGTGACCACTTCTACCTGAATATTTCATTTTGTTGTTGGATTTTTGTCACTTTTGTCTCTTTCAGTTGCTTTATTTTGTGAACACACTATCATCATTGTCAACCTTATAAACCTAACTTTTGTGAATCCTATTTTTCTTGTCTTTAATTTTTGTGTGTGTGTGTGTGTGAAGAAAAAAATCCCTGATTCTTGTTAACCCTTTCATTTAGTACTATTTGCTTCAGTCTCTACTTTTATTACTTTTATGCTTCAATTTTTACCCTTTATTCCTTTTAACTATTTTTATTGGTCATATTTTTGTTTCCATATGTCATTGGACGGCAAGCATTCACTACTTCCCTCAGATTCTGCTAGGGCAGCCAGCGTTAGTAGCGCAGAGGGAACTCAAAGTCGACTCACTAGGGCCTCTTCTAAGAAACAACAGGAGGAAATTATGGCTAATTGATAATTTTGCGTCCTTAGTGTCTCTCATGCAGCACCAGCTTGTGATGAGCAAGGAGAGATGGAAATCAGACAAGCAGCAGGCTGAAAAACGGTGGGAAGCTTAAAAAAAACAATTATCAGACAAAAGATGGCAGACACTGCTTGACCAGCAAGCAAAAAGAGAAGGAGAAGAAAGAAGTAGAGCTGATGATGAATTACAGAAGTCAAAAGAACGGTGGGTAGCGGAGCAGGCTATGAAGAACACTCTTCTTGAGAGCTTATTAGCTTCTCGCGAGGCAGACAAAGACGCCCAGCTCCGATGGTTGATGGAACAGAGCGAGCTAAGACAGAAGGAATAGAATGCTAGAATTGTCAGAGATTTGTAGTTCAAGCTTAAACAAGAAATGGATTGTCATAGGACTGCAACCAGATTCATCAGCAAAAGACAGTACTGGTGACTACAGGCTGGGTTGTCTTCTTAACCGGGCTACTCCACTCTCTCCAGTTACCACATATGTGCCTAATACTACACAGGAGTGATAGGAGCTGCTTGAAAGTGGGTGGAGGGGTGGGAGGAGGGGGGGGGGGGTGGACACCATGTGTCACAAGCCAATTTACTCTCTTGAAAACCACACATTTCAATCATCTCTGCTACAGAAACCCCAGCTAGGGAGAAGTTGTTAGTAGTTGTTGCAGTATAACTATGACACATAGTGCATTAATTTACTACCACCACTAATCTGAATAGAAAATTAATTTTATGGGTATCATTGGAAAGCAAAATTAAAGCATCAAGTTATAAATTTAAAAAATTATATCTTGTCTGCCATCGTTTCAAGTATACACCATATGTAATAAAATATGGCATAGTGGGAGGATTACGTAGATTAAAGAAGCTCTCCTTTTGTGTGGGGAAATAGGGGGGAGAGGAAGCTCAGATTAGGGAGAGGAAAAATCCTAATGCCTCCCCCCTCTCTCATTCCCACTCTGTATCAAACCTATTGTTTTTATTTTTAATGCAACTATCCCAAGATCCCCTAACTAAGACTAATTGTACTAATTTTCCCCTGCACACTAAAAAGAACCCCCTGTTTACCTTGACTGAAAAACTGGTTTAGCCTTATCCTATTCCCCATCTATCCTACCGTAACTTTAACACCAGTGTCCGTTTCACAGTGTTTGGGTGGTTTACCAACCCGTTAACCTGGTAGGTATCATTTGTGGCTGTAGATAATACTAATGCCTACATGCAATATTTAATTACTGAACTTGCAAAGCTCACCACCCGATTCTGATTGAAGCCCTGGCCTTTGGAAGTGCTGGTCGCTGGCTAACCAAACTGTATTGTGGACCTGTTGTTCCTGTGCTAGAGATTTCTGCTTGCCCAGAATGTTCAGCAATTGCGATTGTTGAAAACCATGATGCCATGGAGACATCAGACTTACTACTCTCTGAGGTAGCAAGCAATAATTGCATCACGAACTTACCACCCTCATAGACTTACCATTTTGACTGACCTTGTTGGTGGCTAGTAAAAGGTATGTCATTGCTGCCATGTCCATTACTTCCTGCTTCGTAAATTCCATGGCAATGATACTAACCTAACTACTATTCCAACTTTCACCTCATTTAATCTCATTTAAATTACATTAGAAGAGAATGAAGATAAGCATGAGCTTATAGTGATGTTTTATAATACAGTTTCATTGTGTACCTAGGCACACAGTCATACATAATGATCATTCCATGTTAGCATCACATAGACAAGAGTCAGACTACAACAAATTTTTGCACTGTCATTTTTGGGATTCAATAAGCATTTTATTAATACTTGTCTCAAGCTATGAAGTGCTACATGTGGTTACAAGATAACATTCTACACTTAGTATTATATTTAAAATGTATCATTATTATTTATCATACTCTGTACAAGTTGCAATATATATATACAAAAAATTTTTTTTTAAATAAACATGCTCCATGCAAGTGCATCATTATGACTTTTTAAACAAAAGTCAAAGTTCTATCTGTGTACTATAGGTATATCAATATATTGCTTGACTACACTATAGCTATTGGTGTATTACTGTCCAAATAAGATGTTTCTGTACTAAATACTTGCTGGCTAGTTTTTTATATTAGGTTCCACAATAATGTTTAAGGTAATATAAAAATGAATACTTGCTGGCTAGTTTTTAAAAATTACACTTGTTTATGGATATACATGATAGATGAGTACAAGAAGATAGCTTTGTAATGTAAATTGCTCCCAGTTCTTGACTGACAGCTGAGGTTGTGCAGGAATAATACTATTATTCTTTACTAACATAATGGTCTACATTTTAACCTTGTTATTTAGTTAGTTTGTTTGTTTGTTTTTAACAAATTTACATCTAGTATTGATGTTGAGTTGTGTCTTTTATCTTTGCAATGGTCAGATCAAGGAAATCTATGTTAGTGCTGGAGTGCACAAGGTGATTTAAGTTGTGGGGTGGGATTGGATTCACCAGATAATATAAATGTAATACAAATTATGGTCTCTTATATCTATGGTTAAAATTTTCATGGCATACAATTTCTGTGCAACAACTTATCATCCACACACTGATGATGACCATTTAAAAATGGTTGAAACATTTGTGTATTTTATAAAAATATTTTATGACAAGTGAAATACAGAATATATGGAATTAACTTGAGAATTTTCAAATTAGTAGAGGTTATAATGAGCTTATTACTTTTATTTAGGTTGGATTTTTTTCATCTATGTTGTATTGTGGTTGACTTTATTCCAAGAGTTTTACGTTCAGTCTTTAAAACTCGAATGTCTAAGAAGTATGGGGATAATTGGAATGAAAATATCTCAACTACGGATGTCAGAACTACTGGTGCTGATGAGAAACGCAAGTTGGAGAGCAAGAACATAGAAACATGGGATGGTTCTCTACTAGGAAAGATGCTTTTGCACTCTGAACACTACCTCTTGGTTGATAATAATGGATGCGGATTCAAAGTTGATGAATTGAAGGAAGGATGTGAGGTACTCATACAAAACGGACGCAGTATATCAAGGGCTAAAGTTGATGTTGTTAAGCCCTTGAGCTTGGTTGAAGTAAACTGCCCTAACAAGAAAATTGTCTTAAAAAAGAATTCTACAATTATTGGTCTATGTACACAAGAGTGGAAGGCTGTGAATAAACTTTGTGACATTAGAAATACTAAATTTGCACACTGTCCAAATTCTTATATTCAGAATGATGACCTTCAGCAAGTAGTTATTGATGTGAAGGAATGTTGTAAGGATCTTGATAAATCTGATGATGCAGCAGAAATAGAGAATATATTGTCAGGTATATATGGCTTTGAAACCTACCAATGTTTAAATGTGAAGGAGAATTTCTATTTTCATACAAACAACCAACAGTTAAATACTAATATTTATTCCACCCTAGATATCTTCACAATGATATTTTCACTATTACCCTTGTAGTTATAGAAACCTGCCAAACTTTTCAATTTTACAGGCTACCTTCTAGGTTTTTACAGCTACCTTCCTCCCAGGTGTACCCTGCTCAACAGGGTTCAGCAGCTGCTTAAATATCACCTGGGGTGTGTGGGTAGCCCCTACAACCAATTTTACAGCTGTGGGTACCCTACCTCTAGTAACTAACTACAGTAGTGAAGATATCTAGTGTGGAATGAACCACTTATACACTTGTCAGAGTGTTATGGCTAGATATTTCACTCTCAGGCTTTATTTTCACTCACCTCTGGCTCCAGCTAGTGAAAATAAATTAGCCTGCTCGTGAAATATCTCTGCCATATATCTCACCATATAACACTCTGATATATATATAGTACTATATATAGTACTATTACACTAGTCAGAGTGTGATATGGTGAAATATTTCACTGAGCAGGCTAATTTATTTTCACTAGCCAGATATCTTCACTGAAGTAGATTTTTTTTTTTTTTTAACTCACAGGTGTGTAAAATTGGCGAAAACTGAGTAGGGGCTCCCCACAACCCTAGCTGATATTATAGCAGCTGCTCCAACCTGGCTGGGTAGGAGAAGGTAGCTGTAAAAACCCAGAAAACTTGTAGCCATTCCAGGTTGTAGCTATAAACTACTCATAACTAGCTGGAATAAATATACATATTCCATGCTAGATATCTTCACAATGTTATTTTTAGGTACTCTGGCTGATGAGATTACTCACCTAATATCACAGGTGTTATGTCACACTCCCATGCTCATTACCCACCGGTACCCAGTAGTAATATATAGCAACCAGCCTTGACTACCATTTTTCTGTGTTTTTACAGCTATTTTCCTCTAGTGAAGCCTACCCAAACAAGTTAGAGCAGTTGCTAAAATATCAGCTGGGGGTGTGGGGAGCCTCTAGAGAGTTTTACAGCCAACTTTGCACCATGAGTTACCAACCCTAGTACAAACTACTGCAGTGAAGATATCTAGTGTGGACTTATTACACTTGTCAGAGTGGTATGACAAGATATTCCATTCTCAGGCTTTATTTTCACTCACCTGTGGCTCATGAAAATAAATAAGCCTGCTCATGAAATATTTCATCATATCACACCCAGACTCATGTATTAAGTATTATATATTTGATGGACAAAAATAGAGAATTATTTAACAAGTGTTAATACATACATATACTTATATGATAGACAACAATGAAAAGTTATATTTATTACATAACATTTTCTGTTCAGAACGTCACATTGGTGAAGACTTGATTCCTAAAGTGATGAATTATAAAAAACAATGGCGTGAAGAAATAGCTGGATCGATTAAAGAATATACCCATTTATTGAAGCAAGAAATAGAAGAATTAGAAGAACTAAAATATCGTATGTTTCTAAATGAGTTTATAGTAAAATACATTATATAAGAAATTTCAGTTTTTTTAATTGAATTCATTAGTCAGAATTGACAAGTTGATAGTTAGCGATAGGAGACTAAAATTTGTATGCTCATATGAGCACGAGTGATTCTAAATGGCAGGTGAACGAATGAATGGGCGTGGTCATGTAGTCGTACTCACTGCAGTGGTGTCTGTTTTTCTTTCGTTTCTCAAAAAAATATAAAAAGTGGCACATTAAATGAATTTAAATCGTCTTCTGTTCTGAGTTCCTCTTCTCTCAAGGCATAAAAGTTCACCATCTTTGAGATGCGCTGTTGACAGAGTGACAGAATGAATGAACTAGAGCACTAAAGAGTCAAATCCTCAGCGCAAGTTAGATAATTTGCTAATGAAGTCACTACTTTTGAATAAAAAGTTATTCAGTTTATAATACTATTTTGCTGTGTTTGTGAACATACATTTTAACTGTAGCTAGCTGTGTGATTGGTTTAGTATGGACAACTTTAATCTCAAGTGAGGAATCACCGATATGGCTAGTTTGGTAACGTTTGGACTTTCTGACATGCATGTTACACTAACACTCAGAATTTTTTAATAACAGGCATACTTGCAGTGGATGAAACAATCACACCTCTAGCAACAGTGCACTGAGGGTTAATTATTATGAACTCCATTTTAAGCATGATTTGTTTTTGATGTCACTACACTCTGACTACAATTGATACTTAGCTAGATACATAATGCTTATATTATTAATTTATAATTTACAAAATAATAAGCTCTAGATCTTAGCCTGTCATTTTGAAACTTGACTTCAGTCAAATTTGATATTCCTATTCACAATTTCTTTCTCAGTCTTCTTTTACTCATTAGATGTATTATCTCTCTTTTACGAGCTTTTAAAATAAAGAATGTTGAAACTATTTAAGTCTGTATGTTGTTAAAAAACAACCTGTGAAAAAGAGAGAATGCATCTAATAATGTCATTCATATCATGCATTTTGGATAGTTTTAAACATGCACATTACTAGTAGAAATTTATCATCTACAATGATAAAATTAACACTGTACAATTTCTTTTTCAGCATTCACATTCTATGCATTTTTTTTGTTTTTAAGACATTCCAGCTTTAAAAGAATCACTTGCTCGTACTGAGATTGAACCCTGGAACACTTGTGATATTGATGAATCTCAACTAAAAAGGAAGAATGAAGGAGAATCTCAGCAGCTTGGTAAGAAAACAATAAGATGTTTTTACAAATTCATGGTTTAATTAGTATTAATCATTTAAACAGACTATGTATTCTTGATTATGACTTATTTTTGATCATAGTTAAATATAAGAGAATAGGATTCGGGAATTTAGTATTAGTGTTCATGCTACTGAAACTCAAGGGAAAATCATGGACCCTTTACCGAACATTAATTATATTCATGTGCAGTCAGAAACCAATGCTATTATCATTGTAATCTACCTTATAAATATGTTGTACACTTGTGTGCAAGTTAAGAGAGTTGACACAGATTTTTGGTCCTCTGATTAGTGAGATATGGGATTCAGGCACAGAACATTCACCAATCTCTTTTTGACTAATGATGTTGATATGTAATACTAGAATCAACGGAATTTATAATAATTCAACACTAATGTAAGTATGAGTTCATACTGTTTAGGGTGTGAAGTCACACTGAATTTGGTGTGTACTTCACACCAAAATGATGAGGTGTGCACATCACACCATATTTTGGTGTGACTATTGTTACAAGTGATTTACACTTAATTTGGTGTGAACTACACACCTTTTGGTTTACAGGGGGGGGGGGGGGGGGAATGGGAAAAATGAAGGATATAAAAAGAGAAGAAAAAGAGGCATTTCACTGAACTTAAATTCTAGTTTTTTTTCCTCAACGCATGCAATCAAGCCAAACGGGTGTAAAACACTTGATTGTTAAATCTTTTGCAGATTTCTTAAAAAACTTCTATAACTTTTAGAACGGAAGCAGTTATGCATCCAGGGTTTGCACCATTGGAAAGCTCGCGCCGAAGTGGTTAAAAAATATTCCCTCAGTAAACTCTAAAACCGGAGGGAAAGTTCTGTTCCAAAACTCAATACAAAAGTCTATGGGAATAGAAAAAAACATAGCTTTCCCGTTCCACACGCGCCCGAATTTTGTCACACAGTTCGGTGCAATCGATCACATGTCAAGTTTTCAATGAGGTTGTCAACAACGAACTTATCATTTCCCTGGTGAGTACTTTCTAGCCTTGTATTCTACTATTAGTGTAAGCTATGAGCGCCGAAAGGTCTTTAGTTGTTGTGTCTGGGTCTAATTATGCAGATAGGTTTAATTTTTATACCTATTTAACAACTAATGCTGAGCTGTGAATAGAAATAATGCCAACATTTAGCTAGCGGAGTGTAATATAGCTGTAGTGTCAGTAATCAGCTAAGCATATCCTAATTGTGTGATTGTTAAATCTTTTGCAGATTTCTTAACTCTTCCACTAATGTTTTCTTTTTCCTTTCTAGATTTATGGTGGCAATTCTGAGTGACTCCACACTGTAAAAATTATAGCGTGAAAACCCACCAAATTCACACCAAACTGGTGGTGTGAATGCCCACCACCTATGCATAGTGTGTTCTTCACACTTTCTTTCTAGTGTGAATGCACACTTAGTGTGAAATTCACACTCAATGGAATAGCATGGACCTTTTACCGAACATTAATTATATTCATGTGCAGGCACAAACCAATGCTATTATCATTGTAATCTACCTTATAAATGTTTTGTACACTTGTGTGCTAGATAAGAGAGTTGACTAAGATTTTAGTCCTCTGATTAATGAGATCTGGGATTATACCAATCTCTTTTTGGAAATAAATGTTGCTATGTAATACTAGAATCAATGTAACTTAAAATAATTCAGCATTAATGTAAGTATGAGTTCATAGTGATTATGGTGAGAACTCACACTAAATTTGGTGTGTACTTCACACCCAAACGATGAGGTGTGCGCATTACACCATATTTTGGTGTGACTATTGTTACAAGTGATTCACGCTTAATTTGGTGTGAACTACACACCTTTTGGTTTCAACTGCATAAGCTTTTCATTATTATTGTTATTTCTGTACTATTGTTCTGTACATATTAATGGTTGTGAAAATTCAATTGTAATATTATTGTGATCAGTGAATTTATATAAATGAAGTAATTCACAATAAAAATTAAGCTTGAATATTAGTACAAATTTCAAACAAGGACAATAGTGTTAACTACAGCAAATTCTCGCAGGTAGACAGCGGATGTTTCAATACTCTTAAAAAGCTTTCAATATTGGGCCGCCTTTCTTCTGTGGCTGATAACATCACTCCTTCAGGTTCTTCTCTCTAGGTGCGTACCTGTGAACAGAACAGCGCCAGGAAATAGCTATTTAGAATGCAAGATGGCCTTGACTAAACTCTAGCAAAAGTTACTGCATTAATAATGCGCACCCAGGTAGCCACCCCTTTTCACATGAACTTTGATTTACTCGCGCATCAATTACAATTAGTTCACATGACTAAATTGCTTCTGGTTTTAACCAAGTGCATTCTTCCTTTACCACACTTGTGGTCATGCCAACTCAACTTGGACATACTATAGAAATACTTGGACAGGTGAGCTACACGATTTTTGTTCACTATTTCTTTCTCAGCCTTTTTTTTATTACTCATTAGATGTATTCTCTTTCTTTCACAGGCTATTTTATACAATACAGAATAAAAAAGTATTTGGTCACCACGGGGAATCAAGCCTAGGACCACTTGCTTAACGCACCAGCGCGATAAATTAGCAGAGTAAAAAAATTACATGGATAAAGAAATGTATCTTTGAAAAAAACAACAACTTCCATTGGTCTATTGAGAGCAAGACTGTAGCATAGCATAGAGGGCCCGAAATAATTCATCCAAACTTGGTGTATTCTATTGCTAGTGGGTCATGACGAAATGCTGATCAAGTTGGGCTATATGAGTCTTAACCCCTTTCGATGTCGTAACTGCATATATGCGGGTGAGAACAGGTCTGCATTCTCCGAATTAAAAAAAAATCTATTTGAGATTAAACTATCATTTATTTTTCATAATTATTCAAAGTAGGTGTTGTGCTTCCTTTTAAAAAATATTGAACCCGTACGGACAGGTTACATATTGTTTTTAATTGTCTGAAAATGGGGATCGAGAAATTTTTTTGACCGAGAATTTTCAGGACACCGAGTACCTAATTTTTTTTGTTAACTACGAACTTCAAACACTCATAGAGAGTCTCTCAGCACTTTGGGAGAATATGGATGAAGTTTTTCCTATCGGACATCGAGAGCAATTGATTGGGCTAGTTCCAGGGAGTCTCCTCGAAGCCTGCTGTAAGATGGACTGGTTCCGGTTCATTTTCAGGCTTTTAGAAGCTTATTTTGCTTGTTATAAGGTTATAATACGAAAAATTCCTGTGTGACTAGGTATACTCATTTTCTCAGTTTTTATTCGAATGCACTAGTCTTATTAAATAAAACAAATAGACGTTTCGACCACTCTACAGTGGCCATCATCAGTGTAATGGTAATATTTGATACAAAAAAGAATGACCTTAGGATGTAAATGCTGTGTTACTTTAATAACATGTTTATTTTTGACTTGTCCCTAGGGCTTAGGTGATAAGGGCATTGTACACTTCAGGCAGTGGTCCATTTTCCCTGTTGATTGTGTTGCTGGTCTTTTTAATATACCAAGATTCAAGCAAACACCTCTGGGTCCAGTTCTGCTGACAGTCTATAACTTTCACATTGCTCCAATCAATCTGATGGTTCCTTCTTATTGCATGCTCTGCCACAGCTGAAGTGTTGTATATGGCATCAAAGGAAGTCAAGGCTCTTTGGTGCTCCTTCACTCTGTGCTGCAGTGTGCGTCCTGTCTGGCCAATATATACCTCTTTGCAGGTACCACAAGTGATTTTGTAGACAACGCCATTCCTTTGATTTATCTGGATGGGAGTTTTCGGATGTACAAGTAGTTGCCTGAGAGTTTTGTGAGGTCTGAAGCAGGTTCTTATATTAAGAGGAGTCAATATCCTTCTGATACTCTCAGATACATTTCTTATATATGGGAGTACTACGGTTGCAACTGGTTGTCTGTCCTCCATAATGCTATTCCTTGCACTATTTGTGCTCATCTTTTTAGATATTCTTTCTATCATCTTTAGTGGATAGCCATTTTGTCTCAAAGCTTGAGTGACATGTTCTTCTTCTTTGACTCTATCTAGATGGAAACTGCAGATCTTTTTTGCCCTATGGAAGAGTGTAGTAGCCACAGCTCTCTTGTGTTCCATGGGGTGATGAGAATCAAAGGACAAATACTTGTCTGTCTGTGTTGGCTTTCTGTAGACAGTGGTGCTGAGACTACCATCTTCATGGTGGTGAATCGTAGTGTCCAGGAAGGATAATTGTTTGTTTGATTCCAGTTCCATTGTGAACTTTATGGATGGCTCTATGGAATCTATATGTTGTTTGAAGTCATCAATGTTATTCCTCTCAAGTGCTGCACAGATATCGTCAACATACCTCTTCCAAAATAATGGGGGAGAGTGATAGGTTCTTAGTGCTCTTTCCTCTACATCTTCCATTACTAGATCTGCCACTACTACGGAAACTGGTGACCCCATCGCAGTTCCAAATGTCTGCTGGTAAAACTCATTGTCATATGCCAGATATGCTGCATTAAGACATAGAAGGAGTAGTTGTTTTATTTGGTCTGGGGATAGCATAGTTCTATCTCCTAGTGTAGGATCCTCCTGCAAGCGTTCATATGCAACATCAGCAGCTACGTCCACAGGTATTTTGGTGAATAGGGATACTACATCAAAAGAGACCAAAGTTACTCCATCAGGTAGCGATTGATTGGCTATAAAACCTGAAAATTCAAAAGAGTTAGCCACATTTGAAGATGTTTTTCCCACTAATGGTGACAACAAGGTAACTAAGTGTTTAGATAACCTGTATGTAGGAGAGTTAACAAATGAAACAATAGGTCTTAAAGGAACTCCTGGTTTGTGTATTTTGGGAAGACCATAGAATTGTGGTGTTTTTCCAGATGAACTTCTAAGTTGGTAGTATAGACTGCTTGGTAGAACTCCTGATCTTTTAAGAGATAGTAAAAAGCTATTCATTTTCCTTTCCAGTGCTGAAGCAGGATCACGGGACAGTTTTTTGTAAGTCTTACTATCGGATAGCATAGATTTCACTTTGCTATCATAGTCTGTTTTGTCCAAAACTACAGTCAGCCTTCCTTTATCAGCTACCAGAAGAACAGAATGTAGTGAGACCAGAAGAACAGAATGTGGTGAGACTAGAAGGACAGAATATGGTGAGACTAGAAGGACAGAATGTGGTGAGAGCTGAAGGGGCAAAATGTAGTGAGTCTAGACCAGTAGGGATCGGTAGGGGTGTGCTGGCAGGATCTAGCAGTTGTACACTAACAGGATCTAGCTGATTCTGACCTTCTAGTCCCACCACATTCTATTCTTCTGTTCTCACCACATTATTCTCTTTTAGTATTACTACATTCTGTCCTTCTGGTCTCACCACATTATGTCCTTATAGTCTCACCACATTCTGTCTTATTAGTCTCACCACATTCTGTCCTTATAGTGTCACCACATTTTGTCGTCCTGGTCTTACCACATTCTGTCCTATTAGTCTCACCACATTCTGTCCTTCTGGTCTCACTTCATTCTGTCCTACTAGTCTCACCAAATTCTGTCTTCTGGTCTCACCACATTATATCCTTATAGTCTCACCACATTCTGTCCTATTAGTCTCACCACATTCTGTCCTTATAGTGTCACCACATTCTGTCTTCCTGGTCTTACCACATTCTGTCCTATTAGTCTCACCACATTCTGTCCTTCTGGTCTCACTTCATTCTGTCCTTCTAGTCTCACCACATTCTGTCCTTCTGGTCTCACCACATTCTGTCCTATTAGTCTCACCACATTCTGTCCTTATAGTGTCACCACATTCTGTCTTCCTGGTCTTACCACATTCTGTCCTATTAGTCTCACCACATTCTGTCCTTCTGGTCTCACTTCATTCTGTCCTTCTAGTCTCACCACATTCTGTCCTTCTGGTCTCACCACATTCTGTCCTATTAGTCTCACCACATTCTGTCCTTATAGTGTCACCACATTCTGTCTTCCTGGTCTTACCACATTCTGTCCTATTAGTCTCACCACATTCTGTCCTTCTGGTCTCACTTCATTCTGTCCTTCTAGTCTCACCACATTCTGTCCTTCTGGTCTCACCACATTCTGTCCTATTAGTCTCACCACATTCTGTCCTTATAGTGTCACCACATTCTGTCTTCCTGGTCTTACCACATTCTGTCCTATTAGTCTCACCACATTCTGTCCTTCTGGTCTCACTTCATTCTGTCCTTCTAGTCTCACCACATTCTGTCCTTCTGGTCTCACCACATTCTGTCCTACTAGTCTCACCACATTCTGTCCTTCCAGTCTCTGACCTATGATTTTAATATTAGACAATGAATATTTCACTTGTTCTGTTTCACTTTTTTTCTCTGCACTCACTACTGACATGTAAATAAGATACTGTGGCAGACACATTTTATTCTTACCGAACTCACTCATTTATTTTTTGTTTATCCCACACCTTACCACGTCACGTGATGTAAATTATAGTTTATCTGAAGTTGCCGCCATTTTGGTCTTCCAACCTGGAGGTGTGGTTTCAGTAGGTAGAAGCTAAGTTCCGCATGTGCAGAAACACTGCCCCACGCACAAAATTCGATTAAATCATTGCTTCTCTCTCTCCCGAGTTTGCTATGGAAGTCCATGATCTCATCATTGCTCCCTCAGCTGAGCACCCTACGACACTCTTGAAGAGCAACTGATCAAGCGCACCACGGCCTCGGAGTAACGCAAGATTCAGTAACTCTTTTGTTCGGAGGATTTAGGCGACCGCAAGCATACACAACTGCTTCAGAGACTCCAACAGTTACTGGGAGACATACTGGTCCTGCAGCAATACGTTCTGAACGAATTGTTCCTGCAGCGTCTGCCAGGAAATTTTCCCATGATCCTTGCCTCCACCTCTGGCACTCTAGATAAGCTGGCTGAACTTGCAGATAGAATCATGAAAGTGGGAACCCCATCTGTCTCTGCTTGTTATCCCCCTACTCTTTCACCATCCTCTCCTGAGATTGACTTACTGCGCACAGAAGTTGCTCGTTTACAACAAGTAGTGAAATCTCTACAAACTCATCAATGGCCTCGATCCTCGTCATGTCATTCTCCGCACCGATCTTCTACTTCTCACGCCTCACCGTCTCGTTCATCATCTCATCTCCAACTAACGTCTCCACTTGCTGGTATCTTGCCAAATATGGCACCTCTGCTAGGAAATGCAAACCCCCTATGATATATCAAACACCCCGCCCCTCACTAGCGGCAACGAGTGCTCGTGGCCTATCACCTAGTCGCCTGTTTTACATTGCAGATCACATTTCTGGCATGCAATTCTTAGTGGGCACTGGTGCCGATGTAAGTGTAATTCCCCCTTCACAACAGGAATGCAAACACCCACAGAACCTCTTACTTGAAGCAATCAACAACACATCCATACCCACTTACAGAACTCGATCACTTACCCTCAACCTCGGTCTTTGGCGTACATTTTGTTGGGCTTTCATCGTTGCAGATGTGCGAAAGCCCATCCTTGGTGCTGACTTCCTCCATAACTTCAGTTTACTAGTGGACGTCAAGCACCACCAACTCCTGGATGGACTGACACAACTTCATGTTCGGGGAATTGCTACACAAGACCCTCCACTCAGTCCTACACTACAGCCAAAGGAGCCAGTTGATTTTGCTGCTCTGCTTCATGAGTTCCCATCAGTGACACCACCATGCATCGCTGACCATTCCCCTCGACATGACGTCACTCATCACATCCCCACAACTGGCCGGTAGGGAGTTATGTGGCGGACATATTTCATTCTTACTGAACTCACTCATTTATGTTTTTCTTTTATTACACACCTTACCATGTCACGTGATGTAAATTGTAGTTTGTCTCGTGGTGATATTAAATAGTCATCTGAGCTATTTAAAATGCTTGCGCCTCTCAATACGACAATACCAACTAAATAGAATTGGGAAGTTGGCAATATAAAATTAGAAGAGTGCTAGAACTTTAAAATAACTCTTACCTTCACTAAGCTCTAACGTGTTTTGAGGTATCTTTATGCAAAACTGTCGTACTCCTTGTCATTACCATTTTATTCACATGACTAAAGTGAATCTAATTATGTATTAAGTACACTCCTCATTTACTGCGCATAGGTCATGCCAGCTAACTTGACATACATCTTTAAATTTAGCAGCTCCCAAAGCCAACATTGAATATGTGTAGTGCCAGAAAAATATTAAACTACATGAAATGAAGATATAATTCTAGTTATAGTATGACATTAAGATTTAAGTTTCCTTTTGATATATAATTTATCCATTTAGTTGAGTTTACCGGTGCCAAAGCTAAAAGATTGGCAAAGGCTGATGGCACCACTATCAAAGGCAAGTTCAGCAGCTTAAAGAGAAGTATCAGAGATGCACTGCAGGAAAAAATTGAAGCAGAAGAAAATAAAACAGAGAAAGAATTGATCTTAAATAATATTAAAATGCATCTGGAGGATGTATTTGACAATGACTGGATTACGAGAACAATTAAAAAAGCACGTACTATACATGAAGTATTCGACTTATTAACATATCGTAGAGCTTGGGATTATAGTAATACAGATGAACTATATGATGTAGCTCAAGAATTTTTGCTGAATAACGAAGAGATAATTGAGAAAATTAAAGAATACAAGAAAAATCTTCTTGGTCATGAAAAATGCGTTCTAATTTGTGACTGGATGACACCAAAAAAACCCAATGTTAATATATTGGCACTTGAACCAATTGCTTATCAAGGGTGTATTAAAAAAAATTGCAAATGGAAATTTTTCGAAAGTGAGAGAATTTTAGATCAATGTTTGAATTATCTTAAAGATGTCTGGAAAAAATTACCTTTGAATTATGGAGATCTCCATCTAGTTTTGGACCAGATTTTTGAAGGATGTATTGAGATAGTATGGTATGTTTCATCTTCAGCAGCGCAATCATTGATCATGAATATCAAGGAAGCTGTTCCCATTCTTCAAGAAGCTCGTATATCAGCAGTGTATTTGGAAGATGAAAAAATATTTGATTGTACTTCTGGAATAGCAAATGCGCTGGTAGGATTTACTATATCAAGTAATATCAATTATATTTAATTCTAATATATTTTTTAATAGGAACAAAATGAACTTTTTCTGCTGTTTGCAGTTCAGGATAATTGTGTTGAGAAGATCAAACAATACTCTACTAGTACAAGTATTAACAGGCCTTGGTCTGAGGTATAAATTAAACTAATTCAGTCTGATGATATAATTGCATATTTTTAATGGTAATAGCCACTTTCCCCTTTTTTACCAGGTAAAAAGGAGTCTAGTAATGATAGCTTCTCATTGGGGATACAGGGATATGGTGTCTGTGCTATTGTCCCATAAGGCAGAAGTAAATCAACAAGATGTAAGCCATAGGTATCTATCAATTAGAATATATTCAGTCGTGAATTGTGTGGCAGTCGTGTGCATTAAGATAGATCTATATGATAGCTTTGTGTTATAGTGTGAGGTACAACTCTATCTTAATTTTGCATAACCATGTTTCAACTGTGTAAAATAATCCAGGGTTCCGGTTGGACAGCCATAGCTTATGCCGCAGTTCAAAACGAATATGATGTCATGAGTATTTTACTGGAAAATGAAGCTGATATCTTTATTCCAAGCAAGGTAGGAATAGCGCAAGCTAATATTCAACATCTGTGACTCAAAGATGTCAATTAGAATCCTGGCAACATCACTGTGCTGGATTTGATGAAGAGCCTGAATAAATTCGATGTTTATGACTTCCTCTGTGAGCAGTATTTTGTAAGCTAATGCCATTTTCTTGCTCTTGTTTTTATTTTACTCCTTTTAATGTTTCTAGATCAAATCTGCCAAGCATGGGGACATTGTGGCCGTTCAGAATATGTTGAAACTGTCAGTTAATGCTGAAGCCACAGAGAGAGATTGGGTTTGTTTTTTAAATTATTATTCAAATGATGACAACAGTGTAACATTTCATTTTTCAGCATGCTTGGAATGCATTACTGTGGGCATGCAATGAAGGGCATGATGAAATAGTTCAACTTCTCTTGGAACACAAAGCCAATGTGAATGCTAAATCTGTAAGTAGTTAATACTGGTTGCTGATTTATGTTTGAAGAGTAGAACTCAATGTGGAGTCAGTCAGTGAAATTTAATGTGTGGTATTATTTTTAGAGCACAGGTGATTCAGGAGTAACTCTTGCTACTGCTAAAGGCTTCTTAAACATAGTAATTAAACTATTGGAAAATGGAGCTGATCCTAATTCACTAACAAATGTAAGTTAAAATTTATATCTAAATTTACTCAGAGAATTACATTGGAAAAAGCCGGTGAAAGAGAGAATATATCTAATGAGTAAAAGAAGGCTGAGAAAGAATTTGTGAAGTGGTAAATTAGTAGAGTAAAAAAAATTCCACAGATATATAAAAAATCTTTGAAAAACTATAATTTCTGTTTGTCTGTTGAGAGTGAGACTGTAGTATAGCAGTACCCCTTAACAGAATAATACAGAATTTGAGTGTTTGGTTGCTGGCTGGTTGTCGCTTGGTGGCAGAGCGCTTGTGCGCTAAGCAAGCGGTCCTGGGTTCGATTCCCAGTGACAGCCAAACATTTTTAAAATTCTGTACTATTTTTTTTGTTTAAAAGCCTGCTTAAGGGAGAGGATGCACTTAATAAAAATATTTTATATTGATGCACCAATAATATCAGAAATTACAATAGTAGAATATCTGTAATAGAATTAGCTACTGACTGTTTTTATTCTTTTAGCTCTGGAATGCAAGCAGGGAAGGCAGCAGAGATGAACTCAATCTTCTTTGCAATGAATCTGAAGTTAATGTCAATTATGAATATGAGGTAATAGTGATCACACTCTTTAAAAACTTTGTACTATAAATAGTCTACTCTTTCAGGTGTCTAATAGCAGTATCCTTCAAAGTGCTGCTAAATATGGCCATGTGAATATTGTAGAGTCACTTTTAGAGAGAGGAGCAGAAATAGACCACTGTGATACTGTGAGTCGTGATATCTTCATAGATGAAAGCTGTGTGATTTCTTTCATTTGATCTCTTAGAGAGGTAATACTGCATTAGCCATAGCTCTTCAATGTGGGAAGAATGATGTGGTTGACGTCTTGATCTGGAATATGGCCAATTTGGATATTCAAGATAAAGCAAGTTTACTCTTCTTGTTAATACAGTTGATTACTTCTATATGTTTGTTTGGTAGGTCCATGAAATGAGTGCTTTACTAATAGCTGCAGAAAGGAATTATGTGGATGTGGTCAAGCGAATCTTAGATAGCAATGGAAGCATCAGCATCAGAAACAAAGATAAAAAGACGGCTCTCATCTTGGCTGCAGAGAAAGGAAACAGTAAAGTTGTGTCTACGATCATTGACCACTTGGAAGGCTGCAGTGAAGATATAAAGCAAGTGGTTATGGAGCAAGATGTGAGTTATGGCTGTTCTAGTACTGTAGTAATCTGTTTATGAATTATCTGTGATGTGGCTGGAAATAGATTGACGATTGCACAGCTCTTCATGCAGCTTCCGAGCATGGGGATGTAGAGATAGTTCAATCTCTGATTTCTCACCCAGAGATTATTGGAATTATGAACAAGGTATAGAGAAGGGATGTGTTTTGAGATTGTATAATTAAGGACAATATTGACGTGTAATGGATGAACAAGAATTATTCAAAATAAGACATGTTGATACGGAAGTAAATTTATAGTAATATGCTGTAATGACAAAATCTATAATAATACGCTTGTGTGTCAGTAATGTCAAAGTCGACCATGTGTATTTATGAATAATTTATGGACTGTGTTGGTAAAGTGTCGTCGGTAATAATGACAATGGTTGGTATGTTTGAACAAGGCTAAGCCAGCTTGGTAAGGATTTGTCAGTAATGACGATGATGGTGGTGTGTGTGTATATATATACACATATGGGTCAAGAAAAGTATGTGAGAAAATTATGCAGACTGAAAATAGCAATGGATAAGAATACTTTATGCTACTCCATTCTTAATTTGCAAAGTTTGTACAGCAAGCAAAACTATGTGTCAGGGTACTTGCTGGAATACAAATAATAGTTACCAAATAATATCTCTTGTATTTCTTGATACCATCTACCATTAATGGCCTCTCAGCCTGTCATTTACAATTCAGGAATTTCTTATGGTGTACTTAAGTCAAATTTTAGTTAAATATAAGTTGTTACCTTTGAAAATGAATGTGATATATGTGAATAGAATTATAAATGTATTTTAATTGATGGATAAAGGCTAATTTAATAATACATTTTGTATATATTTAAACACACCACTTAATTAATGTGATGAGCTATGAGAAAATCAAACTTTGTGACAATATTACTTAAAGTTGAGTGAGCGTGCTTTTACTGCTGTAACAATAAATTAAAAATTATTCTTTTATTCTGAAGCTTATCAAACTGTCAAAAGATAAAAATTTTGGACAAAAGTTAATGAGTAATAAATACTTTTAGCTGTGGCTGTCCAGGCAGGTCATTGTTTATATGACTATACCCATGGAAACTGTAGGGAAAATGGCAGAAGAAAGAATAGTTCATGTACTAAATTTGCTTGGTACTCCACCAAAGCTTTCTACAAAGATGAAGCAGACACTCAAATAGAAGGCTACTAGTAATAGTTGCAAGTTTTTACCTTATAGGTTCATCGTTGTATAGTGTTTTAACATTGTCTGAAATTGTTTGCAAGCTTAGTACATGGACTTGATCAAGAAATCAATGTCACAGTGGCAGAAGGAAAAATGCCTTCCATCATTTCTTTTACCAGGAAGAACTACCTTAGCTGGAAAGGATGGCTGTGATCAGGAAAGGTCTATGGGGAATTATTCTGGCACTCAATGAGCTCTAAGAGTTGTCAGGAGCTGAAGGTTGTGCTAATCTTTCGGCACATAATAGAAACAGTGCATTAGCCACATCGTACTGGCTGTCTACTTCACCTGATTGGCTACTCGGTTGACCCAACAGTTGTCTGACAGAAATTGACAGGACAGATTTAATAAAAAACATGGGCCAACAGATTAAGTCTGAAAGCTAAGTGATGCAGGATCAAGGAAGGAGTATATCAAAGTATGACAGAGATGCTTGATGAGTTACTAGCCATTGAAATGACAACAGAGGAGGATACGTTTTTTTAAACTTTCTTGCTGGATTACTAGCGAGACATGGTGATGTGGTCACAGTTTTGAAGCGATTCTAATGCTGTACGCAGTGTGGAAACTCTGAATGACTTCTTCGGGAAAAGCAGAAGTTTAAAGACAGGGAGTGTGTAGATGATAGCAGGAAACTTCTAATGAGCAACCATTTATATGTACATGTCAAGCCTGGACACTTCAAGAAGGACTGCAGCAAGCTTCTTCAGCCTTTGGTTTAGTGAAAAGAAGATCAGAAGCAGCAGCAACCCGAGAATGAGTCCACTTAGCTGAAGCTATGTTTGTCTATCATGTATTGGTAGCAACGTCGAACAATGATGGGATTGTTGGTACAGGAACCAGTAGTCACATGTGCAATGAGCAATCAATCTTAAAACAAATTTGATCACAAAAAAGTGTCATTAGGGGATGACAGCATGCCAGACATCAAGGA
>WLWD01005727.1_pt1 | contig 34283 bp, 18 predicted proteins | sample 6712731 | NCBI WGS metagenome assembly WLWD01 (sample SAMN12718690, study PRJNA576275) | sponge metagenome | isolation source: marine sponge | host: Mycale hentscheli | place: New Zealand: South Island, Marlborough, Capsize Point | collected 2014-11-01
TCATGTGTGTTAGCCCATAATGTTAACCTCAATGTTGTAAACGTAGACCTAACTAAAGTGTAAACGGTAGTATGGAATGTGGCTTCCGTTAATTCGTGTAGTACACATGAAGAGTTTGTGGTTGTCCAGATGGGAGAAGTAGTAAACCAATGCAACACAAGTCCAGTAGTTATTTAAACATTTAGATTGATATTCATTTCCAACATAGCTTCATTTTTGGACTATATTTAATCTAGATTAACTATGCAAAATTAAATACATTCCCAAAATTGCACTCACATTCTAAGTGTGACAAAGTTTATTATTTTACTATAAATATTGATGCCCAAATCAGTTTAATTAAATTTTGTATTTATGACTTGAATATACTTGAGCCCCTCCCTGTGCTGGGTTTGCCCCTGACCCAAACAAATTTAATAATCTCATCATTAATAATGGCTAATCTGAACAATGATAGTTATTTATTCTACTTTTTGATTAGACAGGAAACTATATATTAATGAAGCCAAGGGCAGAGCTCATCTAATAATACATCAACAGAAACTCTACCACAAGATGACCACAGCGAGCGGTCACCATCAATTGTCTGCTAGGTACGCCAACTTAAATTAATTGTACACTTTTACCAATGTTTTGCTGAGCGGCAAAATTGTACTTTACCAATTATAGCTGCACAAAATTGGTCCGGCTCAAGTCGGGCAGGGCGTACAGGTAGGAACAGCAAAATTAACTTAGCTAATTTAACTGAATAATGTCAGAGATTTCTCACACATACATAGGCCATTAAATATGCATACCAACTACAATATACTGTTAGCACACTAGCAAAGTTAGCAGGAGTCAGTATTATCTGTTTCTACATGCAACTGGGAAACAATACTACTTCCAAGCATTACTATTATATTTATAATAGTATTCTCAATATTAAATTTCTATCTGCATTACACAAGACATTAGAAAAACATATTATTTTAATTATTGATCTAGATTGTAGTATAAATAGTGTTCTAGTCATACATTGACTTGAGTAAGCGAAGCGTGTGTGTGTGTTAGAAATAACCTATTCTGGTCTAAAATTGTACATCAATTATAAGAATTCATTTTCTTTAATGGTGTTTTTTAAATCCTATTTTTTATATTTTCAACATTGTATTTCAGAATTTCAGAATGTGACAGCTACTACCAATGCTGAAATATACCAAGTATGTTTGAGATATTAAGTTTGAAAATGTTACTAAAATTACCTCTAGGTAATGCTATTTATTAATTATTTATAGATGCAGTGTCCTCAGCATTGTTCTCAGCAATATCCTCAGCAATGTCCAACTTCATGCTACAGCATTTACAGTTTAGAGTTAGTTATTGGAAGTGTTATTGGGAGTTTTGTGCTGGCACTCATTCTGGGACTAGTCCTGGGACTATTATTCTGAGTCAAATACGCAAGAACTTACAACGTTAAACAAGTGAATGCATCAATGGCAAAAATGGACTTAAGTAAAGGTCCTCTGTATGAAGAAGTAAACACAGACAAAAAATGTTGAACTGACTCAAAATATATCTTATGAAACAGTTAAGAACATAAATGCATTTCTATTACAAAAGTAGATTTTTGTTTTACATTTATACTTACTTACTAGTACTATCTTCTCTATTACTATACTGTTTGTTGTTTAATAATGTTAAAAAATCTTAATTATTCTACCGAAAGTTATGTACTTAGCACAAAGCTGAAATAATTGAAAATACACACAGAGATTGAATAATTGTGATCCGTTGTTGTCGTCGTTCAAAAATTAAGTATAAAAAGCACTCTCATATTTTGCCCATAATTGTTGATTTTATTTGCATTGCTGCTACAGAATTAAGTTTTGACCCCACTTCAAGAGACTCTGCCAAATGAACTTTTCTTTCCAGAAATTTCAGCACCTCTTCCAGAAAATCAATAATTTCCTTAAATATTTTTAACTTCTGGTTTGGTTTGGGTTGATGGGAAGTTTTATGAACTTCTTCATCCTCATATTGGACATCATGGTTGCACTGCTACAAATCAGGTAGTGACAGCAACAACTCTGGAAATACTTAAGATCAGTTCGTCATGCTTACATAGATGTATGGGAACTGACTATTGGTTAGATATTGCTCACCAAACCCATATCCTCCAATGTCAGAGACAAAAGTGCCATAGCAGTCCATTAGAGAGAATAATTGATTGTACTGATGAAAAGGGAATCACTTTTGTGATACTAGCTAATTTGATACATCATAATTTCAACACCAAACTCCACTTCCAGCACCCCATTATCCCAGCAGCACATCAAGAATAAATACCATCACAGCAAGAAATTATTTTCTCACGTGATTATGACGTGACTATAGGGGGCGTTACCAAAAAAGCTAGTTACACGCGGAACTGAAAGCTTCGTAATGATGGGATGGGTGCGACTACCAAGGGAATACAAAAACACGAGGGTCAAAGTACATAATCATATAGGGAAGTCGAAGTGTACACGAATACTCTAGAAAGATTATGTTCAAGATTGCGTTCTAGATTGTGTTCAAAGTCAAGTCTCCCTCTCTGTGATAGCTTGCAGATTATTCTAACTTGTAAACTTCTTTCAGATTAAGTATTCCAGAGTACGTAGGAATGACCTTTAAAGAAAGTAGTTATTATTTGTGCAAGTCTGTTTATATTTTCTTCTGTAAAAGGTAAAATTCAAAATAACTATTAATATAAGGCTACACGGTCTGAAAAGAATCTTTTGAAAACCATAACAAAATCTGTAAACTGCGATGATACAAGAGTTGAGACAATGAGACTGTATATAGTGGTTAACAAACTAGTTCAACGCATTATACACTAATTTACTATTTTGTTATGGTTGTCAATAGATACTTTTTAGGCAGCAGTGCTAAAGATAGCATATACCGGAGGTCTAGCTAAATACATCACAATTAAAACGCCATAAATGGACTAGTTATTAGTATGACACATACATATCATTCCTCAAGACATATAGCTAATGTATAATATATAATACTATTTGTATTTTTCAGAACAGAAACTTTTATCATGTATGTGCACTAGGTGTTATGGATTGTGCATTTACATCATGTAGCTACTCATAAAACTTGGCAATTCTGCCAGTTTCATTATTCTTTAAGTAGAGTGGATTTGGCACATAGTATTTTAGATGTGCTTCTGTCACTCCAAGATAGAGATCACAACTTTGAGAGCAGTCAGTGCACACCATCAGCTAGAGCAGTTACTCAGAGTCTTGGCAAATAAGAATGAGTGGACCATCAATGAACAGGGATACTGGTTTATTGCCTCCATATATAATTGCCTAACAAGAATATAGCTTGTAGCCAGGACTTTTTTTTGTTATAACTTTTTCATGACAACTTATTTTTGTTATAGCTCTGTCGTAACAGCAAGTTCCTCAGGACATTATTTTTGACTATTATTATTATCATCGACACACTGATGATGACAATTGTAAAAATGGTTGAAACATTTGTGCATTTTGTAAATATTTATGACTATAGTGAAAATACAAATTATATGGAACTAATATCTTATCTTTTGCACAATATTAATTTTAATTCTCCTGCCCACATCCCTTATTTAACTTTTATTTAGCTAGCTAAATCTGTGGTTGGTAAGAAAGACTGGATCTAATGCTTACATGTCATATTATCTGGTATTATTTGATACCAGGAGAACTAATGGTGGACAAAGGTCCTTGTCCTGGTGAAGAAGCCATGTATAGATGTACTGTGAGTGGTGGAGATTTAGAATGGCAGTGGACCCCAGTAGGAAGCAGAGAGCGAGACTATATTGTTCTCTCTCTTCTCCCACCACAATCAAGATTAACAACACTTGAGATTGGAGCTACTGAAGTTATCTTCAATGTTACAGAATTTAGTTCTTCCAACATTAGTGTTATAGCTACAGTTAGTAATCCAGAACTCTTAAACGGTACTGTTATGTCTTGTGGTGGGCAATCTTTTACCATAAATGTTCCAGGAAGAAGTAAGTTAATATCATTAGTTAATGCTACCACAAAAGTTCATTTCTATTTGTGTTGTTACAGGTCTTGTGCCTACTGCTTTGAGAGTTAGCAGAGAATCAAGTAGTACTAGTGAACTGATTATTCAGCCATTTATTAATGAAAATGCTAGAAATATTTTCTACCAAACATCACCTTCGAATATGTTCACAACATGGACAAGTCCTATAACACTAACTGCTCCTAACAATATAGTATTTTTTCAGTGCCAGTATAATAGTACATTCAATTTAGGTAAGAGTAGAAAGATTGTTTAAATACTTGTTATCCTTCTATATAATATTTCAGAAGGATTTTCTGTTAAGCGATGCTATTATGTATGTTTTATTAAGGTGTATGTATTTTGAATGACAATAATGAAGATACAAACTACACTCTCTATTCCAATGGAACATGGACAATTTCACGAGATTGTAGTCCTTCCAAAATACAAGTGACCTGTGAGGATGAAGGAATATGGAGTGAAAATATAGATTGTCAGGCATTAACAACTTTACAAACTGATTCAGGTACAGTGAATCAGATTTAAACTTACGCCTACAAATATGAGTGTAAATTATAGAGTTAGATCTAGCTTCGAGTACAATTAGTATTCTCATCACACATTGATTCAAGTAAAGGAAGAGTATGTGCATGAGAAGAAATGTCCTCTTCTGGTCAACAATTTACTAAATGTATAATTGTACATAAATTATAAGAATTCATTTTCATTAATATTGTCTTGGAATCTCTCTATTTTATGATTTCAATATTGTATTTCAGAATTTCAGAAAGTGACTACCAATGCTGAAATATTCCAAGTATGTTTGAGATATAATTGAATATAATTTACTGTATAACTTTACGTTATTCTAATAATTAATCATTAATAGATGCAGTGTCCTCAGCATTGTTCACAGCAATGTCCTCAACAATGTCCAACTTGCCACACCAGTTACAGTCTGGAATTAATTATTGGAGGTATTATTGGGAGTTTTGTGCTGGCACTCACTCTGGGACTAGTCCTAGGACTACTGTTTGGAGTCAAATTCACAAGAACTTATAATGCAAAACAAGTCAATACATCTATGAAGAATATTGACTTAAATAAAGGTCCTCTGTATGATGAAATAGAAATAGATAAAAATGTTGAATTAACTCAAAATATATCTATGAAACAGTTAAGAACATAAAGTAATTGTTATATTTCTTCTCTAGATGTTTAATTGTTTTTTGTTTAACATTGACACTTATTATTATTGTCTTTTTCGTTATTAAAATATTAAAAGAATGTAATTTTATTTCACATGTGATTAGTTTTAGTGCATAACACATAGCTAGCTGAAACAGTTGCAAGAGATATCACATAGATTGAATAATTGTAAAACAAAGTACAGCATATAGATCAAGAGATTGAGTGAGGTGTTGTCATTCCAAAATTGTGAATAAACATGCACTCATTCATGTTCTCTCATAATGTTTGCCTCAGTGTTGAAAACATATTTAACAGACAACTCTTCTCACATTAAAGTAAGAGTGAGTAACACTTTGTGAATGTTTGTTTTTATAGAATGTTTGTGTCAAAAAGTAGATACTGTTTGGTATTGGTTACGTTTAACTTAAAAATATACAGCTATGTTAGAATTGAATATCACTCACAAGAGTTAAAAAAAACAGACTGTTACTTTACAACTTCCCATCTGTAGAACTACAAACATTTTATGTGTACTACTCTCATTAATCAAAGCCACATACCCACACTGTTTACACTTTGGTTAGGCTAAGTAATAGTCTAAATTAACCACCAGGAGCCAGAAGAGTATGAATCATTCTGATATAACATAAGGAATAACATCAGTTGTATTGATATAATGTCTACTACTTTATTGCTTTTTGTCAATATTTTCTGCTAGCTTTTTAGATGTAGCTAATCCAAACAATATATCAGCTCTCTATGTCCTCAAAAAATGAGTGAACAGCTATTTGCTGATGTATGCATTTCAGTTACATTTACTGATACTTGCTTTAAAGTATTTCAAAATTTTGTGTTCATTGTTGTATACATTAATAGGTGAGTTAAAAAAGAAAAAGTTGTGAATTATCTTGTGTACTTATATAAATACATATCACACAATATTTAAAATTTCTATGAAAATGAAGATGAAGATTTAGGACCCAATGATGTTATTAGTGCAGTAAGCTATAATAGAGCTAGATATTCTGTTTTTTTTATACTACCAGGATATTTTAACAAATTCATAGCATGGGATGGGGTAACATATATGGCAAAATCGAAATTGTGTTATGAGACCACATTACTTGGCTACAATAATAATGGTTACAAATTAATTTATGTTAATAAAGATATATATAACAGCATGAGAATACCACAACTGTTTTTTCTTCATTCACGAAATTAGGACATGTGTAATCAGGTAACTGCTATATAAGGAATAATATTGTTAGAAGAGCACAAATAATTTCAGCTTGTCCTGGCAATGTGGCGGTATGTATGCGTTTTTATCCATTGGTGCTGGAATATGTGTAGCCTAATTTGTCAGGCTCTATAATATTATAGTTATCTAATTCATCTACAGGTGACCAGGGCCAATTAGTAGGGTCTACAGTTACTTAAAGTAAATCTTATTTAGTACTGATATGGAAAATGAATTAGTTTATTGTTATTGATACTATTAAGTGCAAATGAATAGCCTAGCAGCAACATCAGATATTTAAATTTAATATTATGTGTCTGATGAAAAGCATCAATAAAACGGACATAAAATAATGTTATAATTATAAGACCAAACATCAATTTTTAAATGCTAACTTTGAACATCAAATGCTTTAAATTCTTTTTACAGTGTCATAGCAAACATTTTTAGTCAATTCAACTTTCTTGTCTACTTCCACATCTTCATGGAAATGTCTTTTATGCAAGTCAATACTGTGCTTTGGGTAATTGCAACTTTCCCCAGAGTGTTTGAAAACTTTCATTTTCTTGTTGCAGCTGACTCCACTGAGTAGTCCCATGCCAAAGCCCGCAATAAGAGCCAGCATAAAGCATCCAATAGCAGTTCCAATAATTGATCCCAAACTATACATGTGGTCAGTACAGGAAGTTGAGCCCTGATGGAGAAACACAACAGATGTAATAGCGTTTTTATGTGTAGTGATTAATATAGTGTAAAAGTGAATTAAGGATTAGCTAATTCTTACTGTAACGAAGTTGTCTTTTATTGTAGTAGCTGATTTTACTGTAACAAAGGAGTTAGCCTCTGTTGTAGCAGTCGTTTCCCCTAATATAGATAATACCAACAACAACAAAGATCATTATTTCAAGTGTGGATAATATTATTATCATGGTTTGAAATAAAATAGAACTTCCTGAATAAAGATGTAGCTATAATTATATTGAAAATGTTGATGTTACAATACTCATTACTATTGAAGTGTGGCAAAACAAAGTGAAAAAAATGTCTCAAAATGTATCATCTAAATATTATGTTAATTTCTTTGTAGACAGGAATATTTCAAAACAGTTGGTTTATCTACAGTAACAATTTCAGCTAACCAAGTCAATGTTGGCTGATATTAAAGATTGGAAGTGATAAATTAGCAGATTCTATTTTGGAAATAGTATTTATATTTGCATAAACTGAAAGCTCAGTTTACTAAATGTTAAAATACCTATGCTTGTATTCTGATCAGAAGTAATCTCTTGACAAGTAATATCTTCACTCCAGCTACCATCAACACATGTCACTTGTATTTCTGGAGGATCACATTTTTGTGAAATTACCCAGGTTCCATTAACAAATACGGTGTAGTTTCTATCTATATTGCTGTCTTCTAAAATGCACATGTCTGTAATACATTAGCATTGTGCATAAAGTATTTTTTATAATATTTAGTATATCCAAATTTACCTATAAAATATGTACTGTTAAGCTGACAATAAAGAAATGTAACATTCTCTGCAGTGCGAAGCTTTATGGGGCCTGTCCATGCCACTGGAATAGTAGAAGACAATTGGTAGAAGGTATTATCAAGAAAATCACCAATTGGAGAAATGTTAATTTCACTTTCATTATGTGACACTCGTACTACTTGTAAGGCTGTAGGTACAAAGCCTGTAATAGCATAAAACATGACTATGTTGATGAAATTGTAATAACAAGATATAAGTGTTTACTACACCTAATATGGTATCCACTTACTAGTTTGTGAAACTCTTATGACCAGACTCTGTCCACCACAAGTCATTGCTACTCCATTTAGAACATCTGGATCACTAACAATAGCCACTGCACTGATGACTGATGGATTGAGTCTATATTCACTTATATTAAACACCACAATAACTCCTCCTATCACCAATCTTCTCATAGTACTTGATGGTTGGATATTACTGACAACTACAAACTGTCTTGGAGGATCAGCGAGCCATCTCCAAACTAAATCATCATTTTGAACATTACATCTGAAAATTGCAGATTGTCCAGGGCATGGACTTCTGTCTACAACCAGTTCCCCTAATGTTTACACACACCACTGTCAATGTAAATATAGATTAGTTTAGCTCAGTTACATACCTGTTGTAACAGTTAGTAAAATGGTAGTAATATATCCAACAGCTGCTTTAGATGTCATACTGATTGTTTTACAAGTTTTACAAGCTAAATGCCTCAGTTTTTTAAAATTCGAAGCATTTCTTGAAGCATTTCTTGAAGCATTTCCTGTTGTTAAATAATATTTGACTGGAAGTTTTATAAGTTAATATCCCAATTTATTTATAGTATTATGTTGTGAGATATCAATTAACACAAAATCTCAAAAGTAAACAACTCACTTGATATAATAATGAGTGTTTAGCAAGCTTAGAAATCTAGAATAAGTGTTGTACAGTTTTACCAGCAATGAGGTATGCAGTCAATGGTCTAACTGTAATAAATGATTAGGTTAAATGTTTTTTGTACCAGTTATATATAATTGTTTCATGTATTGTATAGTATAGATGATGTATATGAGCAATGTATTTATTACATAAATTACTTTTATGTACACATTATTATGCAAATTTTAATTATTACATATAATACATTACATGAATACATACATATATATATATTTGCCTGGGAATGTAAGCACATCTTAACATAATGGTTAAATGGCAAAACTTTCAGAAAACAATACAAGTGAACAATATATCTAGGTAACTAATGTTTGATGATCCCTGATAATTATTAAGCCCCAAGAAATTTGCTTCAAGGAGCCCTTCAGGGCATGGGGGATGGGGGCTGGCTATTATAAACTGTCACTTTGGTTATACCCATTGAATCTACTCTACTGCCATGGTTTGTTAGACTAGTTCACTCTATAGAAATTATAGTGGCATTTGATGCACAACTTTTGCAAATTAGGAATGAGCATAAAGCATTTTTAACATCTCTATTGTCCTCTATCAATTTGTTGAGTTTTGTGATGACAACTATTAAGTACAAATATGTTCATTACATGACTTTGTACAATGAAGCAGCAAGGGTGAGAAGCCTCAGAAGCAGATCCAGGATTGTTTATTGGCGGGGCTCTCTTCAAGAAGTGGTGACAAAGCAAGAGCTACTTATGAAAAATGTTATATTATATTGTATTTCTACAAGATTATATTGTAATATTTATTCACACAATAATCAGCTACAAAATCAGGAAGGAAAAAATAAAACTAAGAACAAAATAAGTTTTCAAAAGATTTTTTTGTAAAATTGGTGAATAGGTAAGTTAATCATGAAAACTATGAACTGATTTCATGAGAAAAAAATGAAACTATGTAGACATTCTAGCTAATATTGAAGGTAGTTACATAGCTATAATTCAAACATGAAGAAAAAATGGAATAACCACTAAATGCAATACTATTCTGTCATGAATTAATGTTATACATGCTCAGCTTTGGCTTACTAAGAGCTTGGTCTGCTATATTATTATAAAAGGACGACGATACTAAAAATCCTGACTCAGCATATCCATAAGTATGGGTGAGCTCATTAGACGATTTTGATTATTGGAGGTGTAAAAACAACCGAGGACAAAATGATATCGGTATCCTTCAAGTCGATATGTAGCTGGAGCAAGTTGATATGTAACTTGTACAATGATACAATAGTAGGGACATATGCAGGACGGAGGGAGTTTAAAGCACCAGTAAACTCCTTTTCAAATTAATATATAAACTATATTCTATCATTTCTTTTATAAAATTGAAAGGTAGTTAGATTGTAGCTACATAATAGTCATGTTGATTCTGATTACTTGCTGTTTATTGTGTTCAGCTGCTGCTTATTGAATTTAGCTAATATGTTCCAGAATACAAGTTGTCTCTTAAATAAACTTCTACTGAGAATCCTAGCCATATCAGTACACAAAAGTATTAATTATTATTATAAAACTGCTTCAAGAATATTAATCTTAATGTAATTATTTATGTTAATTCTTATTGTTTAAATTATGAAGACAATAACACATTAAAGAATTGTTACAGTTACGCCGATTTCTGAATGTTTTCTTTTTCATCCTTTTTTAATCTTTCATAGTAGCTTAATAATATCTAGAACTTACTATTAAAAAAAGTGAGAGGGGTTTGGGGATAACATAATATTGACACTGGAAAACCACAAACTCAACAAGTGTATAATATCTCATCAGTTGAAGACACGTATTCATACTACTGCTAACATTTGGTGAGGTATTTTAATAATTGTACTGATATCTGCATTGTGTGATAATTATATATCAGAGAGAATTACATCAACATTTTCTTCTATTACCTAAAACATAATTATTATGTGGAAATAAAATATATAATATACACACAATATATAATATAAATGTGTAGCAAGGAGACATAAATATTACATTTTCTTAACTGTATCATAAGAAATGTTCTGAGTCAGTTCAACATTTTTATCCATTTCCACTTCTTCATACAAAGGTCCTTTATTGGAGTCGTTGTTCTTATTAAATGAATCCGTTTGTCTTTTCAAATGTTTAGTTGTGAATTTGACTCCAAACAGTAGTCCCAGGACTAGTCCCAGAAGGAGTGCCAGCACAAAACTTCCAATAACACTTCCAATAACTAACTCTAAACTGTAATTGGTGTGGCAAGTTGGACATTGCTGAGGAAATTGCATCTATACATAATAAATTATATCAGAATAAACAATTTTGCTTATACATTTTTCCATACATACATTGTAATTTCCACCATTGGTAGTAGCAGTCCCTTTCAGAAACTCTGGAATAATTAATCAAACAAAAAAATTAAGTTCATAAAAATATTAAATCAATCTACACTAATTATAACTGTAGTAGTTAATCCTTAACTAGAACGTGTGTAACACATTATTATGTGAAGTCATATTTTTATTCAACTTTTGGTTACAATCTAATTTAATGTAGTAATACATATTGTGAGGTTACTACTTGAAGCATAGTATGTACATAGTATCAGATAATGCCAGTATCATGTTTTGCAAGGTATTGATACTTCTTTTTTGAATACTATTGATGTGTATATAGTTTATGTGAGTATTTAATTGAGTGCTTTATTGCAATTCATGTTTGATGAATAGTATCATTGGTTCGTACTAGGCATTTTGAACAGTAAGCTATATGTGTGCAATTCAGAATTTCCAAGCCACTGGCTACATGGTAGTTGTGTAAGTGTATCTATGTTTATTACTCCGAGAAAGCTAGTGTAGGTAACTGGGCTTTATTGGCATAAAGCTGTGCTTTTAAAGCAGTGTAGGATAATTAGTTGGCATGGGGGAGAGGTAGGCTCCATGAGTTTGTGGTTTAATAATGTTTATGAAAGAAACACTCTAGTTAGATTGCAACCCAATCTTATAAGCAGGCCCCAGCCCTAAAGCACCCACTCCCTTCCTACACCACTGTGTTATAGATTATAAATTAATGCAGCATTAGTGTGGGGCTAATACTTAACATTTTAACTAATTTGATCTGAAAAACAACAACAACATTCTTGTATTTGATTGATGTAACTTTCAATGTTAATGTATGTTTTAGACTGTTACAAGTTAATGTAAAGAAAGTCAGTAAGGAGTGATATTAGGAAGCAATAAAATATTGTTAGATGTACAGTGACATTTGTAGAGTTGTGATTGATATGTCAGTATGATAGGTATGTGGAAACTTTGATAACGTGTAACAGCATTAATGATAATACTGTAGGATGTGTACAGATAGTTGAAACATCTATTGGGTCAACAATAGTCATGTTATTATGACAACAGATAATATTGTTATCTTACCATCAGTGTGATGTGTACTTATTTCAGGACAACTAATGTTCTCACTCCAAGACCCATCACTATTGCAGGTGGCTAGTACACTACCACATTGACGTGATATCTCCCAAGTCCCATTTTGAAAGAGGGTATAGTTTTGTTCTACTGACAGACATCTTGTTTCTGTAAAAATGAAAGTAAGTGGTTCATTAGTGCTCAAAATATTTCTATTAATACATTATCATTTCAACTGCTGATTTTATTTTACTTTCAAATAAAAGTTTACCTATTGAGTAAGTCAATTGTGATAGACAGTGATAGAAAGATATGTTGAATATATTATTAGAAGATGTATTAACTGTAATTGATGAAGTCACTCTTGTAAGACTTCCCTGTGATGTCCTATATTTCACGTTTTCAATGTTGCCTTCTAAATTAGTGTAAATATTAACACCCTCTCCTGTTTCTGCCATTGTCACTGTTAACGTTGAAGGCAAGATACCTATGAAAAATAATGCACAAGTACTATGGTCTATCTTGAGTAGCTAGTAATTATTGTTACATTTACATTACTGTACCACATTAAATACTTGTTTATCATGCTGTTAATTACTGTGTGAAGGAGAACTATGTATCTCACATAGATGTTCACAAATTAATGAAAGCTTTACTTTACTTGAAGTAGCTAAGTAGGGAACTTACTGATTGGTTTTGGAATAAGTATTGTGAGTGACTGCCCTCCACAAGTCATTCTAGTTCCATTTAACTCCTGTGGGCTGAACAGGGTAGCTATGATGTTTGTAAATGGAGGACCAACATCTGTTAGGTTGAATTGTACTGAAGTACTAATAATAGACTGATTCATGATTCCTGGCATATCACCAGGAAGAGCTGCATATCTATCAGTGGATGAGGAAAGCATCCATTCCCAAATCACTGGATCACTCCCAGTCACATTACATTGGTAGACTGCACTGTCACCAGGACAGGTAGGACATTTTTGAAAAACCAATTCACCTTGAGGAGTGTCACTCTACATCATTAAAAATTATAAACTAATTTGTTTAGTTACCTTTCACAAGAATAGACAAGTAGTAGCAACTAAAAATTACAGCTCCAGCTTTCCAGGTCATGACGTTTTCCTCTCTAAAGCCAGCAGTGTACACAAAATTATAGTCTAAAACATTTCCCATTTTAATTAACCAAGACATTCTTCATGAATTACAGGAAGTATGTTGTGTAATAATTCCAGACAATAATTTATCATTCTTCTAGTTCACAATAATTTTATATTATGTGTAGTGTGCCATACCACTCTGAAGAATGAATCTACTCTAGATATTTATGCTGCTGTGGTTTGTTGGACTTGTTCCCCCAACAGGTGTACAGACAGCTATGTAGCTTACTGAAAAAGAACATTGTGAAGATATCTAACATAGAATATAGATATACATATGTGACCGTCTACAGGAAAATCGGGCACAACGCGGCATGCGTAGACGTCGCAAAAAGATCGATTTAGTTCTTAAAATTGTATTAAATAAGCCTAACGAAGGGAACGGTTAGCTGATATATAGCGGGAATGGCTAAAGCTACGGCGATAAAACTTGGAGAGCTTAATGTCTGCTTGCCGAGGTAGTGTGTAAGTGCAAAAAAAAATTTTTTCGTCGGGGTGCGTTGTGCCCGATTTTCCTGTAGACGGTCACATATATATATATATTTATTTCAAGCTAGATATCTTCACACAATGATATTTTTAGGTAGTGACCAGTAAGATATCTCATGATATCACAAAGTGTTATCTTATTGCTTGCTGTATTGCCAAGCTCATTATCAGAGTAGTTACAGCAACTGGCCTGGAGTACAAGTTTTCTTGGTATTTACAGCTACCTTCCTCTTGTGTAGCCTACTCAACTGAATTAAAGTAGCTTTGAAAATATCAGCTGGGGGTGTGGGTAGCCCATACAACCAACTTTACCCTGTGAGCTACCAGTCCTCTTGTACTAATTACAGCTGTACTGAAGATACCTGGTGTGAAATAAACTGATTACACTCATCAGAGTGACATGGCTAGATATTTCACTGTCAGGCCTTATTTTCACTCTCCTCTGGCTAGTGAAAATAAATTAGACTGCTCTTGAAATATTTCTCCATATCACACACAATATAGGTATGTATGGACAATTCTTCATGTGGATATTAAAGAAAATTACTTTCCTAAAAATGAATAATAATAATAATAGTCTGAAATGGCTTGTTTTATAATGGCTTATTTTGCAAATGTGATGTTGCTGTTTATGATCACAATTTTTGTAGGTAGACAAACCACCTCAGACAAAAAGTTATAGGTATTATACTTTTATCAGTAAGAAATAGACTAGCTAAAAAATGAGGGCTCTTTCTGAAAAAAAAAATGGGAGCTCGTACGACACTAGTCAAGCCCTCCCTAAGTCTGTCCCTGAGCCTCATTGTTACTATATACTAGCTACAGAAAAATCGAAAATTAATTTATTGTGTATTTGGTGTAGTATCAATATGAACATGTGAAAATGTAGCTCGGTGCAAGTCGATACGTAGCTGGATCAAGTTGATATGTAACTCGTACAATGAAACAATATGCTGGATTGTGGGGGCTTAGGGGTTAACAGTAACCTCCTTTTCAAATTAATTATATCCAAAGACCAATGTAATCATGGTGAATATTCAATTGCTCTCTTTCTACTCCTTTCTATTTGCTGAAAAAACTTGAACTGCTGTGGCGTATATAATTAATTGGCCAGTTATATTTTTTAGCAAATGCTTCATAGAACCACGATGCTTAAGCTACTGACATGACATGAAATGAATGCTACTAGATATAATGCTGGAATGAATTTAAAAAGAAAGGGTGTCAGCATTATGGTTTTTGTTTTAGAAAAAGAGCAGACAGTCAATGCAGTTATGACATGGTTCACTACACAATATCATCACAAAAGATATGACTGTCTATTACATATGAAACAAAAGTTGATGTATATAGACAACAAGTGTTTGTTTGACAATATGAAGGTATATAAAATTGAACACCTAACTTTGCCATTTAAAACAACTATTGCCGTTTGTTGGTATTTAATTGTGATGCAGTTTGGGTGTGGCCACTAAGTAACTAACCCCTTTTAAACATACTGCCTACAACGCCTACGTAATTTTGCTGTCTACCTCTTAACATTAAAGTGACACTCACCTCACAAGTTGCTTCAACGGGAAACTCCTACCACTAATCGATTCTAATAAACTAAATCGGTGAAAATAATAAGCTAAACTACTGCAAATTGTTTGTTCTCGTCATTACCGTGAGACTACAGGGGGCGTTACTTATAAGAGCTTCCGGTCTCATTGCCAACAAATGATTAGCTTTGTGGGGCTGGAGAGTGGAGCAAGCAGCGGGGGAGCAGCCACGCCCCAGCAAGGAGCAGCCACGCCCCAAGGTGGAGCAACTATGCCCCGAAGGAGGAGCCTGAGCAAAGGAGAGCCTGCAGGAATAAAAATGTGTCACTAACAGGTCACAAACATAACATCAATAACATTCAGTAAAGTAGTGTGCGTCACCAGGTACATTTTATCGTTTTGTCATTTTGTGCGCATGCGGTGCCGTGTGCAAAGACACCGCGTGCAAGGTAACTTTGTTGAAAAAAAAATATCGAACTGGAGTTGTTCTGTACAACAGTTGAACACTTTGGGAGGCTGCTATATTTGATAAACCTGAGCTATAGTACTGTAAATTAGGAGTGCAAAGGTTTAACGTTTTCAGTGCAAGAAAGCATGCAGCTCCAGTAAATTATTGCTATATTATCTAATTTCTGAAAGAGATTGAAACTTAATAGGACATATTATTAAAAAGTGAGAGGGGTCTAAGGAGTGGGGTTTAAGCCCTTTAACCCCCTCCTATCTACATCCCATTCTATGCAATGTATTTATAAGTTACTTATCATATGTACTGTTTACTATAATTAATAAATTCTTTATTTAATATTGCTGGTGCTATGACCATTATTATGAAATACAACAGATGTCAGCCTTATAGAAACAACTATGTAGTAGAGTATGTGTTACTGTAGTTACAACTTTGACATGTGAATATTTGAAGCCAAATATTGCCTCTGGAAAACCACAAACTCTAGCAAGTGTATACATTATTGTGAGCAATTACTACTTGAAGCATAGTATGTAGTATCAGATAATGCCAAACTCAGCTTTTGCCAGTATTGATACTTACTTTTTATACTATTTATGTAGTTTATGTGAGTGTGGTAAACGGGTGCATTCAATACAGACTGATTTATAGTTCCTGCCATATCACTACCAGGAAAAATAGAGTATCTTGCAGTGGATGAGGAAAGCATCCAATCCCAATTCACTACATCAGGACTCCCAGTCACAGTAAGTAGTCACAATAATGTACTACTACATGAAATTAGATAGTCACTAGAAGTTGAACACAAATATTATGACTTCCCATAATTGTGTTACACACATTATGTTCTGGTCAATGATTTGGATTGATTTTAATATTTCGGAGTGTTTTTATCAATAAATTTTTTTTGTAACTTGAGTTACTCTTCCTCTAGTACTAACTACAGTAGTGAAGATATCTAGTGTGGAATAAACCACTTATTACACTTGTCAGAGTGTTATGGCTAGATATTTCACTCTCAGGCTCTATTTTCACTTGTCTCTTGCTCGAAAATAAATTAGCCTGCTCATGAAATATTTCGCCATATCACACTCTGACTCATGTAATAAGTATTATATATTATTTATTTATATATTATTATATACACATGTATATATTAAATAAATATATAATATATACATTCCACCCTGGATATATACACAATGATATCTTTAGGTACATGACCCTTGAAGTAACTGTTGTTGTTTTCTTCAGCTGTACTGAGCAAGTTCATTACCCTTGTAGTTATAGCAACAGGCCTACTTGTAAATATTCTTGTTTTTACAGCTATCTTCCTCTTGTGTAGCCTACTCAACTGGGTTAAGGGTGGCCTCACATAGCAATGCGCACAGCCCATAGATCCTGAAATTAATCCCCGCCAAAACCCCTCAATTTGATAATACGCAAGCAGAAACAATTGAGCCATAGTAGCAGAAGTATACTTTGTGAAGTTGTGCTGTTTTAGTTTAGCTTCTTGTTGTCTCATATCAATTTACAGCAACACCCCATACGTCATTTGAGCTCACGCAGCCAGGTGCATCAGGCTGCTTCTCCTCCTGTAGCCATTTTCTGGGCTCTGCGCATCTGAACTCAAGCGGATGGATCGAGTGGGCTCGATTTCTGAGTAGCGAAGATTTCCCAAGCTGCGCAGATCTAATACCTTCACCTCTGACTATCTCCAAGAAACTACTCTCTCTTCTGACATCCTTGTTATTGTTGTATTGATGTTTGTTTACTCTTGATATAGGCGTGCTCTTTTTAAAACCAATACAAACCAATTTGAACAAAAAATTGCTCGTGTACTTGTAGTACGAGACATGGGGGAGGGGCCATTTCTTAAGAATTGTGAGTGGAATTAAAGTTCCCAATTTTATATCAGTTTTTCTTGGAATCTAATAATATTCATCACACAGACAAGTAGTAACAACTAAAATTACAGCTCCAACTGTCCAGGCCATGACGTTTTCCTTTGTAAAGAGCCAGCAGTATAAACAGGAAATTATAGTCTAAAACATTTTAAACTCGACATTGTGCAAGACCTACAGGAATATGTTGCGTAATAATGCCAGACAACATACTTCTAGTTCACAATAATTTTATGCATGTGTAGTGTGAGTGTGTGTGTGTTTCTCCGTGATATAGGATTGACTTAATTAAGCACAGATATTTGAACTTTTTTTCCCAAATGAATGTTAAAAAATGTTATTAATTAATTAGTACAGAGTAAATTATACTTTATTGTAACAGTTTGCAATCTTTAATTTAGTACTTTTATTTTCTGCTTAATGTAGTCAGAATGTGAGACAGAATTAACATACTAAGACCAACGAAATAACTGACAAACACACATAATGACAATGGTTTTGTAGGAGTACATAATGAGAACAAGAGATTGCATACTAACATATTGAGGGCTGTCCAGAAATGCCGTAAATTGTCCATTCCATCCCACGGTCCCATGGGATCATGGGATTAGGATGAACAATCTGTGAAATAGAATGTGTGTAACATTTGCACTGATAGTGAGTGGTTTTATTATATGTGTGGGATGGGATGGACAATTTCCGGCGTTTCTGGACATCTATGAACATATCTCATGTGACTAAGGAATTTCGTCTTTTGCGACTCCTGCAACCTCTGGCAGCAGCACAGCAGTTGTGTCGGCTTGAAGTCCATCAACTATGTCACACTACAAGCAGAGAATGATGACATCCAGTGTTTCTGCCCAGCCTGCCTCTCAAGCAACCTGATATTGCTGATATTCTAGCCTTCTCAGAGAGCTGGTTAGGTCCTGAAATTAGAGACAGAGGTATATTTGCCATCATACAGGGAAAATTGAAGGGGCAGAAACTGGCAAGGTGGTGGAGTTGCTATCTTGGTCAAGGTCGAGTCTATTTCAGTCCGATCTTTCTCGTGTCATTCCTCTTGCTAATTACTATCTATTGAATTGGACACTAGGTCAGGTGTTGTATTACTCACTTATCCCTATATGAATCTGCTTTTGGCTCATTAAATCTTGCCAAATTTAGTCAGGTGTTCATTGTAGGCGATTTTAACATAGATCTCTCCTCTGTTTATTCCATTCAAGCTACAGAACTACAAGCCTTAATGAGCGGTTAGGGGCTGTATCTAATAGTAAATTTGGCTACCCTATCACTCCCACCTCCTCTATCCTGAAGACTTCCATTTGAGCAGTGACCCTCAGTTTATCGAAGCTGCCTGTGTCATCTAAATTGGGTGCATCAGATCACTGCTCTCTATCTTGGTCCATCAAGTCACTTAGCTAAGCCTGACTCTGCAGCTTTCATAAGAAGGTGTGGCTTTATCAAAAGGCAAACTTTGATGCCTTAAATGATACCCTAGAATACTCCCTTCCCCCACAGGACCTTGCACTTTATGTATAATGCCTTTGTGGACACAGTTAGCCAATTTATTCCCTGCAAATATTTTACATGTAAAAGGTTATCACCTTCTTTGATCACAAATTCTGTTCGCCATGCAATCCTCCACGGAAGACATATATCTCCATTACCAAACGGGTCCAATCCTTTGCAGCTCCGTTGTCATCAGGGACTGGATACAAGACTCAACTGAACTTAAATCTGCACTGGGCTGGGCTAGCCTGCTTCATTCCATCAAGTTTCTTCAAAACCATACCCTGCAAATGTGTGTATCATAAGAATTCAACCCCACACTTTCTACCCTATGTTAGAACATCCCACCATAAGAACTCTTACTAGCTGGAAAATTGTATGTTACACTCCTATAAAAAGTATTCCTAATGATAAAAGTTATATTTACATATAGGTGCATGGCATCACACTATAATAATAGTAATTTATTATTGATATTTTATATTTATAACTTCTTTCACTTCAATTTAGGATTCTAAGTTTTATTGAAATGCTTTCATTGATATTTTTCCCACAATTATGGTTATGTGTCTTAGCTACCATATGAAGGATGTTATTAGTAAACACTAATGATAAAGGTGAATCTAAGTGTTTACTGTTAAAATATTTTTTTTAGCAAATTTGAAACTGAAATAACAAGTCCAGTTATGGCAGTGTTTACAAATTGTCAACTTAGACTGGTCAATAACTTCATGCTGTACATTATAGTGTAAAATACCTAACCAAGACAACACTCATAATCATAAGAGGTATTTTTCAAATGTATGTGCACGATATCAAAACATTGTGTAACCTTAATTTTCAAGCCAATGTAGTTTTACGACAGTGAGTCACTTGTCAATGGGTGAGGTAATTCTCCAATATAGCGTATTATTGGACAATTCAAGTTTCTTTTAAGTAGTTGAAACAAATAATAACAACAACAACTTTAGTTTACGTATAAATTTTATCAATTTCCATATAACAAATTAATGAGAGTATTATAGACTAATTGTCATACAATATGGTCCACAATATACTGAAGTTTTGTTTTTATGCTTGAAATATCTCAAAAAGTTAACTCAATACCCACATTTGAGATCTGTATTAGTAGAATGAACAATACTTCTAAAGTGACAAAAGTTGTTAAATCAATGGATTAATAATATTTTGTACCACATAGCTAATTGATTTATTTAGCTACAGGTAAACACTGACTTCTTTGTATATGTGTCAGTAAACAAGAAGATGAATAGATGAATCTTTTCCCTACAGGTAAGTATAGCAGAAACCAAAGGATTCTGTTTAATGGTGTATGTGACGATGTCTACTACTCCTAGAGAACAAGAACACTTGAGGTCAAAGTACATGCATAATGCTATAGAGTGATTTCATCACGTGACTAAAAAATATTCGCCTGGCGGGGTGGTGTACAACTACCTCAATCAGCTGTACTAAAATCTATGGCTTCTGCTACTCCTGACACTCCTGGTCTCTCCTCGTATGCCCTACTGCTTCTCAGCGATGTAATGAGACACCTGTGAGTTGTTGGATCATTTGTCAAAGCAATGGGGAAGTTTGCTGAGAGAAGCACAAAATAGCAATGAAATTAACCCTTTCCCACCTCTCCTCAGAAGCTTGACCACTGTTAGCAGAAATGTGTCTTCCATGCCCCAAATGCAGTGTAGGAAGCCAGTCAGGGCTAGTTTCATCAAGAAGACTTGCAGGCTTGCCAGTAATGAAATGTCTGGAACAAATCCTGTCATTAGCCAGTATCTTCTCTGTGATATCAGCTCTCTTGATAGCTGACAAATAGCCTTGGCGCCTCCGTTTGCTCAGAGCTTCAGTATCAGGCCCTTTATTGTGACCACTTTAGGTATTCTGTAGAAATGGACGTCCTTGTCCCGTTTAGAACGCTTAGAGCAGCCGAAAACCACACTGACCATTTCTACCATTCTCAGGTTGTACACCACTCTCGTGGATCACGTGAGAAATAATGTTGATGCAAACACTCTATACGAGTAAACAAAATTCGATTGTACCAAATACTGTTTCACTCGCAGCGATAAACTGCCAATAGGTTAGGTGTTTTCAAGGACTTTAGGCATGACCTTCGAAGTCGTTGTTATTTGCACAAGTCTGTTTCTATTTTCTTCTGTAAGAGGTAAGACCGATAAGGATAAATCTAGCATATAGCTACAGGTGAATAACTAAAGCAAAAATGAAAGAATTAGTTGTGTACAGACACATATACGAATCTACAAGACACAATACATAATATATATACAATTTGCAGGCCATAAATTCTATAAGTTTGAACTGGGTGTCACACATTGTGAGTCCCATGGACATGATTGAATTTTGACAAGACTTGTTCAGATTTACAATCTTGTTTTCAACACATTGTACACTAATTTATGAATTTGTTTTAATAGTCAATAGATAGGCAGTCATGACATGTATGTGTCATTTAAGATATAGAGTTCACAATTTTGAGAGCAGTTAATGCACCATAGGGAAGATAGAGGTTCACTTACAAATATCCTTTGATTTTATTATGTAGTCTTAACTGTATCCACTCAACTAGATCTTGGAGAATATATAAAAGAGTATAACACTAGCACTTCCTTGTTGGTTAAGGTACAATACCAGTTGACATGGACTGTGTCAAGATTTATGGAGATAAAAATTGTAAACTTCGTAGAAGTAATTGTAATTATTATGTATTTGTGTGTTAATTTAGAGACTGTGAATGTATTTACATTAACTTCAAGCAATAACATTAATGGCTCCTTTTGTCCTGGAAAGATAATATTTAATTGGGCAATGGTCAAGCGGTTCCAGTTGTGTTTTATTGGTTTGTCAATGGAACTCAAATTGGTCCTTATATTTTTCGAGATGCAAATCTAATCTTCCCTCAAGTTATAACCAATACCCCAAATATTAGAGCAAATATTACTGATGCATCCAGAGTTAGTACTACTGCAATCAATTTGGAATCAGTTCTTGTTGGACATCTGGATATTATTAATGGAGCACACATTCAGTGTGGTGTTGCTAATATAATGAGTGACGCTTATATCATTTCCAATCATGGTAATATTATTTGAAGTAAATACTCCACCCGGCCACACTGTGACACAAAATGTAACATATTCAAGTTGAACGAAGCAGCATACATTTATTTTATTCATTGCTAATGTTTCTACCACATGGTTAAATTACATTTAGTTCATTTTTTTACTCACTCTTCTTTCCTTTTTTTTCTCACAACTTTTTTTTGACCCATCAGTCCACTTACTTTTCTAACTTCTTGACCAATGTCTACGCTTTACCAAAGCAGGGCTCAGTTTGATCAATACACACACCCAACAATTGCATCACATGTCACATATCATTTATATCACTTGCAGTTCCAGGAATACCAATGGTTACTATATCTACACTTTATGGAAATTCAGAGGTGTATATTGCAGCTGACTTAGAGAAACTTGTAAGTTTTATCTAGCAGAGCATTGTTGTTGTTTTAACAAATGAGAGACTGCAATGGTTTGACAAGTTTAACTTTTATTTAGACTGCCTGTTCTTACATTATGGTGGAAAACTAACATATTTAACATAATTAATATAATCGTTCTTAACTACATGGAGTACTACTATTGCTAATATTTAGTAATTTCAAATAACTTTTTTCACTAGATAAAACACAAGATATATAGCAATCAGTGTCACCAAATAATAATGGTGCTATAATATAATAGTATGACAAGTAATTGTTTGAATTACGTTAAGAAAAAATGTCTGAGTCTATCTATAATTTAATTGAATTCACAACGACAAAGACCAATATAGCATTTTCCTTAACATTATTAAGAATTGTAATTAGCCTCATTTTGGTCAATTCTAAGATTTTACTAACAATTATAATAATGATATTATTGTGTTGCACTTTGTTTTTTTAATAAAGAATTCAATTTCATTGGAAGAAAAAATTGCTGTAACATATGGGCTGAGATTCTACATAATATATTGTTGCAGCTTTTTTGAGCTTTTTTATCCTCTACTTAACTTCATAATAACAACACAGATTGATGCTAATTTATATATCACATTTTAACTCGCAATTATAGTAAATATGATAATTTTTATAAATAAATATGTTGCACAGTACAAAAAATCATTTACAATAATTATTGTATAATTTTTGGAATTGAAACCTAACTACTATATTATATATTATGGATTTGGAGTGTTGTCAGCATAAAACAATTAAATTATTGTAAACTGATAATAAAATGAATATTGAACTTATATCAATTTCTCAATTCTAGTTTGGGAAAGCAATTCATTTATAATCTGTTGTATATTTAGTATTCCTATTGCTAGATGTTATTATTAATATGATTATAGGTATCTCCATGTCCAGGATTAACCTATGAGTATGAAATAGTATTAAGGAACAATAAAACAGGATTAATTATTAACAATCAGAAGACAGAATGCTCCAGTGAAAGTTGCCGTGTAATATTTGGACAAGGTCAAGCAAATTGTACCTATTTTATTGAAGTTACTGCTATAGATACTATTCAAAATGTGAAAGGCATCACATTTGTATCTGAAGTTATAAGTAAGCCAACAATATTGTTACAAATAGTCCGTGAACCAGAGCGTTGGTCAACTTTAAGCCATTACTGAGATTTCTATATTATATTATTACATAATAGCTAATAATAGTAGAATTTTATGTATAGATAAATGGGTGGATAAATTGATCATTAAGTGGGTTAGTAAGTGCATGTGGATGTGTGAGTAAGGGGTCTTGTGGGCAGGTAAGTAGATGAGAGCTAAATAAAATATGACTCTTTTTTTCTTGGGTAATGCAATAAATTAGATATCTGTTATAAAGAGATACTAATAACTACATTGTTTCACATACAATATAAAATACATATGTGTCTATAGCTCCAATCTCTTAATCATATTGAGTAGCCTAATTAATTTTCTATTTGAGTTATCGATAGCTTCTAATAAAAAATTAATGCTAATTATCTTTTTCACGAACATGGCTTTCATATACGAAAGAGCCATTGAGGGAAAAAAATTGAAATATTTTACAATTATTATGTTTAATCATGAGTATTATAATAAAATATAAAAACACTTTGTTTTAAAACCTTATTATTGTTGTAGCAATAGAGAGTAGGGCAGATGTTACTACTGACACTGAAGAATATCTGGTATGTTTAATTATATGTCTCTTGATATATTTTGCTTCACTGTTTTTATAAAAACAAAATACTAATTACTTGTACAGATTATGCTCAAAATGTACTTGAGGTTACATTATTAATATTAATAGGTGTCATTACCAAGAAAATATATAGAGTATTCCACAATCATTGGCAGTGTGAGTGGAGGCTTCCTGGTGGTGCTTATTCTGGGCATTTCGTTGGGACTGTTGCTTGGAATAAAATATAGATACAGTATGAAAAAGAAGCTATCTAAAGAGAGTGTAGAAGTTTCTACTACTTACTGTAAAGAACCTCAGTATGAAGAACTTGAACTGGATAAACCTGTCACAATGTCTGAAAATGTCTCATATGATGTTCTCAGGAAATAATTCGTTATTATATTTCGTTTTTGGTTGTTGTTGTTTTTTATTTGTTGACACTGTGCACTATTATAAGATTATTATTACAAAATTATTAATTAAGTTGCTAGACATGACAGTACTAGTATGTTTCAATTATGAAAAGAGTAGAATATCAGTTATCACATATCGAATTGACCATAAAGGCATTTCAACCATATTATTGTAAACACTCATCAGTTGTTATTTTTCATTATAATTCATATGTATTGTACATTTCTATCATTTTGAGTGGTCTTACTTGAGCATTTTGCTTGGTAAAGTTAAGCTCTTCTACAAAACATAATAAAAATTAGATCCTATAGGACAATGTCAATATTACAATAAAATATTTGATTCTGTACAGTTTCATCATTGGCTGCATATCCACTTACCGGTGGAAACGGTACAACACTTCATCATTTCACATTAAATTCATCATTTTCCTAACCAAGAGTTATTTACAAGCAAATATAGCATATTAAAAGTAGATTGTAAATTTAGAAAGAAGTCAACATCCAATTATATATATATATATGTACATATTATATATTCATCATTTACTTATGTACAATATTGCCTGATATATACACAGTTTTATTTTAATTATCTTGCTCTCACAAGCATGCTCTATTTAAAGCCTAGAGTTTTTGTCATTGTATCTCTCTTTTGTGAACAAGCATGATGATTGTTAGTATTATGTTTTTTTAAATGACATACCTGAATATGTATACTTACATCGCAACTACAATTTCATTCTGAGATGTATAATGATATGTGTAGTGATCACCCCTAACAACAGTGTGTACTTATTGTCAGACTATTATTTGGTATGTATAATTGTATGTTGTTTGTGTGTTATAGTTGTTTGTAGCTGCAGCTGAAATTATGTATCGTTTTTTATGTAGTCTGGGTTAGTCGTTACAATATGTGTGAATGTTTTGCTTTCATTTATAGTTAATATTTTGTCTTTGTGATTGACCATTTTTATGTTTTTTTATTTCCTTTTCTTTGTGATCCCATTGGTAGTTTATAAAAGGACTGACCAGAGTCAAGGAGTCAAGACTGTCACCCTGACACTTGTATTTGGATTAATTAAAATGATTTAAACTGAACAGAACAGGAAGAGAATTAGTTTAGCATTGTTGGGTGGACCTAGCCTAGTAACAGAGGGCCCGACAATACGAAACAAGTCAAGTTAACAAGAGGATATGATGCTTTAACTATTTGATGGTCAAACACTGATAATCTTGAAACTAATAACCAGATGTATATAGACAGTTAGCCATTTATATAGTAAAGGTCTATTAAAACATGCTGTATGAGTTGTTTTTTTAACAAGTAAAGTCAGAAACTGACAATAATAATTTTGTCACAAGAGCAATACTTTCGGGGTGCTATACATTCTTCGCACGCATTATTCATGCACATGCCTTTACAAAAGTGTATATTCTTCATGGTATTGTGCTGTAGTTCACAGATGTCGTGTCAACTTATAGTAGGAAAAAATTTTATAACTTGGGCTATGTATACAACTCCAAAAATATTATACATTTATCAGCAGACTGAAAGATTATAGAAACTGCTGCAATAATATATCTGGTAATGTTGGTCCTCATTATTTCAGTGTGGTCATTTTTGAGAGTATAAAATGTGATAGTAAAACCAAACAAACTCTAGTTTAAGAAAATATATACATTGACACAAACTATCTTCCTCAGTAAACCTTTTTTATTTCCATATGCTACAATAATAACCAGAAGATGTTTGGACTATCTTCCTGAATAAACATAACTTATTTCCATATGCTACAAAAATAACTAGAAGATGTTTTGACTTCTATTGGAAAAGCAATGGAATAAAGGAGTTGTTTGCAATAGCTAAAAGTTTTGAGGAGACCAAAAAGTCAAGAGGTAGCATATAGATTACTTTATATTAATTTTAATTCCTATTAATTACTATCAAGTATTGAAACATTAAATAATTATATCATGTTTAGCAAATATGCCTATTATTTATGCATGTGTGATGAACAAATTTGTTCAGATAAACATATTTAATAAAGATGAGCACATTTATTAATAATATAGATGCTTTTAAGGGTGCCCGCACACCGCCTACGCAATTTTTTGTTGATGGTTGCTATGCACGATTACTACTATTGTATACTTACAGGGGCTTCTCCACTACAACACAAGGACAAAGTACCTGCCGAAGGAGCCGCTCACTAATTTTAGAGCGAATCTGGAGGAAATATCGGGGCCTGGTTATAAAACTTTGGGGCACTTTTTTGGAGCGGTGCGGTAAGTTGGAGCTCCGCAATTTGGTGCACTACTAGCCGAGCCGATACTCTACTGCAAGACAGCGAGTTCTTATCCATTTCAATATTACTTTATGATATATTCGCAATTTTTTCTATTTATAAGATATTGAAAAATTCTCGCTGTAGTGCAGTTCATTTTTTTTTTGGTTTACCCGTGTATAAAATTTTTGTGCCGTTCTCATTATTAGATTCCAAGAAAAACTGACCCAAAATTTGGAACTTTAATTCCACTCGCAATTCTTAAGAAATAGCCCCACCCCCATATCTCGTAATGCGAGTACGCGAGCAATTTTTTTTCAATTAGTTTGTATTGGTTCTAAAAAGAGCCCGCCTATATCAAGAGTAAACAAACATCAATACAACAATAACAAGAGAGTCCGAAGAGAGAGCAGTTTATTGGAGATAGCCAAAGGTGAAGGTATTAGATTTGCGCAGCTTGGGAAGTCTTCGCTCCGCAGAAATCGAGCCTGGTGGATCCATCTTCAGGAGCGCATAGTCCGGAGAACGGCTACTGGTGGAGAGGCAGCCTGGTGCAACTTGCTGCGTGAGCTCAGACGACGTATGAAGAGTTGCTGTAAACGAATAAAAGACAACAAGAAGCTAAACTAAAACACCACAACTTCGCAAAGTATACGTCTGCTACTAATGCGCTATTGTTTCTGCTCGCGTATTATCGAATGGTGGGGTATTGGCGGGGAATAAATTAATGTCCGGATCTACAGGTGGTGCGCGTTGCTATGTGCGGGCACCCTTAAAAAACACTTTTTTTCAATTAGTATTAGGTATTAAAATGATACTAAACATTACATTAAGGCTTGAATATAATTTTACTTACTATATTATTATAAAACTTTTAATCTTCTATTGTGAAGGACTTGCCAGTTGTTCTTTATCAAATAACTTTAAGTGTTATTGGGAGTTTTGTGCTGGCACTCATTCTGGGACTAGTCCTGTGACTACTATTTGGAGTCAAATACACAAGAAATTATTATGTATACAAGTCAACATATCAGTGAACAAAACTAACTTAAATAAATATCCTCTTTATGAAGAAGAAGAAATTCCCATTATTTTAACTAAGTATTTAGTCATTATAGTTTTTGGACTAGTTTTGTCTTGGTTTAGTTATTTCAAACATTTTTCAATTATTTTAGTTAATTTTAAGGATTTTTTAATTAGTTGCACTGAGCTCAGTTCATGAATAACATTCTTTTCCTGTATTTCAGGAGATGAAATGAAGTTTGTCTTTGATTTATTATTAGATAATAGAACAATTTTATATGCTTTTTCTTTGCAGTTGAAATAACAATAAAATTGCTGGAGTTCATCATTTGTAGTTTACACACATTGTAGTCAAAACAACAACAACTTCATTTTGGATGACAGTGATTAGTGTTTAAAGCAATTGAGAAGAAAACAAAATCAATAGGAATAAAATACCAAGCTGTGGGCGGAGGAAAGGAACATTATCACAAGAACTTATATTGTTTTGTTGGCATGTCATTTTATCGTTGTATTATTATCTTTATTGTATCATCTGCTGTGTGTATGCATGCTTTAAGTTATTGTCCGGATGTCTATCCGTGAACACCTTCACCTACGCATGCGTGTCTGTTGCTATTTAAGCTTGGACGCGCCTGCGTATCGTTAGTTCCTTCTTGTCTTAGTTTATGCAACACTGGGTTAATAGCCAGAGCGTTTGCGTACTAATCGACTGTGAAGAACTCTGGTGGCAGCGAGCCACAGAGTTCAGGCGTCTGCGTTTGTGTGAGTCCTTTGAGCCCTGTGGTCTACCTTCTGCTCTTCGTGAGCTTCCCTGGCTTCGTGCCTTGTGCTTTCCCTCTGTGCCGGCGGTTGGTCTCGGGAGTGTGTGATCCCTTCGAGCCCACCAACCCACAATTGGAGGCAGCGGTGCTGAGATTCTGATTCCTACGTTCGTTGATATTCGCTACTCTGTGTCTGACTTTCTACCGATTTAAAACTCGGATTGGACTGTCTTCGTGTGTGCGTTTCTACTGGATTTACTGCGTGTGCTTACGTGTGTCTCTACTGTGTCGTGACCGATTTAACATTCGGATTCAGTGTACGGTTGGACTTTGCGTGCATCTTTCCCGTGAAATCGCCATTATCTCCTTCTTCTACTCTATTTGGAGCGCCTCACACGTGGTTTCGAGAGAACTTTGGTTGAGTTGAAGTGTCATTTTTTGTGTTTAGCACCTATTAGCGTGTTTCATTTTTGGTCTTGTGACTTAGTGTTGATTGCTTTAGTCTTGTGACTTGCGTGAAGTGTTTTGTTGTCGTTTCTAATAGTGTATCACTCTGTTTGTTTTGTGCATTTCGCGTGCAGTATTTTTGTCTTCCTATTTTCGCTTTTCACCTTTGTTTTCCTTTGTGTACTTGTTCCGTGAGCGTTCTGCAGGATCGTGTCCTTTGGTCGGATTGCCTGGATGAGCCAACGTGAGCAGCCTGGTCGAGTGTGCAAGCGTGGGAGGCAGAATTTGGGATCAAGTGGTGAGTCCCTGTGTTCGGAAACCTATGGTCAAAGTAGTAGTGGTGCAAGTAGTGTTGCTTCTGGGCGTTCTCTGTCTTTGTTCTCTGGCTCTGGTGTAGGCGAGGTTGAGCGTGTTTCTCCTGTTCGTGAGTTAGATTTAGAATCGGGTAGTGGTCCAGTCAGTGGTGATACCCCAGCTAGCACAATAATGGGTGATGAAGAAAATCCCGATATCCCTAATGAGGTGGAATCCATAACCTCTGTGATCGATTCCAGATTGAAGTCCTCTTTCTCTGAATTCTTTAATGGCCTAGCGAGTTCTGGGTTGTTGTCTGGGTCCCACAGTAGTGGTAGTAGCCGTGGTAGTTCAGATTCCATAGATGCTGACATGTCTCGTGAAATTAGTCAGCTAGCAGCCCATAAGGATGGGGTGGACATAGCCAAATTTGTAGCAACATTGGAGTCCAATTTAGCCATAATGGGTTGTCCACGTAGACGGTGGAAACGTGTGCTGTTGCAAAAGCTCCATTCGGAGTCTGCCATGGAAGCCCTGTCCACTTTAAACAAGGAAGATGCCACGTATGACCAGATCAAGGAGAGGTTGTTTGAGTCGTTGGGCTCTAACCTGGTTGCGCTTGGTGTGCAGTACAGGGAAGAGTTCTCAGCGCTCCCCTCTTCCTCGACCCCCAGTGAGAAGTTTAAATTCCTTAGCCGTATTGTTAATTCTTTAGAGCTCTTGTGTAAGTCTAGAGAGGACGTAGTCATGTTTTTGGTCTGTTCTGCCTTTCGTTCCTCGCTGACCCCTTCACAGAGGGAGGCGATGGATCAGAGGTCTTTTGAGTCGTTGCGTGAACTTAGTAAGTTTTCCGTTTCTATCTCTCCTACCCGTACTGCTGCTTCTTTCGAGAAGTCCAGCACGTCTAGTAGCAGGGTGGGCAGAGGGTCGTCCCCAGTTGTATGCTTCAAGTGTCAGAAGCGGGGACACAGGGCCTTTGAGTGCCGTAGTAGTAGCAGTAGCAGTGGTCAAGTAGTTAGTTCATCTGTTGGTAGTGAGGGCGTTCACAGTAGTTCTCCGGGTTACTTGGGAGTTAAACCTCCCGGCATAGTTTGTTACTCCTGTAGAGAGCCGGGACACAAGTCCCCTGACTGTCCCAAACGTAAGTCCAAGTCTGATGGTAAAAGTGATGGAGTTAAGAGAAAAACTTACAATGCAAGTTGGGTGGCTGTTAGAGATCATCCTTCCCACACTTTTGGGTTTGTAAATGGTACCAAATGCGAGATTGTGCCCGATACTGGGGCAGAAATTTCCATAGTCCCTGGGTGTCTAGTATACGAGGACCAGTTGACCGGGGATACTGTTGAAGTAAGGGGCTGGGATAGTGACCCAGTTACCTTGAGAGTAGCCATTGTGAACTTTGAATTTAAGAGTAAGTGCTTCAAGCACCGAGTGGCTGTTGCCCACCGTGATAGTTTGGCCGGTAGGGTGTTGTTTTCGATTCCCATGGAGCCGAGCACCTCTTGTTGGGTGCCGCCACCCAGGCAGATAAATTGCTTGAGGTGGCGGGGCAACTGCATGATACCTGCAGCACTCAGCCTGCGTCTGAGGACGTTGCCTGCTCTGGTGATGGGGCGGTGGAGGTACCTTCCACCTCCTCCGCTCCCGTCTCTACTCAGGGAGAGGTAGCCACAGTGAACGTTGTAACCAGAAGTGAGTCTGTCAAGAGAAAGCGCAGACGTAGGAGACGTAATGCCAGAAACGTTGAGTTAGCTGAGCCTGTTCCTCTTGTGTGTGATGAGGAATTTGCTCGTTTGTCTGTCATTGATACTTCTCATGTTCCCTCTCTGTCTTCTGTAAGTGTTGGGTCTAACAGTATGGAGCCTTCTGTGTCTGAATCTGGGCTTCTGAACGGGTCTGACGAGGATGGGGATGGGGCAGTAGTTGGTGGTATCGCTGTCAGTGACGGGTTTGTGGTTTTGTCTCCCTCTACATCTGATGTGTCTTCCCTTTCTGTCTCCAGTGACGTTGTTTCCAATGTTGAAAGTCGAGTAGTTCCTAGTAGCGTTGTTGTTTCCGATAACGTAGTTGTTCCTAGTGAACCTGTTTCCAGTGAAATTGATGACCTCGTTTTGTCTGTTCCCACTTCGAGCGGTGGTACTGAGTCTGTTGTCGAGGCTCAGAAGTCTGATGACTCCCTTTCTCCCTTGTTAGAGTTAGGTCGCAAGTCTCTGAACGGGTATTCCTTGGAGGATGACATGCTCGTGCATTCTGTTTTAGTCGATGACCAGTTAGTTGTGAAAGTTGTAGTTCCCGTAGTTTTTAGGGAGCGTTTGTTGAAACTTGCCCATGATAAGACTGCCCACGTAGGAGTCCGTGGGATGAGGAAGCTGCTGGGTAACAAGTTTACGTGGCCTGGCATGCACAGTGATGTATGTAAGTTTGTCAAGTCTTGTGATGTTTGCCTGAGAATGAATAGTGCCGGTAACAAGAAACCCTTGATGGTCGAGAGAAGAATAGTTAGCGTTCCGTTTGAGAGCGTGTGTGTGGACTTGGTTGGTCCTTTGCCGAAGGGAAAACGTGGGTCTAAGTATCTCTTTACTTACGTTTGTTTGGCTAGCAGGTGGCCAGATGCCATCCCGATGCGTACGGCTTCTGCCTCTGAGGCTGCTCAGTGTTTTATCGAGGTCATTAGCCGCACAGGGATCCCCCTTCGAGTGTTGTCAGACAGAGGTAGCATTTTCCTGTCTAAGTTGATGACAGAAGTTTGTGATCTGTTGGGTATTGATAAGTTGGCCACATCTCCTTACCGTCCTCAGTCCAACGGAGTCGTTGAACGTATGCACGGCAGTCTGAAGCCGATGCTCTCCAAGGCTGTTGACGCTGGGGTGGACTGGGTAGATTTCCTTCCTTTGGCGTTGTTTGCCTTGCGCCAAGTCCCCAACAGAGACCTCGGATATTCTCCCCACTGCATTGTTTATGGTCGTGACGTTTTGGGCCCTCTAGACTTGTTGTATGAAGGGTGGGTTGAGAGACCTTTTGATCCAGTCGATGTTGACGAGTGGCTGGTTTCCTTGAACGACAGGTTGGCTGTCATTAGTGACTGTGTTGTAGCCAATCAGTCTGTGTCCAGTGGCAAGCGGGCAGAGTGTTTTAAGAAGGGTGTCAGAGACAAACCTTTGGAGTTGGGGTCCCTAGTGCTCATGAGAGTCCCGGGCATTAAAGCTTCCTTACAGGCTGCCTGGGAAGGCCCTTACACTGTAGTGGGTAAATCGTCTAACGTGACTTACAAGGTTACCAAAGGCGATGATCACCCGGTGAGAGTAGCCCACAGATGTAACTTGAAGGTGTACACCTCTCGCCCTGCTTTGCAAGTGAATGCCATTACAGTTGTTGCCGAAGATAGCGGCATTGATGAATCTTTGCTTGTCAGCAAAACCTCCTTGGATGGAGACGTGTGTGACGGTTACAAGAAATGTGACCTAGATTCCTTGTTGTCTGATCTCAGTAGTAATTTCAGTGTGTCCCCTGGTTTGTCCAAGGTTGGGTCCTGTGTTATTCTTTTAGAAGATGGGGCGTCTGTTGTGTCCTTGCCCCCAAGACAGATACCAGTTGGCATTCGCGAAGCCGTCAAGGCTGAGCTGGATTCCTTGCTTGCTGGTGGCATAATAGTAGAGTCTGATTCAGATTGGGCTAGTCCCTTGGTACCAGTTAGGAAGAAAGACGGCGGAATTAGACTTTGCGTTGACTTTCGCCGGTTGAACGCGGTGACTCCATTGCGACGCTATTGGTTGCCGTCTTTAGCAGAAATTTTGGACCTGGTAGGTCCCTGTTGTTGTCTTTCCACATTAGACCTTACTTCTGGTTTTCACCAGATTCCCATGGACGTAAACTCGAGTGAACTCACGACCTTCGTGTGTCCCTTTGGGAAGTACAGATATGTTCGTATGCCGTTCGGGCTCAAGAATGCCCCGGCCATCTTTCAGTCCATAGTAGAGAAAGTGTTAGAACCCGTGTCTCACTGTAGCAAGAATTATGTGGACGATGTTGTTGTTTTTAGTCAGTCATGGGAAGAACATCTTACCCATTTGAGAGCAGTTATTGTGTGTTTGGGAGAAGCCGGTTTCACCATTAAATTGAGAAAGTGTCATTTTGGCAGAAAGTTTTTAGTTTACTTGGGTCATAGGATCGGGTGTGGTTCCCTTTCTGTGCCTGAGCATCGGGTGGAGGCCCTCAGATTGTTTGCACGCCCTGTTAGTAAGAAACAGTTAAGGTCTTTCCTTGGGACCATGTCCTATTATAGACAGTTTATCCCTTCGTTTGCCTCCTACTCGAGCCGCTTGACTCCGGCGACCTCGCTGAAGGCTCCTCTCCAGGTGGTCTGGACCG
>WLWD01002195.1_pt1 | contig 34213 bp, 17 predicted proteins | sample 6712731 | NCBI WGS metagenome assembly WLWD01 (sample SAMN12718690, study PRJNA576275) | sponge metagenome | isolation source: marine sponge | host: Mycale hentscheli | place: New Zealand: South Island, Marlborough, Capsize Point | collected 2014-11-01
TTACATTAATTACTGTATTTTATTACTAACATGCACCTTATGGAACAACAAACTTCATCTGATGACTATTGCTCATATTACTCCTAGTATTTGTTTATCTTTATTCTCATTCTACACTTATTTCTCTCTTCTAATTGAACGCGTTTAGCTTGTTTTTAATTAATCCCATGGTAATTGCTGTTCTTATTGGCATACAGCAAACTCATCCATTCAAACTAATCACATTACATGCCAGGACTTTTGAACAGCTTTATTCAATGAGAAACTGTTAATTCCACAAACTAGAATCCAGATAAATGCTGTAACCGCTTCTACGGGTAGTTAGCTGAAATGGTTCTATACTGGTATGTATCTTGATATCTCTACAGTTGCATTTACCTGGCATCAAACTCGCTATCCCAATTTTCTTATCAATTTCCTACACCGCTGCATATGACTGCTGATCCTTTGTCATTTTAAGCTCATGTTAATTGAGGTTTAGCTTTGTGTACATCCAGTTAAATAAGAAATGACTGTCCACTTTTACTGGGATTTGTTGCAGGTTAATCTCAGATTTTGGACAGTCCATGCACCAAATACTTTCAGTATCATGCATGTGTGTGTGCGTATAACTGGGCTAGTCCCAGATGTGTTCATTATTTTATGTCACACACGTGCGCCTTGGAAATTATAAAAAGCTCCGACGGGCACGTACATCTCAGTTTTTTTAAATAAATGCTCATTTAGTCCGTTTGAACACTGTATGTCTCTTTGGGTGGGCCGGTTAGCTAGCCAACACAATCAGCATTGAGATGAATTCTCGCTACAGGCGTGAGGTCCAAAAGCTTATAGTCCAGCTGTTGAAGGGCCAAAAAAGGTTGAACCTAGAAAAAAGTAGTGTAGAAGCAATTTTGGTATCAAAAGAAGCGGAATTTATCACTGAACAACATATCCAAAATCCACCAAAATCCACTGTGGGGAATTGGTTTTATAGCTATTTTAGTATGCTAGTCTTTTAGTTAGGTGTGCATTTTGTTTACATGCCACACAAATTAGCAACTAAATGACTTGAGAAATTTTACAAGCAAACATAAACCTGCACAGTCATGTGCTTGTGTAAGTGCCAGCTGCACATGTATACTTTTTTTTTAAGTATCACTATACAGAACAAGTTTTGTGTGTGTGTCCAGACAGCCATCCCTGATTCAGAAGAATCAGCCATTGCAGAGAAATATAGCTAATAATATAGCTACTGTAAGTTGTGGGCTAGCTAGAGAGAATCACATTCATTTGTGACTTCTTTTGTAGATGGCTGAAGAGGAAGATCCGAGTGGTATGCTTGGTTTTGAAGAAAACAGTTGTGTTATCTGTAGGCAGGCATTTGGAAATGATAAGGCCATTACAGTAGCGGAAAAGGGTATGAAGAGCCTAATTAGCTGTAGCAAACAGCATGGGGATTCACTGCTTTATGCAAGATAATGTTCAGATGGAGCTCAGAAGGTGAAGACATTGACTTTGAAGCCTGCAATGAAGACCCTATGTCAGAAGTAGCTCTTGCAAAGGACAAGTTGGATTTTGATGACATGCAAAAGATTCAGAATCTATATGAAGGAATTCAAGACAATTCCATACAACCTTCTGATGTCGCTGAATCAAAGGAACTGTTGAAGCTGGAGAGATGTATTCACAAATATAGAACAATTCTTGCAGAAAAATCACGAACAGCAAAGTTGTGGTGACTATGTGGACATCGCGAAACTGTTCATTCGAGCTGAAAGATTGGGCAACTGGAACCTGCATCTTGTAGCTATTGAGAAGATGTTCAATTTGTTTGCTGCAACTGGTCACTCAAATTATGCAAAGAGTTCTAGGCTGTACTTGCAACTAATGCGGGAGCTGCTAACTGATTATCCATTTGCTGTATCACTGCTTTGCAGAACAAGAATTTCATACCGTTCGCAGAAGCAGCCGCCTTTGGGCTGCACTATGGACCGACCTCACCATTGAACAAGTCATGATGCGATCACTCAAGAGCCGCGGTGGGTTAACGAGAGAAAGAGGGGTAACGGAGACTGTCCGCTTACAGTGGATTTATAGTTTGCACAAGTGTGCTGCAGTTCATGATGCTATGACCACAGCAACAAATTTGAAGCACAAGACCTCTGAGCAGCATGTGGAGTTGGGAACTTCAAGAACCAAGTGTGATCAAGAAGACTTGGGGAAAATTCAAAGTTGGTTTAGCCAACATGAGCCTTTTAATCTCAACCAACCAAAATTATGTTCATTGTCGTTTGGATTAACTGCTTCTGAGGGCGATGGTGTGAACTGTGATGAGGCAGAACAGGTTGGGGCAAAAATACACAAGAAACTGGATAATGTGAGTGTAGTAGATGCATCAATAAAGAGAAGTGACCAAGTTCTATCTTTGGATTTTTTGCAGCCTGGAATTCAAGTTGAAAAAAAGAGAGTAAATATTGACCCTACCATACTGTTCTCCAGACTAATTGCAATTGTGCAGAGGGAGGAAGACATGGCTCCTTTCTTTGAGCATGAGCTTACAACGACTCCCACCTCACTGTTCAAGGACTATTGTTTGAGGAAAACTGACAAAGCTCAGCTAGCCAAAAGCATAAAGAATGGAGTAGAACTATCAGCCCTCAATGTACATGCTACATGTATTCTTGATGGAGGTGCTCTTATCCACAAAGTAAAATGGGCGAAGAAAGTAACATATCAAGACATAGCAAGACAGTATGTGAGCTATGCACGAGTGAAATATGGCAACTGTTGCATTGCTTTTGATGGCTACAATCAAGGCCCTTCAACAAAGGACCACGAGCATGTGAGGAGAACCAAGAGAGCATGTGCTGATATACAGCTGATTGAGTCCATGAAAGCTCATGTGAATCAGGAGACTTTCTTTTCAAATGAAGGGAACAAGGCCCAGTTCATTTCATTGTTAAGTCGCTACTTGACATCTGATGGTCAGATAGTGCACAATTCCACAGGAGATGCTGATAATATGATTGCTGCTAGTGCACTTGAAATGGCTATGGAAGGGAAAGAAGTCAACGTAATAGCTGATGACACAGATGAGCTCATCCTGTTAATGCACCATTGGAGAGAAAGCATGGCAGATATATATTTATTGGCTGAACCCAAGAAGATCGGCTTGCAGGTGTGGAGAATACGTGATCTCGTTTCCAAAGCTGGGGCAGCTGTGACAGATCACCTTTTGTTTTCATTCTTGGTCCGGCTGTGACACCACATCAGCGACTTTAGAGCAAGGAAAATTAAACTTGTAAAGAAAATTCAAATATCTTAAAAGGTGCACCAAATTTCTCTCCTAATGAGCGATCCTACTGCGACACCTGAACAAGTAGGCAAAGTGAGTGCTCGCTTGTTTGTGATTCTATTCGGTGGCAAGCATGGTGATCCCTTAACTACTTGTGGTATGTAAAATATTTGGAAATGGTATCGTCAAGTAAGATAGTTGATCCCCAGAAACTTCCTCCTACACAGAGATCTGCACATTTTGATAGTTTGAGGGTACACTTACAGGTAATGCTCTGGAAAAGGCTTACTCATGAAGACTTGGAATTTGACCCTGAGAGATGGAGTTGGAAGCTTGATGGCACCAGACTAAGTCCAATTATGACAGACCTGGCAGCTGCACCAGAAGCCTTACTAAAGTTTGTTGGTGCAAGTGCAAGCTTACTTCAACAAACCCCTGTGGAACCAACACCTGTTCTTGCCGCAAGCATGGCCTTAAGTGTGTAACTGCATGTGGGGACTGCAGAGGTGTGAATTGTTTGAATGTTGAAGATGACTTCATTGATGACTTAAGAAAATTTAACTTGGAAGACCAAGATGCAAGGTTATAGAACCTAACTTAAATCTTCCTCATGTACTGGTTTTATCAATCATAATGTATTGCAAAAAAAAAATTAATAAAATTCAACTGCCAATAAAATATTTTCCCCAAAGTGGATTTTAGTGGATTTTGGATATGTTGTTCTACAAAAAATTCCACTTCTTTTGGTACAAAATTTGCTTCTATATTAATTTTTTCTAGGTCCAACCCTTCAACAGCCAGACTATTAGGCATCTGGCTGCCGTCACCCACATCTACTGCATTCATATATAAAGTGGATATAAGTTAGCTCCATACTAAATGTTTCCATTTGAAAAAAAAAATATCGAAAGCTAGCAAGCAAGCAGGTGAATTAAAGTGGAAAAAAAAGTCAATTAGCACGCACTGCTTTTGGTAGAAATTTTTTTCTTGCAATTTGCATGCCAGTCGTATTTATTTAGGATCTTCATACAAGCATTTTGTAGTTATGTTCATAATTCAGTTTTCATGCTGAGAGCAGAAAAAAGCACTAGCAGTCATCTATGAAATCCAGAGGTTTGGTATGATTGGAAATTCATACTTGTAACATAACACAAGCAGGACCACTACCATAAGAGTCATGTGAATTTCTGTTATTTCATATGAGTTATTCTGGTAAAAATAATTTTATCAAAAGTACAGATTTAATTGTTTGTTGGGCATGCAAGTCTATTTTACTTGTCACTATTATATAAACATGCACCAGAGAATAACCTTTCCTCTGCCATCAAAGCGATTATCTTTTGTATCCTCAGACAGGAACATGGACCAAATAGGTGACTTTTTTCTAGTAGTCAAGCAAGATTGGCACTAGCTGGTGGACTTTTTTCAGAGCGTTATTTATTATCATTGTAGTCAAATTATAAATATATATATTCCATATGTTTTTTTACTCAGACGATATAAGTACCCTCCTTTGATACAATCATTGTCATATTCTGACTTACTTTATTCTTGATCACTTAAAAAATTGGTTTGATGCAGCAAAATAACAATGCTTAGGCTTTCCTTTCTTTTTTCTTTTTTTTTGCATTCTCTCCCCACTTCACACGCATTCACATTCAGCAGTTTGGTTCTCTTGACACTAGCTTGAACATATTTTTGCATATTTAATTGTATTTGCTAATTTTCATCACGTACAGACACCAAACATTTTCAAAGCACTTAATATTGTTAGTATGAAGATATTCTACAAAATAAAAGTCTTTGCAAGTGTGTACACGGATTTGTTTAGCCAGAGAATAAACTTGTACATAACGAGACCCAACTATGATGCCAAACTCAACAGGTCACTTCACAACGACAGAGTGGGTGGAGCTTTCAAAGCTCAGCAAAGCTTTCAACTCCAACAAATGTAGTTGTTGAACTCTGTAAAAGTCATTGACATGGCACATTTCTACTTCAGTGAGCCAATTTGTCCCAATTTTTGGGTGTATTAGTTTTGACGGTAGACGACTATTTGAAAATATTTTGGCATATTTATTTGTATTTGCTAAATTTCATCACGTACAGGCACCAAACATTTTCAAAGCACTTTATTTTGTTAGTATGAAGATATTCTACAAAAGAAAAGTCTTTGCAAGTGTAAACATGGATTTGGTTAGCCAGAGGGATAAACTTGTACATAACGAGACCCAACTATGATGCCAAACTCAACAGGTCACTTCACAACGACACAGTGGGTGGAGCTTTCAAAGTTCAGAAAAGCTTTCAACTTCAACAATAATGTAGTTGTTCAACACTGTAAAAGTCATTGACATGGCACATTTTTACTTCAGTGAGCCAATTTGTCCCAATTTTTGGGTGTATTAGTTCTGACGGAACGACTATTTGAAAATATTTTTGCATATTTAATAGTATTTGCTAATTTTCATCACGTACAGACACCAAACATTTTCAAAGCACTTTATATAGTTAGTATGAAAATATTCTACAGAAAAAAAAGTCTTTGCAAGTGTGGACACGGATTTGGTTAGCCAGAGGATAAACTTGTACATAACGATACCCAACTATGAAGCCAAACTCAACAAGCCACTTCACAACGACAGAGTGGGTGAAGCTGTCAAAGTTCAGAAAAGCTTTCAACTTCAACAAATGTAGTTGAGTTGGGTCTCGCTATGTACAAGTTTATCCTCTGGCTAACCAAATCCGTGTCCACACTTGCAAAGACTTTTTCTTTTGTAGAATATTATCTTCATACTAACAATATAAAGTGCTTTGAAAATGCTTGATGTCTGTACATGATGAAATTTAGCATGTACAAATAAATATGCAAAAATATTTTCAAATAGTCGTTTGTAAAAACTAACACACCCAAAAATTGGACGATCTTTACCAATCGTTTTAAGAATGATGTTGGTGGGTTATTAAGCTGCCAAATTACTAGTACAAAGAAAGTTATGCTCTTCGATTTTAGGTTAACATTTCCTGAATTCGTGCATTCATTAGTCATAACCTTATCTTGCTGATCACGTTTATATAGTCTTAGAAATATTCACTTTAATTTTTTTCGTTTATAGTTTACAGCCCAGGTACTTGTTACAAATTGTCATGACAACTGTGTCCATGGCGGAGGCTTTTTTAATATGCTGCAATTCAAGTCGTAATACATTGCGTGCTTGCCGTGTACCAGGCGACTACTGCACCAATCACTTCTCATTTGATTTCTCTGGCAATCTGCAACTCTCATCTGCCGGTTGCAACAGCCTCAGCTCTGTGTAGTATAGAGCTGAAATCTGCTTGGTAATGACGCGGAATGGTTCAATCATAAAGATACCTAGGTGGTTTAGTTGTGTAATAACGAGTTGTCTGTCATTCAATGAGGGAGTGTTGGGAGTAGTTAGTTTATAGAACAGCTATAGCTCGATCGTTAGTTTGTGTGGTCAGAGAAACACCCACGCGATCTTTGAGAGTGATAATAGTTCACTCCATCTTTAGCATACACAAATGTTTGCCTCTAGTCTTCAATATTTCAGTAGCTTAGCATCTCACTTCAGTAGTTTTTGGTATCTGTTTCAGTAATGCTTGGTTCCTTAACCCCCCTCTCCTCCCCTCACCCCTCTCCTCCTCTCACCCCTCCCTCCTCTTCTCCCCTTGCCCTTCTCCTCCCCTCACCTTTCTCCTCCCCTCACCCTTCTCCTCCCCTCACCCTTCTCCTCCCCTCACCCTTCTCCTCCCCTCCCCCCTCACCCAACCCCATACCCAATTAACTTACTGAATGATATACCTAGCTAGAATCAAAATATTGAGCAGAAATGTTTGAATGACAAAGTGGAAAGTGTCGAGAAAGTTAATGAATCTATTGCAGAGTAACTGAAGTCATGGTTATGTCTCTGTAGTACGACACACGTAATTTGCTGGAAGAAGTGTACAGGAGAAGACTGCAGGAGTTTACTTGTTGCTGTCGGTATCCTGGATGTAATAAAATGTCACCCGTCAATGGCAGCTACCAATATCTCCTAATAAACTTGCCACCTCTGCCCACTTATCAAGCATCTGTGGAAATGACATCCACCATGGTACCACCATCAGCCAGTGAAACTACACCCACTTTTGCAACTAATAATGTACCAAAAGAAGGTGAAGGTATAAACACATAGTTAGTCTAATGTTTATTAACACTCTATATAGCTGGTCATCTCTCACATTAGCACTCTTACACCTGGTCATCTAGCTGGTCATCTCTTACATTAGCACTCTATACAGCTGGTCATCTTTTACATTAACACTGTGGTTCAATATATCCTGGTTGTGTCTATTGCAGGAGATTGGTTGGGGTTGTATATGGCCAAATATTTCTGGTGTTTTCTTGGTAGCAGTTGTATTCCTATTGATTGTTTTTTTATTCATGGTGTTACGCCATAAAGAACGTGTTGCAACAGCCGTGCGAGCTAGACAGACCAGGCGAGTTCCCATCCCGATGTTGGCAGCAGTCCCTCATCAGAACTACCCCATGCCCCCCTCATACAGGGAGACAGCTCTGGTGTAACTCCACAAGATGTTCTGTACAATTTGTACAGTTAATTTCTTTCAGTCAAGATCAGTTGATTCACTTCTTGTTCACTGCAATATATTGCTGTTCTCATCCATCAATTCTCTTCAACCACTTGTTAGTCATTTTGCAACATCACATGATTCACTTGCTCCTCATTCTGCGTCACATGATTCACTTGCTCCACATTCTGCAGCGTCACATGATTCACATGTACTTCATAAGGTATTGGTTATTTATTTTGCTATACAAGTTAATCTACGGTCATAATCACACTGTACCAATTCCACTCTAATGAAAATGTCCAAGATGGTGTCTTTTTCAGAGGTGTAACTCCACCCATTCCAAAGATAGAACCTATACAATTGGGTTGATTAAAGCGTGCGAACTTTTTGAACTTGTGGTAAGGGGCTCAAATCAAAGGGGGAGGAATTGTTTTGGGGCCAGAAAGAGGAATTTCCAAGTTTCAGAGGTGTAACTCCACCCATTTTAAAGATAGAACCTATACGATTGGGTTGATTAAAGCATCCGAATTTGTTCAACATAGGATAAGGGGGTGAAATCAAAGAGAAAGGAGTTATAGATGTGAAAAGCACTTCGTTGGGGTTGTTTCGGGCCAGAAAGAGGAATTTCCAAAGTTTGAACTTTAACAAATTAAGTTGTTCAACTCTGTACAAGTCATTGACGTGGTGTATTTTTTTTTTGTGGAACTGTGTCTCAATAAAAATATTATCACATATTACCTCATAATTGCCAGATTTCACTAGACACAGTCACTAAACTTTATATCCTAAGTATTGGTTTCGCTAGGGCTAAAGTATAACATGTATACTGCATGAACCAAGCAAAATATTGATTACAAGCATATGAGAGTGATGATGATCATGACAGTGTTGGTGCTTCTGTCGTCTTGGAAGTAAAAAGAAAAAAATATGCATGAATCCCAAGCTAAAGGAACAGCTAAATGGACATTGGGTGTCTTTTCATAATAGAGTACCTTCAGTTTGTTCATGCTGAGAAGATTTCCCAGCAAGATTTGGACAAGTCATCAGCTCATACCTTCTATTTGCCAAAGCACAAGTCATGAAGGATTCCACTACAACCAAGCTTTGTATAGCTTTCGATAGGCAACATAGAGATGCTCACATAATGATATCCTGCTATCAGGGCCATCATTGTTTCTATTGCCGTCTACTATAGTCACCAAGTTCAGGAGACATTGTATTAACATGGTAAGCAACATCTCCAAGATGTTTGGTGAAGTGGCCTTGCTTCCATGAGAGTATTATATGAGTAGATTTCTTCACCATCATGTGACTGAAGAAATTGTCTATTTTCGTATGACCCGCTTGATATTGGTGTGACTACTTCTCCGTATTTGGCCAGTGCATGTTTAAACTTTATTCACATGTCTGGTTTCCCCATAGATATACTTAAAAATAAGAAATCATTACATTGTACATTAAATATTGCAACACACCTAGTTCACTGTTCAATTTTACGGAATCACAAAAAATGATCCTTTTGATTTTTCATTACCATAAGATTCTTTATATCATTGTAGAACAATTGTTTAAATACAATACTAAAACATAACCTGTAAATTAAGATAACGCTTTACTATACCTTATTTGTTTAATAACACTTCAGGTGCAATAATTTTACTGTAATTCATTCTTGATTGACTACAACTTTCATGCATGTCACTTTTGGGATACATTTTAATGATAGCTTTATTTATAAACTGCCATAATGTCTGAACTTATGTTAATGTGGGGTGATGTCACACCACACTAACCGTAGAAAGGACACTGCGATAGTATAGGTGCAGGGGTATGGGGACCACCTTTCACTGGGACTAATGGTATCCACTGATTCTTTTCTGAGTGGCTCGAGGTCAACTGTCAGCTGGCACCCATCTCTTGGGTTAGGATCATAGACTCAGGATGATAAATACGAGTTATTTTTATAAAGAAAAGGACAAGGGTTGCTCAAGTGCGAAGAATAATAGCGAAGCAAGGATAGAGACAGTTAAAGCAAAAAGCAGGGAAAAAATAAGATGACTTGCATTTGAAGTTACTGGAGTTTTCACCACCTGCACTGAAGAAGTTGAAAACACATGAAAATTCTATATCAACATACACTTCAGAAACTCATATAAAGAAATATTTAAGTAAGAAGAGAAAAGATGGTATAGAAAAACAAATCAAATTAACACGTTCTGCAGCTCCTTTTGTCTGGAAAAAGCACTGTTTGTTTTGTGGTAAGTTAACTAGGGGGATAAAAAACATCCTTATCGCTGGAGAGAATCCTATACATGCACCACTTCAGAGCGTGGTCCAAATACTCTTACTTATAAGGATCATCTAGTAAAGGTAAGTGAATATCTTTTTCAGGCATATAAATAATAATCCTACTTAATCTAGGTATGCAATTAACGAGGTGATGCATGGGTAGAACAAGTGAGACTAAGTTTAAGTAACACACGATGTTTACATGATCTACTTTCAGCTGATGGGAGGTATCAAGAATATTGCCGCAAGAAGTTTACAAATGCGAGAAACATTAAAGCTTCCCAATCCCACAAATTGACTATATCTCTGGAAAGTGAACCTTATACTCTTTTATCAAATCTGTTTGCTAGTGACCCATCTCGAGTGTGGTCTTCACTTGATTTAAGGCAGCAGAAGCTTGTAAAAGAAGCTACTGCTCCTGCAAGTCTTCCAAAATTTCATGCACACAGTTCTGTGCCTGTTACTCAACCAACAGTAAGCCTCATTTTATGATTCGCAATCCAACTCTGAAGAAGAGCTGGTATAAGCTTATTGGTTGCACGTAAAATTATCATTAATTTTTTGTAACCTTGTGATTTACTTATTAACTTTAAGTATTAATTTTTGGATTATAAGTGTTATTGTAAAAAACAATCTGCATAAATATGGATTTCAATGATATGTAACATGATGCTATTTGATTTCACAAGATTTCAGCCAAATTTAACAAAAATTGGTGAATATTTCGCAATGCCCAACTGTACCAAAGTGGCATTAACCTGAATATGATTATGTAGACCTTGTAGAATATGTTTATGAAAAAAAAAAACTTTCCGCATACAATATTTCCAGGTTACCCCAAATTTGAGTGTTTGGCCGCCAGACTAATAGACAATCAATACCTTTAAGAATTGTTAATATCCTTGCAGGTATTTGAGCCAAAGAAAAAATACAAAATATTTAGGAGCAACAGCTGCAAATAATATTTACCACAAGCTTGTGGAGGTAAATAAGTTAAATTTTATTTAAACTGATTGCTAATCAGGAAGAAATGAAGACTGAACCTAAGCACCAAGTAACGTGAAAATAAATGAATGTTCTCTAGCACTGAGTGTCATTGTGTTGTACGCCTACCAATAAGACATATGAGTCTAGTACAAGTGAAGTCATATTTATTCTGCATTTGTTGCTCTCATGATGTAAGATGTGATGTCCTCGTGCAATGCAAAATATAAAAACTCCGCCATTACGTAAGAGTTTAAATTTTTTTATTGATCTCATTTAATGAGGGTATTTATGTCTATTTCTAGTTATTTAGGTTTGTTTACCCAATCATCTCTGTTGTGCTCCAATCAAATCCGTGGTCCCAATGAACTCTTGTCTTAATCATCTCTGTGTTCGTTCATACTAAAATACAATATTAACTAATTAGAATAATTTACTTTCCGTACCATTAGCTACATCTATTTCCGATACATCTATTTACCTAGTATATACTCAACAACTAACTCTTTTCATCATTTCTTGCTATGTATAGACTAAATACACACCTATATATATAATCATTCATTAGCTTCCCTTTTTCCTCAGTTCTCAGTTTGTAGCATAATTTGAAAGATTTCCTTAACACTCTGACTTCATCAAAACTGGGGTTAGGACCTTGCTAGTTAAACTTTGTGTGGGTAAGGTAGTTGTCGGTAGCCCTGACTCAACCTATTCGTGGACTAGCCAGCCGCTCCCGACGACGCTTCCACCAGAATCCACATGGTTCAAGTAGAGTTTAAAATCTGTGAACTGATAGATTTATAACTCTACGTAAAACTCTGCATGTCAGCTATTTCAGTTTTTTGTCACTCAGGCGCACAAATGAAATGAAAGACAATCCACCGGAAGTCCGGGACACAAACCAACACACGAAATTACACACACTCAACTGTGCACACGCTGCTCATAAGATATATACACACAATGACACAATGACAATGTTCTCCTTGATTTTCTTATTCTCTTTATTCTTCTCTCTTCTTCTTCTTCTCTCTTGTGGCCACGCCCACACCTTTCCCAGATTATGCCCATCACTACATTTGTTGTTTAGAGGGTTAAATCTGTCCCATATGCCTAAATAAGGTACAATGAGCCAGACATATCCCATATGTGCTCAGTTACAATAAATCTGCTTGTCAAGAAAAAGGAAAAGTGCATGAAATTGTGACTGACGTCTCCTTAGACCCGGGTGCGTACTATGATCTGGTCCCTATGTCTAGGGTCCCATTGACATCATTGACTGGCGAACTGTGTTGGCTCTTGGGATTAACAAAGGAGTTGTTCTGTACGATTTGGCGTTCTGCACCTTTAAACTGGATCACATGAAGTTTACCAATTAAGTAATAGTCTACCTCAGTACTTAGACAATCTGAATGAACTCCAATTCTACCTGAATATAATTTACATTTAGTGAGGTACCGGGTCTACGTCAATAACAGTGATGTTAGTATACTAGACATCTCCACACCAATGGACAGAGTGTAAACAATGAAACTGACAAATTACCAATATTCCTCAGTTATGTGTCCATTGATGTGTTATTACAAAAAGGAAGGACACCTTGATGGCTAAAATGGATTTTAAAAGAACGTATTGAAAAATTCCAACTCACCCAAGTGATGTGTTTGCTAGGCATGAAGTGGGCAGGAGACACATACATGGACTCCGTACTGCCATTTGATATTCGTTCAGCTCCACTCATTTTCTCATTCATAGCAGATGTATTGGCTTGGGTAATACAGTGAAAAAAGTTGTGGGTGGTCAACTGTTAGGCCTTGGCTCTGGCTTTTGGTCTTCCACACGTGGGATTTATAATGTCGCTGTCACAATCTTCTTAACCTTATAAATCTTCCAGGTATCACGGTTAATTTTAACTGCCCCATTTTTCATCCAAGTGGTTACAATATTCTATCCAAGCAAATCAATTTTACTAGTATACTTTATCCCCAGAAAGGGAATTTGATCCCCCTTTTGGTAAAGTAAAAAGCTTCAACAATAGGAATTTCAGTACTACACCATACTAAGTTGAATGAAGGCATAGAAGAACTGCATTCCAGCTATTTAAAACAGCACGCCAAAAGAGCACCTCGCAGCATTTTGGCAACCCAACCTTGGATAGACACACAGAAAATATAGAACTAGAGAGACAAGGACCACTAATAGGTATTGTTATTCTGCCAATCATAATGTTAGATGTTCTCCATTTAAAACATCATTTTACCAGCTACTGGCTATACATATCATTGCAAGGTTTATGTGAAATTTATATCTATCATAAGAGTGAGCTCTGAACACAGCCAGCTAATTAGATAATGGAAAAGATGAGATCAAATAGTTGGATAACAATATTTTTAATTCTGTATTATTTAAAAAGCCTGTGAAAAAGAGAGAATACATGTAAAAAAATTATTGTACCCTCTGTCCTTTCATTCCTTTATTCTCATAATGCCAGTGTCCATTTCTCCACCTTACTCCTCATTCTCTTCATTTGTCTGAGCTACATTAAACGCGACGTTTTATATTTTCGCGCATTATACATTATCTTTAGCAAAAATAAATAATGCAGTGATTTACAGAATATTTTCATACTCACATGGCAATTTGGACTTGATACTGATTCAATACCGTAGTTTAGCCTTACCTAGTCTTGTATGGCTGATACTGGAACTAAGTACTTCCTTCCAAGTTGCTTAAGGTCCTTCAAAGTGAAAGGGATAGAAATGATTTTGAAGTGTACAGCAGTTAGAAATGAAGTAGAAATTATTGTGAAAATGCAGGCTGTTTTAGATGGTGAAGGACAACTAGCAGCTGTAACTCTTCACAAAAGTTGTTATTGTTTATAAACTGCTAAGCACAATATACAGAAGCATACTCTTCAAAAAAGGAAAGCTGAGAGTAATTTAGTGGAAGAACAGCCTTCAAGCAGAATAAGGATATCACAATTTGATAGATTCAATTTTATGAGTCAATATTTGATTTATGGACATCTTTGTCAGTCCATGAATACGAAACATCCTGAAAGATGGACAGAGTAGTTTAGTTTGAGAGAAAATGTGTGAAAATTACCTCATCATGGAGTAAGGAGGTTTCTCTGCTTTGCCATACTGTGCTTTATTTTTCCGAAGCTGAAGCTAGTTATGTTCGCTGTTATAATAAATTTAGAAAGGTTCCCATTCAAACTGAAAAGACAAACCTCTGGCGAAACTTGTAGATGAGATGAAGAAAAATCGAGATCATAACACTTGGACATCAACGGAACTACATGCCAAATATGTGATTTATGGTGACATGTTACTACATAGGAAAATGTTATCAAGATTGATTGAATATTTTGTTGAAGATATTAAGGTACTTCAATTGGAAGGATATGCATCAATCATTGGATTTCGAGAAACAGTAAATATAATTGTAAAAGTTGAAAAGCTTATTATTACATACTATTATCACAGAGTCAATGGCCATTTCTGAAAGCTCAGATTATGATTTTGGCAATTTTAAGGCATCGAAAGTAAAGCAACATACAAACAGCATTACTTAGATTTATATCAAAGGGAGTTTCCGGTGGTGAAATTACAAAAGTCTCGCTGAGTTTATCTCAGGCCATACATCATCACATTTCCCATCAATGGAACCAAACCACACTACGGTTGGGTGTTCTACTGTATCATGAATATGATAGTAAAAAAATTTTTGATACACTTTATGAGCATGGTTTTACAGTATCTTATGATGGTGTTACAATTTTGCAAATCATCTCTTAAGTTTGTTTGCAGTAATGGTTCTACACTGCATCAAATCATGGAAATTACATCAAATGCTGGACTTGTATCTGGCTGGTTTGACAATTTTGATTTATTCTTATCAAAACCAAATGGTTGTCGTAAAACACATGCAATGGCCACTGAATTTCAACGTCATCCAGTGATAATAACTGGAAATAATTCTCATCCTGGCATTAGTGCAAACAAAATTCATCGCCTTGCACTAAATAAAGGCAAGTCAATTCGAAGCATTACTACCATTTTATTTTTACCATTATAATGCTCCAAAAAAGTACTACCTCATTTGATCCCGCCTCGACATATTAGAGTCAGTTACAGCAAATTGTATGCTCAACATGCCAGCCATGAAGCAGTACAAGTGAAAGATGTGAAGTGGCTCAATAATCAGTCTAAGGAAGATGATGCCATGGAGCAAAATAAATTTAACAACTTGTCCAAATCGGTTGATAATAAATAACCAGCTACTGTGTACATCATTCTGAAACTATTTTCACAACACTTACTCATATGCAAGAGTCAATGCTGGATATGGGAATGAAGAAAGTTCACTTTTCTATTGATATGCAAATTTATGAGTTGCTAAGCAAGTCTGCTGGTATCATTCTGTAAAGTTTCATAATGTCTTTGCTCATCCAGGTGGGGTGCAAATCAAGCAGTCTTTTATTAGGTGCATTTGGAAGTTAATGAAAAATTCAGGCTTAGTAGTGTAGCTGTTCAAGACCCAATTATGGCCAAACCCAGAAAAAAATGGTATAAAAATGGTTTTGGTACTATTAAAAACAGAAAAAATTGTTGAATAACATATCCAAAATCCTCTAAAATCCTCTTGGGGGAAACTTTTTTATAAGCAAAAAAAATTGCCATTGGGAAAGGGGGAAAAGAAATGCGATTATACGCAATAATTAATATTTTCGCGCCACATTAAATTTGTATAGCAAAAATTTAGAACGCGAAAATATTAACTCTAATTAAGCCAGAAAAGTTGGTAAAGGAGTCTTAAGGGTTATTTCTTGTTTGTAAGCTCTACATACTCTGCTAACAGCTCCAGTTTTAAGGCCCAGTTTCTTGCCACACTGTAAGGCTACTCTGCTACTCTGCTGACAGCTCAACAGTGCACCAGCTGGTAAGTTGGCTTCTTCTTTTTTAGATAGAAGATGTTCAATGACAATTTCTAATATTTGTCCAAAGGCCACACTTTCTTTGTCTTACAGTATGCTCTTATTCTACTGACAGTTCATCAGTACATTGGATTGGTGAGTTTGTTTAATGTAAAGATATTCAACATAAATCGTCTTCTTGTTTCATCACAATAGGCTTCAGCCTTCATGGCTGCGTGTCACTCTCTCGGAGATACCTTTGATGTTAGTGAAGAGAACTGCATCATATGCCAGAAAGGATTTGAAACAGAAAGATCCATCAAGGTATCAGAAAAGGGGCTGCAATCACTCATTTTGTATAGTGAGAAGCATGGAAAATTGAATCTACACAAATATTTGAAGGAATTCATGAGTGTAGTGCCAAATAGAAAACTTTTAGTGCATGGAAAATGTCGCAGAGACTTTACTGATGCAAAACGTGTCACTATAAGAGGTCCTAGTTCTATTACCAGTGAGCCCACAACTAAAAGATTACGGAGTGACTCATTACCTTTTGACTGGAAAGGATAATGCATACTTTGTGGCAATTGAGCAGCAATTGACAAGCGTCATCCTGAGAGATCACAGGTTTGTCCTGTAAGAACTTTGCCAGTACGGATAAAACTTCTTGAGCAATGTACCAAGAGAGCTGATCCTTGGGCACTAGAAGTCCAAGGTCGTCTAGAAAGTTGAATTGACTTGGTAGCAATGGAAGCCATTTATCACAATATCTGCTTTTCAAGATTTATGCTGTGCAAAGATAAAGGTACCACGTCATCAGTTAAGATCCGAGTAACCCAGTTTTGCAATATTGGTTTGAGATGCTTTGTCGATGGCTTGAATCTGAAGCTGGTGCAGAGCTATTTACACTAAATGAATTGCACACTAAAATGTTAGAATTAGCTGGTGGATCTGAGGTATATTCTAGCAAGAGATTAAAACAAAAGCTACAGGAGCAATACCAAGGGTATGCCTTCTTTGCTGAAGTTGAGGGGCGTAGCAATGTTTTTTGTTTAAAGAATATGGTAGAATACATCATTAATGAAAAATGGTACACCGAAAGAAAAGCTAGCACGAAAGATGATGCAGAGCGTATTGTAATTGCTGCTGCAAAGATTATTAGTTCTGAAATCAGAGAAACTGAATTCAATTTTGATTCATACCCCACTGATAATGACATCAGTCGTAATGAATGGAGCAGGCAATGTATACCACACCATCTCCAAGCTTTTTTGAAAATTATTATCTCCTCTCAGCTTAAGCAAGTTAGCATTGGGCATGCAATTATACAAGCTTCACGTAAAGCAGTTATAACTCCTACAATGTTCGGGCTAGGTGTTGAAATGGACCATGTTATTGGGTCAAGATGGCTCATTGATGAATTGTCACAGTTGGGATTTTCAATTACGTATGATGAAGTTAATCGATATAAACAACCTGTGATTGCCTATGAATGCCTTGATAGCATTCTGACTGAGTATTTACCAGGCACATTTACCCAGTGGATAGCAGACAACATTGATCATAATCTGGCAACTCTAAATGGGCAGGGTACATTCCATGGAATGGGTATTATAGCTGTTTCTACCCCTAAAGGTGGGACAGAATTAACCTCAAATTCTCGTGAGATAAAAATGCAAAAACCAATGAAAGTGAGTGAGCTATTGAAGGATCGAGGAGTATCAATTGTTTAATACCTAAGTCCAATCAAGAAAGGCCTTAGCTCTGTAACATTTAAGCCCATTCGTAAATTACTAGTTTCATATACTCGGCCTTCAGAACTAAGCTGTAATCTGCTTTGGCATGCTGGATGGGTTCTTGGGGATGAAGCAATACAGAGACCAAATTGGTCAGGGTTTATGCAGCATATCTTCTCAGATGATGATCACTTACATTCCAAAGGGAAAGTATTATTTCTGCCAATAATTGATTTAAATCCATCAGATGAGACATGTATTTACTCGACTTTGTTATATAATCAGAGGCAGGCTGATAAATATATATTATTCATTTGATACAGGAGAATATCACGAGTCTGTAGGCTTAGTATTTACGCGAGTGCCGCAGGCACGAGCGTAAATACCGCCAATCAGACGAGTGATATTCTCGGGTAACCAATGGATAATAAATTTATTAGGTACTGCTCATGGGTGAATACCTTGGTAACAAGAAATTTACCTAGGAGGACGTAATAACCCAACGTAATAACTATGAACACAGGTGATATGGAAAAATATTGCCCAAAGCCACATCCTGTTTACTTTAATGCATTTTCTATGTGGCAACAGTTATCAGGCTCTGTTCAGTACCTAATAAATTGGACATATCAACACCATGTTTAACTTTTGGCCAACCCTTCTGGCTAAAGGCAGTCGAAATCATCAAGGCCAAATCTATGGATATTGTTTGTAGACTGTGTGGTTTCCACACATTGATGGGCTACATGGGTAGCATTGGGTCCATGATGAAGGGGTCAGAAATTGAACAAGCTATGGAAACAGTGTACAGTTCAAATGTCACCCACAATATTTCTGGAAAGGCTATTTTAAGGGCTTTGTGTAGTCACATGTTAATTGAGGCTGCACTTGTAGCCAAGCTAATTAAATCAGTCTTGATGACAGACAATAGTGATATTGAAGAATCTGCACAGTTTGACATTGATGATGACATTCAGTATGACTCAGATGCTGGTGCAAGAATAGAAAGTGATAGTGATGGTGATGTCGAAGGTGGAGTTGAGTTGAATGAGTCTGACACATACACAGAGCTTCCATCTGATTGTACTGATGAGGAAAATCAGACATTGGTATAGAAAGAAATGTTGATCAGGGTCCAGAACACAAATTTGCTGCTGCTATACCAGAAAAGATTCAGTCATTGTTCAAAGAAGTTGTTTAACAAATCAAAGCCAGTTTCAACTGCAATAAGTTCAAGGGAATTTGATCTCGCTCGCACTGACTACAGCAGTTCGGAAGGGCAGCCCGAGTTGAAAGTTCGGGCCTAACTGTGTAGCCAGTGAGGGGATCGAAAATGGAGGACTTTGTTGCCCTTGTCGTCTGCCAGGTACAAGGCTCGCTGTCGGGATGGCGACCTTGTGGCAGTAACTTTCGTGGACTTTGGAGTACCGACTGGAGAACTCGGTCTTAGCTTAGGTCCGAATAATCAGATAGCTAGGGTGGGTGGGTAACTACAACATCACTGGTTTGATAACTTCAAAACTATAGGAACTATAACTGAGAACTAAAATGAAAGAATACAATACTGATAACAACTGTAGTCATGGGCAATATCCGCGACTGGCCGCGAGCATTCAGCGAGGCTTTACAGAAATAAAGTGAATGCGTAGTATAGTTTCTTTGGAATGTTCATTGAGGTTGCGTTAGGCCCGCACATTTTCCGGGGCAAGGAAGCCAGAGCCACTGGTGGCAATGCTTTGTGAGTCAGTATTGGAATCTGAATTTTTCAACAGCACAGTTAATCTTTGTACGGCTCGTCGTCATGTACTGTTGCCATCAAAAACATCAACAACTCGAACTAATCCATCTAACATCAACAACTCGAACTAATCCATCTGATCCAGGGTAAGTTTGTGCCACAACAGCAATAGGTATACGGCGATGACTTAGAGTCGATTCCAAAACACCAACTATGTCTCCTACTTGGAGATTAGGTACACGTCTCTTCCATTTGCTTCTTACGTGGTGGAGTTTCAAAAATTTCATCCTTCCACTTTGACCAAATGCTTGCAGTGAGTCTCTTAATTAGGTTCCATCGACGTAATCAAGTAATATTACCATCAAGTTCTTGCACTGGAGTTGGGCAGCTAGTAGTGGACGCCCAATAAGAAAATGTCCAGGAGTTAATGCTGATGAGCCATCCTCTTGGTGTGCTTCAAACTGAGCCATTGGACTGGAATTTAGAGTAGCTTCAATGTCAGTTAGAATGGTGGCAAGGTCTTCAAAATATAATTTTTGATCACCAATTATTCTGATAAGATTTCTTTTCATCTCTCTCATTCCAGCTTCCCATAAGTCCACCTTGATGAGGAGATTGAACGGGTATGAAATGCCATTTAATATGCCTTGATTGAGAGTATTTTTTAATCATCTGTTGGACTTTCCTGGAAGTTAAAATTATTTGCAGTTCACGTTGTGCTCCGATAAAATTCCGTCCATTGTCACTATAAACATTGTGTGGTAGTCCTTGACGATTAACAAATGTTCTGAACGCAGCTAAAAAAAAGCCTCAGTCGATAAATCACAGACAAGTTCCAGGTGAATGGCCTTTGTAACGGCGCAAACAAACACTGCTACATAAGCTTTGTGGTTGGTGGGTTTTCTAGGATTGCCTCTATTTAAAATCAGCAGACCAGCATAGTCTATTCTAACATTCTGGAATGGTGGGGTAGGGCAGTTATAGGGATATATCACTATTATTACGTAGAGTAGAACTAGTTATAAGAGGATGTACCACTATTATTATATAGAGTAGAGCTTATTCTAGGACTGTACCACTATCATTACATAAAGTAGAGCTTATTCTAGGACTGTACCACTATTACATTGAGTAGAGCTAGTTATAGGAATGTACCACTATTATTACATAGAGTAGAGCTTATTCTAGGACTGTACCACTATTACATAGAGTAGAGCTAGTTATAGGAATGTACCACTATTATTACATAGAGTAGAGCTAGTTATAGGGATGTACCACTATTATTATATAGAGTAAAGCTTATTCTAGGACTGTACCACTATTATTACATAGAGTAGAGCTTATTTTAGACTGTACCACTAATATTACATAGAGTAGAGCTAGTTATAAAGATGTACCACTATTATTACATAGAGTAGAGACTAGTTATAGGGACGTACCACTATTATTAAATAGAGTAGAGCTAGTTGTAGGTCAGCAGTATCTTCATTTGAATCTTACCATAATTAGGTTTCTTGAAAGGACAAGTCTGGACCACACTACGTGTGGGAGGAGTTTGGTGGAAAAAAGTGGTTGTGTGACTGGAGGTGCTAAGTTCAAAGTCCATTTAGCTGGTGAGGAAGATGGGGTAAGTGAAGAAAGAGTCAAGTTAACCACCTGATAAGTACTGATGATTTTATAGGCGGGTGTTAATAAAATTACCTGAAAGCTAACTTATACTATTTATCCAAAGTGGAGAATGTGTGACCGTAAGTTAAAATGCCAATTTCTTCATGGGTAACTGTATTATGCTAAATTTAGGTTTCTCACAGTATTCCTTCACGGAATATGAAACATGTGAGTAGCAAAATAAATAAATTCAGATTTTTAAGTTAGGTTGTTGTTGTTCTTGCCTGCAGATACTAAAGAAACTGGAGAAACAAAGAGGCTATGATCGTAAGTTAATGGTTAAATCTAATAATTGTGGTGAAATTCGCAATGTAATTGCAGATTGTAAAGGAACTAATAGACAAACAATTCGAGACGATTAGTGAAGTAAGTTAAACTGTTTGAGAGGAGTATTTCCTCACTGTTTTTTATATTTGTATAAGTTGATGAGTTTTTTCAAGATGTAAGAGTACCCTACAATGTGACTAACTACTAATCCATTAAAAGATTAGAATAAATTAGCTCCACAGATAAAACTTATGTTCTATTTATGACTTTTACAGAGTTGATCATCTTAGCATATTAAAGTTAAAACATTTCTGAAAGTAGGAAGCAGGGGGGGGAGGCGCCCACGGGGGGCCTTAACTTCCGCGTTCAATCACGTAGAGACGTAGTCTGGCGTCGCCGACCTTTTACCTTCTATGCCCCCCCCCCCCCGCACAATAATAATAGAAGGAAAAGGGTCGGCGACGCCAGACTAGCAGAGACGGGGGCTCAAAGGTTAATGTCATGACAACAGGCAGTCATTTAATAGAAATAAAATAGAAATGGAGCCGGATGAGAATCAGGACTATATCATAGATTGCAACTGTGGCAATAAGTCGGTAAGTTGAAAACCAGTTTCAGGATACTGGCTGCACTCGCTGTCAACACCTGTTACTCATGCGCTATTATAAAGTCGACTTATTTATAATCTGCCTTATTAATACTGCTTTATTAATACTTTTGTTTTGTTTATATTAGGACTTTTGTACTTTGATTGAAGGTAGCTAATGCAAGAGATGGGAACATTCCATATGTAGGGGGTTCTGCAATCTAAGCGATGATGACGATTACATCCATAAGTGTTATAGATGTACAGATAGGAACCCTCTACCAAATATTAAAGTAAGTCAAGAAGTCCTGGGACTACTTTGGACATCCCAGGATATTTCACTGGATGAGAGCTAAAAGTCCCAGTTTTAAAATATATATATATATATATATATATATAAAGTCTCAGACTTTTACTTTACAGCTGTTTTAATTCCTTCCCATGAATTAAATTTGTAAAAGAACCAAAACCCACAGAGGTGAACTTTCCAAACTACTGGCCCCTAGAAAATTACTTTTTAGAGTAAATTTAGAATGATTTTCCTATTAGTTGGGATAAGATAGTATTGGATCTTAATTAATACTATTTATCAACTAGGCAGATTACAGCTGCTTATCTAATTAAAGGATTGCTCTCTCAATATGTGAAAAAGGGGCTCATTGAAAAAATCACTAACCGTAGAGTACTCAAAATGTGTAAAAAAGAAAGGATGTTTTTTGACCATGCCCTGCTTAATTGTGTTCACAGATACTGAGGCCTTGAAATTACTAGTCCAGTGGAAGTTTTGTTGAACCAAGAATTTCATGATGCATAGTTGTTTTTAGCAGAATGTGAATCTTTAGAGGGTCCAAGTTCATAATCCACCTGGTACTACTTCATACTACTATGGCCCCCAACAGTCTTAAAAGCGGGTTTTGTCCAGGGGGGGGGGGGGGGGGGTCAGTGGAGAAAGGTCACTGTAAGTGTAGGGTCAAAATTAATTGTGTTTTAGTGCCCATGTGCATTTTAGCCTCAGAGGTAATCGGTTAACAGGGACTTGTTAGCAAATAACATGTAGAGAGGACCAGCTGCCTCTCTTTATTGTATTTTCTTCTGTAGAAGTCAGTGGGGGTGCTACTTTTTAGTGACTTTTTTATCATATATTTGGGGGAGAATCACCAGAGAGTGCAGAAAGTCTAGTCTCTGTGGGAACTATTTTTTGGCCACCACTGTATTGTATTTAATAATTGATATACATTTATTACAGATTGTGGGCCCAAGGCTCCTTGGAGCTTTAGTAACGCACACAGCTTGAGGTGGACAGCTTATTTGCTGCCACCAGAGTCAGGATCACTAGTTCGCCTTAGCAAATTTAGTTTAATGTCAAGACTGACTGGGACCACGAGGTACACCAATATATATATGCAATGCACGCACGTGACCCAGCCAATTAATACACCACAAAAATGACTCTCTGTTCATACACACACACAAACATATTAAAACTCAACTACTTCGACCTCACATGATACACGTAAACAAAACATTAGAACGTAACAGGATAAACATCATACACATAATAAACATTAGTTTGATTCTCCAGACTTCTCTCTCTCTCCTTCATTCCGCTCCCGCGTCTTCGTCCTCTTTCTCCTCTCTCTGCTCCTTGCTCATGTGGGCCTTGGCGTTGGCTCCTAGGCCCACATCTCCCCCCTCCTCTAAAAGACGGGTGGCCTCGCCACAGTTTCCAGCATGACACCTGCTGAGCTCATCTGCCACAATGTTGTCTCGTCCACATCGATACATCACAGTAAAATCGAATTCTGACAGCATCAGTGACCAACCATACACCCTCCTGTTCAGTTGCTTTCCAGAGCGTAGGGACTCCAGCCCTTTGTGGTCAGTCAACAATCTGAAGTATCTCCCGTACAGGTAGTAGGAGAAGTGCTTGACTGCTTCGACAGCAGCCAGGCACTCCAGCTCCTGAGCTGAGTATCTGTACTGTGCTCCTCTCAGTTGCCGAGAGAAAAAGGCAACAGGTAGCAACTCTCCATCTCGCTCCACCGATAGCACCGCCCCAACACCCGTTCCACTGGCATCACATTCTAAACAAAACACATCACATTCTTGAGGCACACACAAACACACTGAATTTGATAACACATTGCACAACTCACTGAACGCAACCAGCATTGGGTCCGTCCACTCCACCCTTTCATTCCCTTTGGCAGCTGTGTGAGGTGTCAGAAGCGAGAACCAGCGATGAAACCCCGCAATGAACCTGCGGTAGTACCCCACTAGCCCCAGGTACGCCCTCAGCTGCCTCCTCGTTTTGGGCCTTGGGTGCTCTCTCAAAGCCTGCACCCGAGCCTCCGGAACACAGATCGCACCTTCCCCGATCTCGTGACCCAAAAACATCATCTTCTTCCTCCCAAACTCACATTTCCCAATCATACATGTCAAACCAGCTTCCTTCAATGTCCTGAACAATTCCCTGAGATGCTCCAGATGCACCCCCCAACTCCTCGACACGACGAGAATATCGTCTATGTATACATTGGTGAAATCTGAGCAGTTGACCAGCACCTCGTCCATCAACCTCTGGAAGATGGCAGGCGCGTTTGTCAGACCAAACGGCATCCGGCAGTATTGAAACTTGCCGAATGGGCAGGTAAAACATGTCTTCTCCTTATGCTCAGGGTCCACCGCCACCTGATGGAAACCCTTGGCAAGGTCAACTTTGCTCAGCACACATCCCGTTCCGACACGTTCCAGCATTTCCTCCAGCGTTGGCATACAATATGGCTCCCTGGTCGTTATGGCATTTAGCTTGCGGTAGTCCACGCAAAGCCTCACGCCACCGTCCGGCTTGCGCACAGGCACCAAGGGCGACGACCAAGGGCTGCTGCTCCTCTCAATAATGCCGCTCTCCTCCAGTTCCTCCAGCTCCTTCTTCACTGCGTCCCGAATACCCCCGGGTCTGTCCGAGAACACCTCCCCATATTCAGACAACAACTCATCCAATTCCTCTTGCACAAACCCATCACACATTCCACTCAACACCTTCGTCGCTGTCACATGTTCTTCCAACACCACATCCAACCTATTCACTGTCCTCCTCTCAACATATTGCTTAAGGCAGTTAATGTGTACTACCTTAGCATGAGTCTCCGCCCCCACCTTACCGATCTTATAGTTAACAGCACCTTTCTTCGCCAACACTTTGTATGGTCCCTCCCAGGAGTCCGCGAGCTTACTGCTCATGCCCGGGACCCTGTACAACACCAACGAACCCTCTTCCAATTCCCTCGACTTACTGCCTCTATTCACATACTTCAACCTGCTTTCTCTGCTCTTCCCCAACTTCAATGCCGCACAATCCCTCATGAGATCCAGCCTCTCTGCTAACCCGTTTACCCATTCGCACACACCCATTTCTCTACCTTCCATCTCATAAAACCCATGGTATAGGGCATGCAATGGCGTCCTCACCCTGAACCCAAATACCATGTCGAAAGGGCTGAACCCACTGTCTGAATTAGGCATTTGTCGTAAAACAAACAACACGAAACACACCTGCCCCACCCAGTCCAGCCCCTCTGCAATACACTTCCCCAGGATGCTCTTGAAGGTGCCGTGCATCCTCTCCACCGCACCATTCATTTCCGGATGGTACGGGGAGGTTCTCAGCTTTTGGATGCACAACAAACCGCACAGCTCCTTCACAACCTTACCGCAGAACTGGCTGCCCTGATCAGAGAGCAGCCGCTCTGGGATCGCCGTTCTTGAGAAAATGGACCACAGTCCTTCTGCCACCACTCTCGCCGTCACTCTTCTTAAGGGTACTGCCTCTGGCCATTTCGTGGCCAAGCATACATAGGTCAAAATGTACTGGTGCCCGCGTTTCCCCTTGGGCAGTGGACCAACTAAGTCCACTGCCACGGATTCAAAGGGTTCAGTGAGGATAGGGCGTTCTACAACAGGGGCTTTCCTAGGTCGGTGTTTACTTCTCAACTGGCACACCGAGCAACTACTACAGTGCACCAATACGTCCTTGATCATGCCCGGCCATAGAAAGTACCTGCCCACCATTGCAGCTACCTTCTCCCCACTAAGTGCCCATTCCTCTCGTGTCCCAAAGTCATTATTCTCTTCCTGAAACTCATAGGCACCACCAACACATCCCTATATTCCTCCCACGTTACATACAATCCTCTCACTAACACTTCCTTCTTCCACGCAAACCCTCGTTCTCTTCTGTCTCCCAGCTCTCTCCACTCTCGTAAACTAGCATCCTCCCTCAATTCTCGTCTGAACTCCTCATTACTCTCACCACTACTCACAGGTTCTATCTCACTTGCAATCTCTCTTAACTTCGACTCCAACTCACTCTTACACTCGGCCTCTCTCTCTAGCTCTACAGGTACACCATTCTCCTCGTCAACCTCATCCACACTCTCCCTCTCACACTCTTGTACAGTTTCTGCCTCCCCCTTTTTAACCGAAGGCTCCAACTCGACACCAAGCGCGTCTTGAGCTGACTCCTCCCCTTCTACCATGCACCACAACTCCTCTTCTTCTCTATCTAACCTTTGACTTTCTAACTCCGCTACCTCTCTCGCCTGACTCCTAGTCAAAACATTCACTGCTGGCTGTTCACTTCGGTTATCAACACTCACACCTTCATCATTATCACTTCTCACCTTCCCTTCATTTAACGCACTCTTGTATGCTCTCACTTCTTCATCATTTGTCACATCGAAAGGAATAATACAGATCACATCATCCCCCTCTCGTTCATCGATCACAGCCAGTCTCGTCGTTCTCAAACCGTCCAGCATGTAAGTTACAATTGTGCTCTCATGTACCTCAGTCGTGCCATGCACATTCGAAATGTGAACTCTACCACATGCATTACTAGCATTCTTCACTAGAGCTCTAGGCACTACTCCCACCTCCGCTCCTGAGTCTATCATTCAACTCCGTTTACTGTCCCCCATGCAACATTATCCTTCCTTCCTCCCACAACAATCTTAAGAACTCTTCCTACAGGTGTCTCCTTCTTAATGGGAGCTCCCACCTTCTTGGCTGGGCAGTCAACACTCCTGTGGCCAGGCTTGCCACAGGCAAAACAGGTTATGGTTCTGACTCCCGGCCCACTACCAGTCGTTCTCGCTCCATTTTTTCTACAGTCTACAGCTCTGTGTCCCTTCTCACCGCAGGAAAAACAGATAACCACACCTCCTTGATATTGCCTTTCACTCCCACCATTACTGCTCACTCCACCCCCAAACGTCCTACTCACTCCTCCCATCCCAGAACTCATTAGGGGCTTGTAAAAGTTACCCTTCTGTCTGCCTGACATCCAGGTCTCCCATGCATCTCTCAGTCCTTCCATACTAGTGAATTTCTTCCCCTCTAGGTATGTCTTGCCTCCCGGTGGTATCACTCGCCTCGTCAAAGCTGTAGCCAAAGCCACAACTGCCTCCTCCAACGTCTGACATTCTTGAAGCACTCCTCTGCACACCCGCTCGATTACTTCTACCACTTCACCAGAGGTCTTGCTCTTCAGGTATTCACCAGACAGTTCAAACAGTTGGTGTCCGTACGTGAGAGATGTCTCCCCCACTGCCTTCAGCAATACGACCTTGATAGCCTCATAGTCTCCGCCTTCATCCCTCACACCAGCAATTCGGGAACACAACCTCTCTGGTAACCTTGGGAACAGTCGTTCCGCCCATTCACTCTTGTCTATCTTGCATTCTCTTAATATCCGTTCAAATTTTTCCAAATATCCCAGTAACTCCGCACTCTCCTTATATACACCCAGCACCTTCAACTTCTCCTGTTGCAAATCTCTTCTTTCCCTCTGTTCGTCTTCCTCCTTCTTACGTTTCCGTCTATTCTCATCCTCTTCCCTACGTCTCTCTGCGTCTCCTTCTCTCTGTCTCTCGTAATCCTCGGCTCTTTCTCTAGCCCTCGTCTCTTCTTCAATTCTCCTCCGCTCTGCCTCATCTCCCTTCAGCTGCCTAAACATCTCCATCAGGTCAGCTCTCCTGGAGTCCTCAGCTTCCTTTCTCAACTCCACCTCCCTTTTCTCCCTTTCCTTTTTCTCCTTAGCCTCCGCCTTCCTGGCGTCGGCATCCCTCTCCACCATGTATCTCAACAACTTGCTCATCTCACCTTCCTCCGCCCTCTTACTAGCCATTTCCCCTTCCTCTTCACTACCACTCCCACTTTCACTACTGCCACGCCCCTCGCAATCAACCACAGTCACGTTACTCTCGCCTTTCCCAAAATAGTCCGCCTCTACGTCCACCTCCTCTTCCCCTTCAAACACAAATACCTCCTTCTCTGCCTGCTGATCTTCTGCTGTTCTCCGTGGATAGGGCGATCTTTTCAGCTGTTGGGGCTTGTGAGTAGGCCGGTAGGGTTCACCGCCGTCCACCGCTGGTGGTCTCCTCGCTGTCCGCCTCTTAACCCCCGAAGCTGCCTCGGTCATGAAGGGAGAGTGTCCTCGCCCTCCACTGATCACGTACAGCTGTAAAACAAAAAACAAAAACAAAAGGGATAATAATAATTGCACAGATAGTAACACAATGGAAAATTTACGGATTACAGGAAATGAAAAAAAATTAATTTTTTTAGACATTCCAACCGGGAGACGTCCCGAAAGCCTGGGAGACATCCCTACTACCCCGGAAGACATTCCGAGACGCCCACAGAAATTGGTGGCAGCAGTGGGATCGGCGAAGGAAGACATTCCCAACCGAACCACAGCGACGACTCACGGAGAAGACATTCTCTGGGTTTGAATCAGTGGAAGACATTCCAACCGGGAGACGTCCCGAAAGCCTGGGAGACATCCCTACTACCCCGGAAGACATTCCGAGACGAGACTCGCGTTTTCACGGCCTCGGCAGACGCCAAATGTTCAGGGTGCCTAAGCTGTCCTGATTCTCCTCCGCGCCGTGGATCTCCTCACCGTAGCTTGTCGATCTTTCGTCCCACTGCCTTAGCAAAGTACGTTGATTCGTGCTCGCTCTGCCGAGGCCGTGAAAACGCGAGTCTCGTCTCGGAATGTCTTCCGGGGTAGTAGGGATGTCTCCCAGGCTTTCGGGACGTCTCCCGGTTGGAATGTCTTCCACTGATTCAAACCCAGAGAATGTCTTCTCCGTGAGTCGTCGTTGTGGTTCGGTTGGGAATGTCTTCCTTCGCCGATCCCACTGCTGCCACCAATTTCTGTGGGCCCAGGGCTCCTTGGAGCGTTAGTAACGCACACAGCTTGAGGTGGACAGCTTATTTGCTGCCACCAGAGTCAGGATCACTAGTTCGCCTTAGCAAATTTAGTTTAATGTCAAGACTGACTGGGACCATGAGGTACACTAATATGTATATGCAATGCACGCACGTGACCCAGCCAATTAATACACCACGAAAATGACTCTCTGTTCATACACACACACAAACATATTAAAACTCAACTACTTCGACCTCACATGATACACGTAAACAAAACATTAGAACGTAACAGGATGAACATCATACACATAATAAACATTAGTTTGATTCTCCAGACTTCTCTCTCTCTCCTTCATTCCGCTCCCGCATCTTCGTCCTCTTTCTCCTCTCTCTGCTCCTTGCTCATGTGGGCCTTGGCGTTGGCTCCTAGGCCCACACAGATAATAGTCCAAGTAAGAAGAATTATACACCATTTAAGATCAGCAAATAGAGTAGAAATCAAAGATTTGATGCGGGAATTGGAAATAGAAGCTGATATTCTAAAATATGCTCTGAGTGAACTTGAAAAAAATCAATACTTACGTTGGACAACTAAAAGGAAAAGGTTAGTTCATTAAATTTAGTATCTAGTTGCTAATCATTTCATTTAATATATTTTACATCATACAGATTATTCAAGCTAATAAACTACAATAAATGCTTTTAAGGTGCTACTTTAAAGTAAGGACATATGTAATTTTTTTTTACAACAATACAAGTTTATGTTTAATCCTATTTTATAGGATGAGGGCAGTGTCATTAAGGATATAAGCTTTTTTGAGGTAATATAAGCATTTTAACATCATAATATCTATTATTTGTCATGCTGAGCTGTTATATAAGCACAATAAAATTTTTATGTAATAATTGTGGCTCTTAAATGTTTATTTCTTACTATTTAGCCGACTGGAGTAGATGAGGAAGAAAGTATCTCAGAGGTAATTTATGTGTCATATTTATTATCAAGATGTTTTTTATTTTACGCACGTGAATAACAAAATGAAAAGAAAACGTGAATGTTTATATATCGTTAAAAAGAGCATTTCATTAGCTACAAAATTATCTATTGAGCATGTTTACGTACGTGTGCACAAAGAGTTACAAATATTTTTATGTGGTATTGAGGCTATTAAATGTTTATTTCTTACTATTTAGCAACTTGACACTAATACTGAACAAGAAATTAATGATGTAATTCGTATTTGCTGTAACTATATGTATTTCAATATAAAAGAAAAGTATAAAATGGATGATTTATTTATAACTTTTAGGAAGAACCGGAGTTTCGTTAAAGGTAATTAAAAAAAATTTTTTTTTAATGGGTGTAATCTCCATTCCACATTGTCATTTGGATTATTTTTGTTTCCTTACAGAGATTTGCAAATCTAGAGGTAAAAGCTGATACAATATTTTGTTAATGGTGGATACAGTTCCTTTAGCTTTTATGATATCTTAACTTCCAAGTATATGAAATTATCTGAGGAATTTCTGGAATTGAAAGATGAGGTTAAAAAATTAAGCGTAAGTTTTTATTTTCTAAAGTTATTCAATAAAGGATAACAATGTATTGGTACTTAAAATGTGGTAAATAAAAGAAACTTGGATACAATTGAAAGTAATATAATAATTTAGCCGTGATACTTATAGAGCTATTTCAGACATTATTCTCTGCACCAACTTTTAAATATTTGTGAGCATGTCTTAGATGTTTTCATTCACAACTATGAGGTGAAGCAGTCTTTTAAATGTGTTAGCCACTTAAATTTTATTTTGCAATTTAATATTTACTTTTATTCCAGAGAGAAAATGAAGAATTGAAGGGTGTAAGTTTTTAGTTTTGACCTATTCAATGGTGAGCTAATTCATTTTATTAACTTGCATCACATTACAGATTGTAAAGCATTGTTATGGCGACACAATCCCGATTGTTCCCATTGCTATGTTCAAGGCAAGTAAAACAGCTTTCTTGATTTAAAAAATTTATATTGCTTTTATTTTTTAGTTTTTTGAACATATACAACAAAAACTAAAAGATGGCAACACCCTAGAAGAAATTCACAAACGTCACTACGTAAGTGTGTTTCGTTTAAATTTTTATGCAATTAATTTTGTTTTTGTTTTATTTAGTTGGATGGTCAGACGTACGCTAAAAAGATTAAAAATTTTCTCGTAAGTTATTTTTTGTTACTGTTCAATTTTTTATAGTTATTTTCTTAAATTTAGAACATACAAGCATTTACCTGCGAAGGATGCAATAAAACTTTGACATCAGTTTCCAGTTACCGAAGTCACGTACACAAGTGTTGCAAAGTCAAACACCCAATCCCTAAGGAATATACAAAATTGAAAGATATGCCGGTAATGAAATGTTTTCTAATATTTAATTTATTATATAATTTCTTTTCTTTTCTTTTTTTTTTTAATTTTGATGTAGGTCATCGAGCCAATGATTATGGACCCATAGTTTTCACATATAGTTGACCACTAAACTTTACAATCCATTTCTCATCATAACATTCGTATCGCATAATTTCCTATAAGCAATTAAAAAATTGTTATAAACAAATAGAGTAGAGCTAGTTATAGAGATGTACCACTATTATTACATAGAGTAGAGCTAGTTATAGAGATGTACTACTATTATTACATAGAGTAGAGCTAATTCTAGGGCTGTACCACTATTATTACATAAAGTAGAGCTAGTTATAAAGATGTACTACTATTATTACATAGAGTAGAGCAAGTTATAGGGATGTACCACTATTATTACATAGAGTAGAGCAAGTTATAGTGATGCACCACTATTATTACATAGAGTAGAGACTAGTTATCGAGCTGTACCACTATTATTAAACAGAATAGAGCTAGTTAGAAAGATGTACCACTATTATTACATAGAGTAGAGCTAGTCATAGGGATGTACCACTATTATTACATAGAGTAGAGCTAGTTATAGGATTCGTTATATATAATTGTGGTGACTCTTGTAGGCAGTGTTAGATTACGTAACTGTTGTTTTACTGTTAGTCGTTCCAGAGAGGCATTACCAAGAGCATCCCTGACTTCGGGTAATCGCTGCACACCACCTTTATTGAAAGTGAATTCACTTGCTTCTGCCTGTGTGCAATTCATTGTGCTTCAGCTTAGCTATGCGATATTCTCAATAATTAAAAAAAAAAAATTTTTTTAATAGCCACAAAGACAGCAAGAATACATTTTGATCTTGGAAAGTTGCTATGAACAATCATACTAGCATAATTTATCAGCAATATTTTAGTGTATTCCCACCTCCTTTTTCTCAATTACGGTATTTATTCATTGTTAACTAAGGTCCCTTATTCCCATCCCCTCTTTCTCAATACAATATAATTAAAATTACACAAGAAGTTGTTTCTCTCTTTTTGGAGCTCATCAGTATGGAGCAATTATGCCATTTAGGCATAATATCCATATACAACCATCTGCCCACTTTATCTCTTTCGGACAGATGATTGCCCCTCACATTTCTGGAACAGCTCCAATGGATTTTAGCTACATGTTAGATGTGTTAAGTATACAGTAAGGTTAGCTAAAATACATTATTTAGTTGTAATACCAATTCTATGATTACTATGATTATTAAAATCGGGCACTGGGTGTGGTTATTCACAGTGCCACTTGGAATGACAATACCATGCGTAAGTAATGAGGTAGCAAAACTAAGATGTGAGTAATGAGATACAGAGGAGGCTCCACACAATTGTGGTTGGGGGGGAGGGGGCAAAATATTAGAGATTGGCACACTCCTATGAAATCTAATTTTTTAAGCTATAATACATCATACAAAAAGACTGATTAAAATGTTCCAAAGTGTCTTTTCGTTTCTTCATGTAGTGATACAAAGTCACAAGTTTTTGAATTGGGGGGGGGGGGGGCAATGCCCCCCCACAATTAATATGGGGGGGGGGGCAATTGCCCTGCCCCCCCAGGGGAGCCCCCCGAAGATAAGTGAATAAGATGGAATCACTTTGCTTCTGGATAATTATAGATTGTGTTTGGAAACCTAACAGTGTTTTGCAATTGTTTATGCTATTAATCTGTTCTACTAGTCTCCAAAAAATTGGTAAGTTAATTATATCTAAATTTATGGAAGTTAGTAAAAGCATATGTGTCTCATCTCATTTTGACATGTACCACATGAGGTCCATGTTTTTCGTTACTGGCGACTAACCTGTCCGCCCACACGTGGTACTGAGATACAACAGTTATTAAGGTATTGGTATTAGTCCCTATACGGTTGGCCCTATCACTAAAATGGATTAGCTACAGTCTGAAATTTGTAAATCCTCTTTCCTGGCCCCAAACAACTCCACAACTCCTTTATTTGATTTGCACGGTACACCTCCCCCCCTTTGATATAAGACCGGTTTACGAGAGCTAAGTGCTACATTTACTTCACTACACACTCACACAAAAATCTGACTTCGTACACAGAATCTTGGTAGGATACGGTCCTACCATGAGTATGACGCAATAATGATACGTAATAGCTTCGGCTATTTTTCCATAGCTAACAGCCAATTACCTTCTTGATTGTGTGGGAGTAGCGCGTATCGTGACCGTGGGTAAGAGTTGTTTTGCACTTCCCCTCCCGTCACTATGCCTTAATTGCTGTCGTCTCTAGACATGGTTGCCGTCGTCTCTAGCCGTGGTTGCCGTCGTCTATAGCCGTAGTTGCTGTCGTCTCTAGCCGTAGTTGCTGTCGTCTCTAGCCGTGGTTGCTGTCGTCTCTCCAAGTGTTGCTAGTTGCTGAGTTTCATCCGTTTTGGTAAGAAACTGGGATGATATTCATGCTAGCAGAATAACTACAAGTTTTAACCACAAGGCTCAAAAGCAGCTGGCACAGAGAGGACAGGCTTTT
>WLWD01004676.1_pt1 | contig 34207 bp, 25 predicted proteins | sample 6712731 | NCBI WGS metagenome assembly WLWD01 (sample SAMN12718690, study PRJNA576275) | sponge metagenome | isolation source: marine sponge | host: Mycale hentscheli | place: New Zealand: South Island, Marlborough, Capsize Point | collected 2014-11-01
AAAAATTATGCACTTAAAATTACCCAGCAGGGGATAAAATATTCTAAGTAAAATTTCATCGGGAGATAGAAAAAAACTAGCTTCTGGTTACAATTTCTGGCGGAAAAACTTCCTGTAACACTCAATCGTATTAGGTGGTTTCTGAATGACACTATAAAAAGCACCTAATACACAACTACTTAATTGTTCATCTTTTGGATTCCACTATGAATGAAGAATGATACCAACAATTATAACATATAGTACCCAACACTGATCTCAGTGTTGGGTACTCCATGTTATAGCGAATTGTTACTATGTATTGAAACCCTTTAGTTGTGAGTGCTTGTTGTCAAAAGATACTGGTAATAAAGTGGATTATCTTCTTCCTACTTCGAGAAATATACAGGTGTTTACAATATTTACTAGGTGTTTCTGTCAGTGGTCCAATCGAATCCCATGAAATTGGATGTAGTGTACTTGAGAATCATTGCTTTGACATATATCACAAGAAGACAACATGAGTACGTATGATCTCCCTCTTCTTTTGTGTTTTTTTTGTTTTATTGTTGTTGGGATGTTCAATTCAATTGCAAACAATTTCTTCATTATAAATTACGTAATAAAATTTGTGTATGAGTTCTATTGGTGATGAAAATAGTGCAAAATTGTTGAATTCAGTTAATACTGTGGTTCTGTGATAGTTGGAAGTATAAAATCGATGGGGAAAATAGGGTACTCATTTACAATGTTTGATGTGAGTGTACACACAATTTAAGACAGTACAAGCTTACTCATTTTCTTGATTACTATTAAGCTTAGCTTATAGAGATCCTCACCCACTGCAGTTATAGACTCTGGCTTCAAAACATTGCTGGCATACAAACGAACCAGCCTAGACATTTCCATGTACAAGTGACAGGTTGTATTCTGGGTTGACTTCTGAAATAGACGATTGAACTTATCCATTGATGGAAGAATAAAACACAGGAAATGAAGAAGAGGTTTGGTAAGAGGGTTTTCAAGCCGTTGTAGAATGCTAACTACTTTACTTGTCTCAGCCTCACTACAGGACCAGAAATAAGACACTACACCATCAAAATTGAAAAGTATACCAACCAACACAACGCAATAGACTAAGCCACCGAGTAGTACAATGCTTAAGAACTGTTTGAGGCTAACTTGTAAATAGAGAAAACAAGAGGTCACAAAATTCTTGCTTCCTTTTACTGGAATGGTAAAAGTAGTAAAATGCATCCACGAACTATTGATATATGTCTACGGGAAACACTTCCATACCCGGCTTAGCAGCAAGATCTGCTAGATGGCAGATATAGCCCACATCAAACACATGAGATGCCCAACCTTGTGCCTTTCATCACATTAGTCGTGTCAGACAGCTGAAATCTAGCGCATGATTGCTGAGAGACAACTTCAAGGTATCAAAAAGGTTACAGGCTGTACCCACATTGACAATAGGCATGTCAAGAAATCTAGTGCGAATGTCTCCCACACATGAATAAAAAACACGAACAAGAATAATACAGGACTTGTCCGTTTTATCATTCAACTCATATATCATTATGGAAAAGAATTTTGACATATCATTTAGAATGTTAGATAGAAAATGGGAGGTCAAAGCTTCCTTGACGATTGCTACAGTTTTTTTATGTCCACAGGTAACTTCTTTGCTATGTTGGAATCTGGAAACATGTGACTGAAGAGTTATGTGGCATGGTCACTGGTCTGGAAAGAGATATTATGTTTAGCTACAAACCGTGTCCACAGAGCTTCTGCTTCAATATTACACCTTGAGGTGCCTGTGGCTGGAAAAAAAAGTCTTCACTGATCTTAAAGAGCAGGCTGTGGCCATCTCTTGGCGATGCTTTCCATGTAAAATGAGTTTTCACATTACTGAGACCACCATTAGATATGCTGAAGTCCAATGCACAGTGAGTACATCTTGCATACACATTACCTGTCATTATGTTTACATGAAATGTGTTATCTCTAGAACTATGACATATATACATACCCTTGGAAGAAGTCCCAATTCCTGGAAACTGTTGAATCCAGCTTGGATCATAATGACGTAGTCGTTTGGGTTTCTTAGGCAGTGTAGGCCCAGGCAAAAAATCAGACATAATTTATTGAAGACACAACAAGTCTAGAGGTCCGAGGAATGAGACTCAGAAAGCTAGAAAGTTGTTCAGACCTGACCAGTAAGCAGTTGAGAGAGCTGGCAGCAGCTGCATTGCTATAGCAGCTGCATATTTTAATAATTTTGTACATGTCATGATGGATATTATTTATAGCTTATCTTGCATTCTTTAAAACTATGCAAGCTTCCAGTTGTAGTTACAGTGTATACATGGTGACATAATTAATATGACAAATATGCAATGCATGCTCAGCTGGGCATATGCAAGGTCAGCTGCTCTATTTATAGCTAGCTATATGATGTCAGTGCTGTTTTAAGGACAAACAATAGAGCAGTAGCAAGTCTTTGAAGGACGAAGGACAAATTCCAAAAATTAAGGACTTTCCTTCGGATTCGAGGACAGTTGGAGCCTATGATTTCATTATAAATCACGTAATAAAATTTGTGTATGAGTTCTATTGATGATGAAAATAGTGCAAAGTTGTTGAATTCAGTTAATACTGTGGTTCTGTGATAGTTGGAAGTATAAAATCGATGGGGAAAGTAGGGTACTCATTTACAATGTTTGATGTGAGTGTACACACAATAATTTAAGACAGTACAAGCTTACTCATTTTCTTGATTACTATTATAATTTCAAAGTTGTTATAGCTAAGGTAGAATATTAATTTTATGTGCACATCGTAAGACATAATGATAAAATACTATTAGCTGCTAGCTAGATGTACATGACTCATACAGCTATTTATTTAAGGAATTGTATGTAAAACATAGCTAAGAGTTATTCCACTTGATTATATCAATAAACATGGCAGCTCAAGCACAGAACATGTGACTCATTAGTTTCTACAATAGTGTAAGTCCAGCAGGGGTAATGAAAGTTGATAAAAAGGGGGACAGTGGGGGAAGGGGGGAGGAGAGCACTACACGCCAATTTACTCTCATGAAAACTATTTATATACTTCATAGGGTGAAACTCTACATTGACTAAGCTATTAAATGGACCCTAGGAATGGTTCATTCTAAGGGGGAGTGGGGGAGAGGGGGGGAGGGGGGAAGAGGGGAAAGAGAGGTTATTTCACAACATACAAAGGGTCATTAGGCCACAGCAGGGAATTCCTGTTTCTCATTCATCTCCCTCATACAATTTCACCACAACCCTCCACTTAAAAACACAATACAAATATATTTATAGTAATATTTTCACTCTGACTTTCTTTATGGACTTGAAAAAAAAACACAGACTCATTGGTGTGGGGGGAAAGGATAATTAAAACTAAAATGACACAAAAATGTTTTCCTGACAAAAGAAACATTTTCCAAAGCTGAATTTTATAGTTTTCTAGCAGAACTGCCACATAAACGGCAAACTAGCTAGAGATCAACCATTACAGCACTGTGGAACTAAAACCGAGAAGTTTTGCCACGTTTTTGTTTTCACAGTAGTGTTTTGTAATTATAGCACCTGCGGGTGTTGAATTTAACAATTAGAAACAGGAAATATTCCTTCCTATTGTGGCTTTATACACTATAATTGTTGCTAAGTTGAATCAAATTGTTTAGAGATATCCTTATGAATTTGCTCTGCACTGTGCGTAGTCTCCTGGTCCGAAACCCTTTACCATAACTCCCGCAGGAGGCGGAGCGAGAGGGTCAGGTCCTTGAGCTATAAATTGTGCGGAGGGTCAGGTCCTTGAGCTATAAATTGGGCACGGAACGTGACTATCGGACAAGTCGAAAACTAGCGAGGTCATGCTACTTTTTATAGTATTAATCTCCTTCATTAAAGGTATGATATAGTCTTAAGATTATAACTAGTTTAATGTAATGCCAACTACTAGTAGCTATTGGTACAGTCTAACTTCTACTTAAAAGATGGGTAGTGCCCCATAGAGAGCACATTGCTGGATAGCTAGCTCTATCACTCAGGTAATACATACTGTTATCATGCTGTGAAGTACCACAATAAAATATTAATTAGCTTTTAGGACTAAATAGGTTGCCTATAGCTATGTACATACACAAATTATAAGTTTGCGGAAAGTTTGGATTTTTAGTTCAGAAAGATAGGTTTAATTTGTAAGAAGTTTTACAGGTCAATGAAACTAAATGAAGCTTGCATAAATATACATAATGTTCAGCTTATAGTACAAATAATTTGGTAACTCTTCAAGAAAAAATGCACCTGTTCAACTGAACAGAGGATCATAACTAAATACTGCCACTAGATAGTGGTTCCATTGAAGTCAGTGAAGCAAAGCTAAGGGGCAAGGAAGGCTAAAAAAAAAACTTGCTATACTAACTTTGAATCATCACTTCAGAGAATTGACTTTCAATGTTCTTGTATATTATAAATACACTGATGTGGTTTTAATATACCATTACATATCCTACTTGCTCTACAGTAGCAACATTTTTTAGCTCTTCTTTGAACCCTGTCTTTTCCATATATTTTTTTCTCCTCCCAGTTTTTCTTATGCTATTTGGGCAGCATTGTGTGCTTGTTTCTAGCATTTTAACCTCCCTACCTCCTTAGCTATTTCTTTTCTGCTGACCATTTATATAACATTCAACAAAAAACCCTCAATGCAAAGATAATAAATTGCTATGGAACTTCATAGCAAATTCTGGCTTATTAGTGGGAGGGTACAGGCATTCCTACATCAAAAGAGAGTATATGTATGTGTACACGAGTGAATTGAAGACATAGATATATATATCTCAAAATTATTAGCATACAGCTTCGCTTGCTTTGCTAGATTTGCTGAATCATACTTTAGACTGAGCTTTAATCAAGTTTCAGGTTGTGTTTTGTGCTAAAATATTATGGTAAAAACTGTCGAGGAGGCTTGCAATGATACACATATAGATGGATAAAACATCCAATCTTTAACTTGTTGACAAAATGAAATAGCTAGTAGTCCAGTTAGTTGTGAATTTCAACCACAAAAAAACAGAAGCCTAGTTTTTTGGACAAGTAAGAATCTGCTAGGTTACTTAAAACTACAATGTGTATTTTACCAGATGAAGCTGTTATTACAAGCCATTCTGACTACCAAAGACTCATGATAACCAACAAGTGGTACTTAAGCAGCACTAAAAAAAGGAAGTTTTTTTTTATAAATGTATGTCTGATAAAGCATTTTCAATGCCATAGTAACCAATCGTAGCAACTTTTTGTGACTCGTAAAACAAGCGTTTGCGCAGGAATTCTCTCACAATTTTGAACCTGAGTTTAAAGTAAGACTTGAGGTGCCAACTGTCCTAGAGGATCATCTAAATCCTCTGTCACAGAGTCCCCGGAAAGTGCACAATAACTCTATGGGTTGTCCCAGGAAGCCTGCAGGCTAGTGAAGTAGTAGGCCTTTGGGTATTTACTTATAGCTGTGTTAGCCAGCTGGCTGTCTAGACCTAATCAAAGCTACTAGTAACCACACTAACTATAAACATGCCACAAGTAAAAAGCTAAAGCTTTTATTTGCATGTGCCTGATATTACATGAGTCATAATGACATGCACAAAACAATAATGTAATCACACTTCTATCACTGTGACTTGACTTCAGTTACTCATCATATACCACTAGTTTGAACTGGTCATGTCTGAAGAAGGTTTTCCTCCACCAAAAAAGCAGAAATTGAAAAGGCAGTGTCACTTGATAGAAAGTGATGGGTAGAAGAATTTCAAGGAATAGGTAGAAGTTCAAAATGTTAGTCCATTACAGTAGATCCTTTTATAGCTACCTTCCATCCTAATTAAATATTTAAGTTTAGGTGATAGCTACATATGCAAGGTGTAGTCTTTGCTTGTCAGATTTTAGTGTAACTACCCCATAGTTGCCAACTGTCCCGAAAGCGGGACAGTCCTGGGTTTATCACTTAGTCACTGTCCCGCCACGGAATCGTACTCTTTCTATTGTTTGTCCCGGAAATGATAAACTTTGTATCTGTTTACTACGCATGATCTGCCAAACTACCAAATGTTTCCACTGTTCTAAAATTTGGAGTGTTTACTTGATTCTAGAATTGTTTTTTTTTTGTTTTTGTTTTTTTTTGTTTTTTTATGAATAGCTATATCGATTCAATCTGAAGAAAGTGACCGCGCGGACTTCGGCGACCACTTAGCTATACCCATTGTCATGGGCTGCAGAAAATCACATTAATAATAATCATTCTATCACGCATTGCTTCTTCATAATTTTTGAGATTTTGGGTGTGGTCTAGGTTGTGGTCTGGGGTTTGGCTTAATGTCCCGGAACTATGATTAGAAAACTTGGCAACTATGCTACCCATGTTACGGGGAAACGCCACAGAGATATGGCAAGTGCCAGTTCTTCATCCACATCTGTTACATCATTCTTCAGACCACAGGCTTCTCATGGTGCTATTCAAGCTGAGGCTTTGTGGTCTACTTTTGTGGTTGAGCACAATCTTGCCTTTAAGGTTAGGGTAAAGGGTTACCTCATGAATATTAATGAGTTGCTCTTTCCCTTCATTTCTTCACTTTTAAAGTCAATGACAACAAAATCATAAGTACAAACTATAAAAAATGTTCAAAGCTTTCTAGAATTTCAATTGTTAGCTCTAAATTTTCAATTTAGGAGCAGAATTTTCCACCCTTTAGCTACCAGATGCTGCGTCAGTTTTACTCCACAATTTCTGATAAAATTCACTCTTCTTATTTTTTCTTAGAAGAACTATACCTATTGCAGGTCCAGATAGCAAAATATTGCAGTAATCAGTTCCAAGAATCAGATAAATACACCTGAACAGTCAGGCTAACCACACTTTTCCCTTCAAAGGGGCTGACTTTGGTCCATCCCTGCTCTCCAATATACTTTTTCTTGGAAAACTTTACCTCAGTACCTCCCCTTGACTTCTTTTAATAAGATAATTCCAAATTTACGGTCTGGTCTCCTCAGGAAGTATGAAAAAAATGACGCAGAAGTTGGTCAGCCATTCAAACCATCTGCTAGTTGGAGAATACGCGGGAATCGCCCACGCAACCACTGTGAGTCAGTGGATTTCCCCGGGTAATGAGGATCCTCCACGTTGCCGATCTGATTAGCTGGTAGAGTGATGGGAAATAGCAAGAATAAAAGGCACCACAGGAACACACACAGACGTGTGTTTAGGAAGAGGAAGCCACACAAGTTCAGGAGTAGCCCAGGGGTAAATAATTCCATTCAGCAGCCTGAGAACTCTGAGGTAGGAGACAGAACAGAAAACAAGGGTGATGTTGCATTGGGTGGCTCAAGAATTATAAACCTTGACAAGCTCCAACAGTACACAAAGGAGCTAAGTCAGCATGCATCTAACTGTGATGGTTCAGTCACTTTGAGTGGTGAAGTTAGACACGGTTTAGCGTCCATTTTTTCTGGAAAATGTTCCAAGTGCTCGCACACAATCACTCTGGAGACGTCTTCCAAAGTGAAAGGTCCTTGCAAGCATGCAAGATGGGAATGCAATTTGGCAGCAGTTTGGGGGCAGATGGTAACAGGTAGTGGGCATAGCCATCTTGAGGAAGCTATGAGTGTATTAGGAGTGCCAGTGATGAGCAAGGCGACCTTTATCCAAACTGAGCGTAGCATAGGTGACTGGTGGAAGGAAAAGCTGATGGAGTCTATGTTAGAGGCAGGCAGAGAAGAGAAGAAGTTAGCTGAGCAGGCTGGTTCTTACCATGAGGGAGTCCCTGCAATCACTGTGATTGTAGATGGGGGGTGGAGTAAAAGAAGCCGTAAGCATTCCTACAATGCTAATTCAGGTGTTGCCATTATTGTAGGAAAGGCCACTGGCAAGTTACTTCATGTGGGTGTACGCAACAAGTTTTGCTCAGCTTGTGCTCAAGATATCCCAAAAGACAAACACCGCTGTTTCAAGAATTGGGAGGCATCGTCATCGGAAATGGAGACAGATGCAATTGTAGAGGGATTTCTTGTAGCAGAGAAGGTACATGGTGTCCGGTATACCACAGTGATTGGAGATGGTGATAGCTCAGTATACCCCTCCCTTATCCAACAGGTTCCTGGTTGGGGCCATTGTATTAGGAAGATGGAGTGCGCTAACCATGTGTGCAAGTGCTACAGAAGCTCTTTAGAGAAATTGGTTAGTGAGAACCCAAGATACAAGGGAAGTGGTGGTCTAACAGAAAAGATGAGAAGAAGGCTTGTAAGTGCAGCTCGCTGTGCCATCAAAATGCGAAGCAAGGAGCCAGACAGAAAGAATGGTGTGAAGCTCTTAAAAAAGGATCTTCAGAATGGGCCAAATCACTGTTTCGGCAATCACCAGCGATGTAGTCCTGATTTTTGTTCTACTGCGAAAGGCAGGCCTGTTGTGTTGGAGAATCATCCACTTCACGAACCAGCAACACAGTCTCATCTAGAAGAAGAGGTAGAACCGGAAGAGGATGAACTTGCATGTAAGTTCTATTTGTACAAGTGTGTATTTATGATATGGTACGTATGATAGATTAAGAGTGTAAACTATTAGCCATATATTATTTGAAGAAGGAAAAATTTTTTTTTGCATAATCACAACTTGTATGGTAATGAAATAATATATAGTGGAATGCACTAATACTGGTATTGAATCAAGGTACATAATCCAGGATTAACCTGTAGTTATAGTCCTTTTCCTCCTAATAATTTTAGCTAAATTTCTTATTTTCTGACTAATCATAGCTAGAAATTATTGAAATTGGCAAATATTTAAACAATAAAATTATTGTAATAAAATTTATGCTGTGGATTTTTTTTTTTTTTTTAAATTCAAGTATCACATAGAAGCTTTGGAAATAATTAACCACATGAAGTTTGTGCAAATTTAGTGCATGATTTTTCTAATATCCGTTTTTCAACTGTACGGTGTACTATATTATAAATGCTGGCTTATATTGCATTATTATCTTTAGATCAGGAAAGATTGTGGAGGGAAACTGTGTCTGACTATGTTGCAGAAGAGGAAGTACCTGAAGGAGAATTGACTGCGACTGAGATCAACCCGAATATGTATCATGACATCCAGGTTATTTTGAGCAGACTGGTTGTCAAAGCTGAGCAACTGATTGACAATGTGACTACAAACCTGGCTGAGTCATGGATGCACGTACGCACAAAGTTTGATGGGGGGAAAGTTATAAACCGGTCACAATCTGGCTCATGGGAGCACCGTTGCATGGGAGCCGGGTTGCAACATAACATGGGTAAGGAGTGGGGACCTGTGGCTTGGAAGCAAATGACAAATACTTCTCCAACAAAGATTTTCAAGAATACATCCCAACGATCTGCTATAAAAGCTAGCAGTGAAAAGGAGAGAAAAGCAAAAGAGAGTGTAAAAAAACGACGACGAATGAAAAAAGTTACTCAGAAGAAAGAGTCCAGCAAGGGCAGGAGAGCCTATACAAGACATGATGATGGGGTTTCACCAGGTGATTGTCATGACGATGTGTCTCCAGAGCATTTGGAGGCATTAAAAATGAGTTTTTTCAAGACAAAAGTGCAAGTGACAAGTGGGAAAATTAGCCATATACAAGAACAGACCAGAGGCCAGACTGACAGTGATATGTGGATTGCTGAACGAAGGAAGAGACTGACAGCTTCTATAGTTGGAGGCATAATAAAGATGAGAAGTACAACGAAGAGAGCTACGAAAGTGGAGAATTTATAGAAAGTTTAAAGGGAATGCAGCCACCCACTATGGCCAAGTATTAGAATATCGAGCTAAGGAAGAATACAGGTTGCACCAATTACAGCATCATCCTGGCTTATCTATTGATGACTGTGGCCTTTTCATATCACTCGATCATCCTTGGCTTGCAGCAACACCAGATGGACTAGTTACAGATACCAGTGAAGAGGCACATCCACTTGGCTTGCTAGAAATAAAAAACCCCTACAGTGTACGCAGTCTCACTATGAAGGAAGCAGCTGAGAAACCATCTTTTTGCCTGCAAAACAAAAACAATGAAATTAAATTAAAGAGGAACCACGATTACTACCACCAAATTCAGGCACAACTGTATTGTACTCAACGGCAGTGGTGTGATTTTGTAGTCAGAACAGATGCTGATATTCATGTAGAACGAGTATACAGAGACTTATTATGGGAAAAGAAAAACCTGCAAAAGCTTCAGGATTTTTACTTCAATGCTCTTTTACCAGAATTGGCATGCCCAAGACATCATTCTGGGGGAATTAGAGAGCCTATAAACTGAACATTGCATAGAATTCATTATAATTCTCAATAATCAATTACTTTCATTTTCTTGGTATTACAATATTTAATAAACATGTCCAATGCCATTTTGTTACTGACAAATGGTGTCATTAATAATATGGTGTCATTCATATGCAGGAACCACGTGGTGGGTGTCAAAAACCACCAGTTTATAGCCACTACAAGTGTGACTTGCCACATAATGATATTCACAGCATACTCTGTTGAGTGGGTGGAATAGTATACCCTAACCTTAAAGCCAGTGATCATGCTACTAAGCTCTTTCATAAAATGTTTCCTGACTCTGAAATTGCAAAGAAATTTGCTTGTGGTCGAACCAAGACAGCAGCAATTATAAAGGGAGTTAGCACCACATCATACTGAAACAATGTTGGACAGCTTAAGATGATGTCATTAAAAATTATATCATTGTGGGTGTGTTATTTGGGTGTGGCCAGGGTGTGGTTTTTGTTCCTGAAATAGATTCTGGAAAGTTGGCACCTATGAATGTTTAGTATCAAAAGAAACTGTGGTCAAGCGAGGCAAGCCCCCCCCCCCCCCCCATTGTCTCAAGACTACACATTTCCCCATAGGTCCTGCAAACCTAAACTGAACGGAGCAATGAAATTGTCAATCATTGGTTAATAACTCTTTGTGTATTGAAAGGAAAAGAAGGATAATATTCTTGTAGCCAACCTAAATACATGAATTTTCGTTTACTTTATCAAAGAACAATGCATAGCCAACTATTAGAGCCACTGTAAAACAGCATTTCATTTTTAGCACTGTTAAATGACGAGTTTTGACCACATACACTTCTTCTGCTTCATGGATTGTACGAGTTTTTGAAAAATTACTTTAGTTATTGTTAAATAGCAAGTGCACTTGGAATTCATGGTTCAAATTCAGAGGAATAAGAGAAAATGGCAGGAAGGGAGACTGTTTCCCACTTTTAACAGTAGTATGAATGTAGCTAGTGGTTTTGAAAACAATTATTTCAATTTGAATAGGGTTAAAAATATTAATTTTTAGAATTCTCCATAACGTCTAGACAAAAGGAGCAGCTATCTCATATTTATTTTTAATATGGTGCCTCAGCCCCTCCACTTTTTGTCTTCTTATAATTGGGGAGGAGCCAAATTCATTAGCAGCATCCATAGTACATATAACTCACACTATATAGAATGTTGACAGTTACATTTTAGCTTGAAGAAGTTGATGATTATTACTTGTTAACCATATTCCAGAAAATAAAATGTTTAGTAATGTATTTGCATGTAGCCATCTATCCCACCCCCCCCCTTTTTTTCAACTTGCTCCTACCCATTTGAAATTTCAACTTCAGTGTTCCTCTTAACTTTCTACTGAGGTGTAGCTCAGAGTTCTTTCATTTTTATATACCAGGGAACCCATTTGTGCTGGAGTGCATCAATAGTTGGATTTAACTATTACTTGACAACCAAATGGTGATTAAACTTAATGTAGTAAGTGGGTGTGGCTTAGTTCCAAGTGTATGACCTCCCTCAGTCCAAATCATCTTCCTTTGCCCATGTATAAGGCTAACACACTCACTATTTGAATGCACATGACTAGTGCATGCTGCAAGGACTAATGTACTTAATCACAAAGGATTTTACAAATGTGACCGTCTACGGGAAAACCAGGCACAACGCGGCGTGCGTAATATCGAGAAAAGATCGATCGATTTCTTAAAAATGTATTGTTTCAAGCCGACGGAAGGGAACGGTTAGGTCTATTATAGCGGGAACGACTTAAGCTACGACGATAAAACTTGGAGAGCTCAATATCTGGACGCCGACAACTCCGTAAGTGCAAAAAAAAAATTTCGAAGGGTGCCGCGTTGTGCCTGGTTTTCCTATAGACGGTCACAAATATTCATCCTGGCACACTGAGACCTTAAATTCACATACTATGTTGTGTATTGCAGGTATTATGGCTACTCCTACAACCTTGCTAGAGCCTAGTGGTGATATATATTTGTGTGAAGGAGATCATGTGACTCTGCAGTGCAATGTTTCATCTGGTTCCATAATTTGGATGTGGTGTATAAATTCTACTGAAGTTCATGTTATATACACTATGTTGGATAATAAAACAACTAGAACTGATGGTAGTATAACAACACAATATTTTGGTAATGGTTCATCAAACTTAACTTTTCAATATAGAGTTAGTCATTTAATTCCATCAACTATCAATTGCAACGTCAATCATCTGGTTAAAATACTTACACAAGGTAATAATAAAGAATATTAAGTTGATTAATTAACAGAGTAAAAATCTAATTGTAGATAATGGGCAACTAATACCAAAATGTCTCCATTTGTAATCTGTGGCATGTGAGTGTCGTCATCAATTAATTATCAATCGAGTGAAGTGAGTGAGATACTATTAGAAGTGGACAATTGAAAATCAGGCATTATGTTCGATATAATAGATATTATATATTATATACATAATATATATAATAATATATATATGTATGTGTGGATTGTATGTGTGCCCTCACGGTTAGTGGAAACCACTTACGTTTTAAAAAATAGCACATTTGCCTTTTAAACTCACTAATGTTAATCCTACTAATTCAGCGAAGCGAGCGAAGCGAGCGGAGCTGATTCTCTAATGAGTTCGCGATATATATAATACTTATAGCACGAGTCAGAGTACAATATGGGAAAATATTTTACGAGCACGCAAAATATTTTCACGAGCCAAAGGCGAGTGAAAATGTGGCGTGAGAGTAAAATATCATTCCCATATTGTACGACGAGTGTGATAAGTGATTTATTGCTTCTTTAAAATTTTTCTCAACCGGTTACAATACAATTTTCATTGATTTTACTCGCTACGCGCGCGCTACAAGGAGCGTACAATATAAACCGTACAATATGGGAGAATACAGAACGCTCGCGTGATGCGGAAATATTCAAGTAAAAATATCAAAGCTGCAATAAATATATATATATAGGTCTAGAAATTGTTTTTGTTCTTGCGTGGGCGTACGTGTGTACCTTTTCTCCTACGCGCTTGCGTGGGCCGGGTAACCTTCTTCGCAACATTTTGTTTTGTTTACCCACCGTACGAAGTAGCGATGCCCTGTAGACAAAACATTAGAAACGCTCGGTCAAGAGCTTTGAGGGCGTTAGAAACTCCTGACGAAAAAATAGTAAGGAGAGCAATAAGAAATGAAAAAGACTGGGCAAGGAGGAAGAGAGCTAAAACGAAACAGAAACAGGTAGCAAAGTAAAGAATCTGACAGTATTTTGTAGCCACACCAAGCATGCATGGAATAGCTGCAATTACAGGGAACATGCATCGCTCGCTTCGCTATTTTGTGCTATTAGAGCACATCACTAGTAATAGTATTAATTAAGAAATGATAGGACTGTATATTATTTTGTTGCACTATATGTACATGATTTTAATTATAATTATTCCTTTATAAATAGACAAACCAAGTTTTGATGAATTTGTTATCATAAATTTTAAACGTTTGGAGTTGATGTCAACTTTTGACTTGATATTTGGGAATACTTCTATCCCTTCAATTGTAACTAATATTACTATATCATCGAGGAATGGTTCTATAAATATGATGTCACACAACAACAGCATTTATTTAACATTATTGTACAATGAAGATTATGAACTGAACATGAAGAGTGAAGTATGCGATAAATTTTTTTCTGTTACGAGTAATATTGTAGTTCAATATTGTTCTGCTCTGCAAAGAGTGTTCATTTATTTAAACTGGAATGATAAAGACTACAATTATGAATGTCCTTATAATGACTCTATAAATAAATTTTGTACTATGGTTTCCGAATCTGACACTAACTGCACCCAAGGTTAGTCACTCTTTAACAAACATGTTTAGGGTTTCAAATAGTCACTTTATTATTATAAATAATATGTTAATATTACATTGGCATAGCTGTATTTTTTTTTCAATACAGAATTTATCATTGCCCAATGTGCTGCTTTATACAATTCAACCAATAGAAAAACGAACTTAACTAACTCTGTGGTAGATTGTATGCAGCAAACTGTAGTAGAATTATGAGCTTTGTAAGAATACTCCACATAGCTTCTGCTAGCTAGTGGATGCAATTATCATACTAAAATTTGTTGCCGTTGATTTCTAAGCCATAATTATTAAGTATCATGTACTTGTTTATAACAAGGCACAGTGACATGCAGTGCCATTAAAAGTTGGGGCTTTTAAATATGAATATTAATACTTTGTCAAAACTATATAAGTCGTTTCCTATTGTTCTATGTAAAGATTTACAGACTGATCAATTGAGTAGTAACATTTGTTTCATATAGAAAGCTAGGTTTGCTTGACAATATCATGGAAAAAGCAAAGCTAAACAAGTAACAACAGTCACAATGACTAGACCTGTTGGCTTTTATTTAAAGACTACTTAAATTATTATCACACATATTATTGTAACACAAATGCTACATATTGACTGCATATTCTACATTGATCTCTCAAGTAAACTATTTTTGGAAAATTCTTAAAGCATTGGACCACTAAAATAATTCATTAAATCATACTAGCTTTTATCAAGTCAATAGTCATCTAATATTCTGGTTAGTGTAATGATGCTTATCAAGAATATAGCATGCTAGTTGTCCTTTTGGGGTGTACAATAGAGGGAGTCTCAAATATAATATAATTGTTAGTTCAGTTAAATACTATTATTCCATTATCTTTTCAAATCCAATACACAATTATTATAGTTAAAATGGTAGTCTACCTATGCAGATGGCAGCAGCTCACCTTGTGATGATTTACAGAACATATTGCCATCTTATGATACTGACAACCAACAAAATAGCACTTATAAATGTCCAAATGGTAAAACTATTCAATATACTTGCATTAATGGGAAATGGAATCCTGATCTTGAGGAAGACAATTGTATTATTACTACCAGCAGCACGTCAGGTAAGCAAGCAATGGAAGACACATTTACATCAAATATATTTAAATACAAGTGAGAGATGCTACCATTTGTTTGTTTGTACGCCTTGTTACAAGTATTGGTTATTTCATTGTGGCTGTTTTTCTGTTGTACTGTTTTACGTGTTTTTGTTGTGCTAAACTAATAATGTTTTCATGGGGTTGCTGTTTTAATCATTGCAATAAAATAAAAATTTTGTGAGTTGTTTATTGTTGTTCTATATTTTGTTTGTTTGTTTATTTGGATGTTTCTCTTGTAGCTACTCCCAACACTATAATTTCAATAGTTTCTGCAGCTTCTTGTGTATGTGCAATAATAATTTCTCTCATAATAATTTTTATTATAATAAAGAAAAGGAAATTGTGTATAATGACAAATCGTTGCAACATTAAGATATTCAAGGTAACTTCTAAACAAAGGTATGTTTGCTCATGTACAATGACAAACATAATACGAATACTTCCTTTTGTTATAGAAATAGAGATGAATATCAGGTATGTACGTGTACACTAGTTTACCTCCCACTTAACTAACTTTATTGCTTAAAATCCTAAAAATATTCAGGATGATGTGGAATACAATAAAATAAGTCACAAGCAAATTCAAATGAGTGTAAGTATGTATGTATATAATATTTTTTTATATTAATAGCAGATAATAATAATATTTATTCTAACAGAATTATTTTACATGCATCAGAAATATTTTTTAAATGCACAACTTCCTACCTTCTGTTTTACCACAATTGATGACAGTTATAACTACATTCTTAAAATAGCAATGAATATTATTGTTAATTGAACATTTGCAGTCCACATAGCACCATGAAAGTTTGTCTAATTTTTTTCCAAATAATAATAATACTACTTGCAATGACCGTTCATGCACCATTTTAGATAGTTAGGACTGTGTACATTTCCAATTGGAATCTGGTCAATGTAAATCTCCAATCTACTACTTACCATCTGTCAAAGAAATACTCAGAATATCAGTGCAAGCTTTTTTGGTCAGAAAAAAAATTAGTCATCAATTTTTGAGGTAATGAACAATTCTTATATAAAACAAACTAATTACTTCTAAGAACTAATTGATAACATTGTTATCAGCGATAGAAGAAAATTAATTCACTCAACCATCAAACAAGTTGAAAGTAATAAACGTATAGTGAAGTTTATAGGTACATAGATGATAATTTAATAAAATGTATCAAAAGGATAAATAAAAAAGTTTACATTAGTGATTTGACAATTGTATAGACCGATACAGGTGAATATGGGAAATTAAATTTAAGACAACCAAAATCTTCAGGGCAATACCAAGAAGAACAATATAGTCATATTAATTTAACAGAATCCAATGCTGTGGTAAGTAATTACATTTATTGTGATGATTTCATTCAATCTATTTTCTTTGTATTTAGGAAGATTTTTATGACAGTATCAAAACTTCAGGTGATAAAGCAAACAAGGTGAATAACTAACTCTGCATCTGAAAAACAATATCTGTTATCAGATGTTTGTAGAGTTAAGTAGTTTTTTAAATATTTTGAAAGACTTTGCTTTCAATTTAAATTATTTGTTACAGCACACAAGGTCACATACCCAAGAAAATAAACATTGTGAATACAAGGAAATAAACTTTGAAAGAAATCCTGCAGGTAAGTAAATGAGAACTACTTTTAAGTGATGAACATATACAGTTAAAGTATCTCTCTGTTACAATTAAAAAAGATTATATTTAGCATATGCAAATACTAACAAAGCCATGGCTGCACACATATCTCTATTAGAACTTTGGCCATTTACAGTATCAAATTTAAGAATGCACATATTCTCAAGAATCATTAATCCATGCATTGAAGTAATGAACCATGACTTTAATAGCTAGTATATTAACAATTTTCACTGTATTTTAGATGATCTTTTAAATCTGGATACAATGCTAATTGAATTGCGTAGTGTGTCTTCAAAATGGAAGGAGTTTGGAAAGCAACTTCAATTTACATCTTCTGAGCTACAACAGATGAAAGTTTCATCTGATGGAACTGATTTTGGGGCTTTTATAGAGTTATGTGACAATTGGCTAAGAAAAACTGAAAAACCAACTTGGAAAATGTTGGCACAAGCACTAAAAAATATTGACGAGCAGCAGTTATCAGAAAATATTTTAAAGATATACAAAACAGGTAATATATATTACATCAGGTGATTGTTTGACGAACTGTGAAAGCTATAACTGTGAATAAGATGATTATTCAAATTTACATACTTGGCCAATACAATAGACTAAATGGGAAACAAAAGAGTCAATACTGTAAAATATTACGTATATTAGAGTAAGTTTGAGGTAAAATTTAATAGAGATACATTATAGTCTGTTTACAAAGCAAGAAATTATCAGAATTATATTATCATTACATCTTAAGTGCACATGGTAATAGAAGGTAGTAATGTTAAATGATTATGCTGATCTTCTAGCATAGTGGTGTGCAAGTCACAATAGACAGGTTACTGTTAGTGGATAATTATTCTGCAATTTTGTATCTATCATAAAAAAAAGTTTAAGCAAATGAGATTATTATTTTTGCTGTCAGCTTAGCTACATAACCTAACCAAATTTAATCAATGACTGAAAATGCTTTGGGAATTTTGTACCACTTAAAATGTGATAAATCCCACCAGCTCTAAATCTAGGAGTAATATAAATGAGAATTATCATGATATGCTTCCAGATTAGGCCAATATTTTGTTTAACATTAAGCCAATATGTTTGCTAACATTAAGATAACAAGGGAATTTACTGTTAGATTGCTTAATTTTCCATTAATTTGTTTCTTTCTTGATCTCAATTACTCTGCTGTTGTTATGTGTATTATATTATTTAAAATTACTTTTGTATAAATACAGAATTAGAGTGTTTGTTTGCCCGCTGGTTGTGGTAGCTCAGTGGCAGGCTGGTTGTTCAATTCCAGGTGGTGACCAAAATATTTTAATTCTGTATTGTTAAAAAAAAAAAGCCTGTGAAAATACATCCAATAATAATAAGGCCACGGCAGGAAAATTTCCTGTTTCTCATCCACCGCCCTCATCCAATTTAACCCCAACATCAACCCAAAAACACAATACAAATTATATGGCATTTTTCGCATTGATTTGTTATTTTTTGACTTAGAAAAACACAAAACCTCACTGATATAGACAAGAAAAGTGTGAAAAATAATCTTCATGAAATGGTATTTGTAGCATTGGTTTAGACAATAGTTACAGGTTAAATGCTTCTGTAGCAGTTCGCTTCTTCCCACCAAAACGAGGGCCTCTGGTTCCTTCCTTCATAACATCCAAATACTTCGTTAATCACCATATGAACCATAGTGATAGCAGCAAGGAGTATTCTTCAATATAGGACCAGAGCGCTGAGTGAGAAGTCTATTACCTGTGCAGTTCAGACTAAAGTTTATAGAGCTGTGTTTTGTAATTTTAGCGCCAGCCCGCATAAAAATTTTATTACTTCCTGGATGAGAAACAAGAAATTTCCCTGCTGTGGCATAATAATAATAATAATAATAAAAATAATAACTAGCAAGCACTGGGCACTTTACTTATTGCAAAGTAAGAATGCAGTAGCATAAGTTATCTTGCTCAGTTATCATTTTCTACCATTGGTTATGGTTACATAAGTTTCCCTTTCCTGCTCTCTTTTTTTTTTTCTGAACAATCTGGGCTTTTCTTATCCCCCATCTTTCCTTTCTTCAGCCCTTTCTACCTCTTTTGCTTCTGAATCTCTCTGTCCTATTATCATGATAGTGGACTTGAGCTTTGCAGAACTGTTGCCTTCTTTTTTGTACGTGCCTTCCTTTTTCTTACGTGCCTTCCTTTTGAAACCGAAGCTGCCTTTACTGTCGATTCCACCCGCATTACAGTTACCATTAACTAATATCGCGCCTTTTTTTCCTTCTCTTCCGTTCTCTTTTGGCCTAAGCTGAGTTACCTCGCCGATTCCAACAGCTTTTATAGTTAATCGCTTTTTGCCTTCTCATTGAACTATTGCTTTTTAACTTTCGCCTTGCTTTTTAACTTTCGCCTTGCTTTTGAAACATACGCCGCCTTCCTTCGTCTACTTTCTACGGAATGTGACGATGCTTTACCGATTCATATAATTGAGCTCGAGAATTATTCATGAATACATGCAACGTCGGTCGTCGTCGTTACCGACACACAAGTGTAGATAATAAGAATAACTAGAAAATGCTCGTGTAGCATTGGTTGGGCGAGCGAGCGAAGTTCTGGAATGCGCGAGCGAGCTGAGTTAACAATAACAGAATTACCTGAATAAACTTAGAAAGCAGTGGCAAAGAAGCGCAGTTTGACAAAGACTTCACAATTGTTTCAAGAAGAGATTAGCTATAAACGCTTTGGTTGAAACAGAGTTGGGTAAGGCAGTGCAGCAGGATTCTCCGCGCTCGTTAATTGAAAAATACTGGAACTGTGAACGCTTTACCTAACTTACGTAATTAGAAGCCCGGGCGAAAACAGAGGTCTCACGTACCCCATAAACAGATAAACTAGTGGTGTGCTTGAGCACAAATGGCGAGCGAGCCTAAAGACTATACTATTTTTATTGACTTCTATCACTCAAGCTACTGAAAATAAGGTCCAGTTTTTAAATTTAGCATACAGGGTAAAGGGATTTCAGTGCCATAGTAACAACTCTCTGCAACTGCTTGAATTGAAGGAAAAAACAACAACAACAGAACAATACACGTTATTTAAAAGTTTTCTTTGTGATATTCTTTAGTAAGTAGTGGTTGTAACACACAATGCTTTGACACAACTGGACATGCACCTACACAGACTTACCTTCGCAGTAGTCTAGTGGACAATGTATTTTCAAGTAAATACTGTTGCGCACGGCTTATAACCATGACAAAGAGCGCATTGACTTACCACCGCCACTAACTCGAATAGAAATGGAAGTCCCTTAAGTTTTCAAGTTGTAACTGCACCCGCAAAAGAATTCAAAACGGTAAACAATTCAATTTCTAGGGTGATACGGGTACTGATCGATCACCAGAGGACTCTGTTTAGTGCAATTTGAGACGGGGTCGACAACAGAACTAACACAAAAACGCGAGGGTCAAAGTACAAAATGACATACATACGTCCATACATATATACAAATAAATAAATAAATAAACATCCCCGATTTTCGATTGTGTTACCCCTGTAAGTGTCTCGCTCGCTACGCTCGCTCGCCAATAAATCGTGTAGCATTGGTTGGGCGAGCGAGCGAAGTTCTGGAATGCGCGCGCGCGTTTAAACGACGACGTACGACGTGTTTAAAGGACGACGTATTCAGGATTTCCATAGACTACATCTTAGAGTTGCTCGCTCGCTTCGCTCGCTCGCCAATAATAATAATAATAACTAGTGGTGCGCTCGAATAGCGCAAATGCAGGGCGAGCGAGTAAATATATGAGTATAGGTAAAGATGATTTGTGAAGGAAATCGCTAAATAATAGCAATGATTAGGCATGAAGAGTTAACAATAAGAGAATTACCTGAATAAACTTCGAAAGCAGTGGTAAAGAAGCGCAGCTTGACAAAGACTTAACAATTGTTTCAAGAAGAGAGTAGCTATAAACTTTTTGGTTGAAACAAAGTTGCGTAAGGCAGTGCAGCAGGATTCTCCGTGCTCGTTAATTGAAAAATACTGGAACTGTGAACGCTTTACCTAACTTACGTAATTAGAAGCGCGGGCGAAATATTTTGACGTACGCATACATACCTATATATATTATATCTGAAATCTCAATTGAACACGACTGAGAGTCAGCTTCGCTCGCTTCGCTCGCTCGCTGAATAATAGCTTGTTAGCCATTTTTATAATACTAATATTATTTTAATTCGTGTGTAGGAACACTGACTGAAATACATGAAAGCCTGCACATTCAAAAAGATGTGGAAGATGAACCACCTCCCATACCTCCACAAAATTTTTAAGCATGGAATGCTAACATTTTTGCTCTTTATTAAACTTAGTGGTAAATATTTTTTATGAAAGTCACACATATGATATATAGCTAATTACAAAGATATTATAGTTATGATGATTATTACAAGTATTGCACAAGTATTGCACAATACTATTTTAAAAGATTGTCACAGTATGTAGCTAAATCATTCAACATATAATTTATATATTTGAATTTATTATAATCCACAGATCACTACCAATTAACTTGATTGAAGAACAACAATCAATAATTCATGCATTGCTCACTCATGAATAAAGCTTTCATATAACTCTAACTCAATACTTACATTGTATGAGGTGTCTAGTAAATGACTCAATAAATCATTGGTGGTACAGTTATGAAATGTTAAAATTATTGTTTGGTTGGTGGGTGTGGGGGTATTATCTCCATTAATATTGACGTTTCATACCCTCAATTTAATTTATCAGTCAGGCATTGCCATATACTGCAAATGTCAGTTATGGGAACAGGTTGGGACGGAGGCAGTGGGATAACTGAAATGTTCTGATAACTGAGCACCATAGAAAATTATTATAAAACACTAATAAAGGGGTGTGGTCAAGCAATTCTTCACGTCTGCACATGCTACTATTAGATTTTGGGTGTTTGGTTAACTGAAGTGTTTGGATAATTGAATTTCGGATGACTGACATTCTACTATTGCCATGTATGATATGAAAGCATTTAGTTCATTTATTATTTTCATTTTTTCAATTCAGTGAAAAATCTGTGGTCAGAAAGTTCTCCTTTGATGGTTTAGTATATGACCCTGTGACTCAGTTCAATTGTTGTGTGTTATAGAAATCAAGAATGTCAAGCAGAAGGGTAGAAACGAAGTCACCAAACTACGACTGCTTTTTGTACAAACCCGGGAAGCGTAGCTACTTCCATTCAAAGTTATTAACAAACGGTTTTTACCGCACTATACTTATTCAACAGAGTACTGTATGTCCACGTTGAGTTGGCGCGACCACAATTGGGGCAAAAGAGGAATGCACTTGGCTAAACCGGAAACCAATTAAGGTCACATGACAGTAGTAGCTCAAAACGCGCGAAAACGTCGACGCCCACAGTAAAAACGGGGCGGGTCCAAGGTGCGCATTATTACTGTAAGTTTACTTGTTGAACTGAAAAAGAAGCTATGGCATTTTCTTCCGCGCCTGCATTCAATATATGCCTGGTTATAACTAATCACTCAGTAGTTTTATATGAGCTTCTAGTTGTGCGCTAAAACTGGCTGAAGGTTGCTGAGGGTGATCCGGAGCTACTAAATGTACAAATCTTCGAGAACAAGAACCGCAGGACCGCGGCTGAATGCATCCTCAAGTAAGTCTGATTGTTGTGTGCTTAAGCGTGTATTTAAACTCTTCTTACTTTCTTGGTGCTCAACAGTAATGTGAAGAATCCAGTACATCACCTACACCTTTAGCTATGACCACACACATTCCAGTATTACTTTGTCCTTCATTCATATCATTTTTTTCATGCTTCTACTATATTATCTATCTACTTGTTAAATTTCAATTTTTTTTTATTATACAAAAAATTGACATATTAATATAATTTTATGATGACATATACAATATATATTATATAATTTTATGACATGAAATTGTGATAGCTACAAGCAGCAGTTGAATTAGGAGGGTGGTAAATAGCATCCCCATAACCATAGAGAACTGTACCTATATAGATATGAGGAGTAATGGACAGCTAAAGCATAAATAGTGGCATATAGAGTCTATGATGAATTATATTTATCTTATTATCTTGGTCAGCAAACAGTAAATTGGCTGAGTTTCTAAATAAATAGTTCCTATTTAAACAGGTAAGAAAATCTGAGTGGACAAACAACCCGTGTTACAAACGTACCTCACACAGAAAAGAAGTCACCAAAATACGACTGCTTTTTGTTTACAATTGTCTCTGCGCAGGTGGTTGGTCCGGTTTGAGCGCGTGACTAAATCCCGCCGTGTGTACTACTTCCACTGCTAACTCACAGCCAGGAGCAAACTTACTGCGCTTACTGCGCTGACTGGAATCTATGCCGTGCTGTAAGTGTAATAGAACTGGTTCTTGCAAGGGGTGTGCTTGTGTAAAAGCCAGAAGACCCTGCGGAAACTGTCTACCAAGTAAGCTAGGAAGATGTACCAACAGCCAGACCCGGACAACTATGAAGTTTTCGACAATGAACACTCCAAATAATGCCACTTTCCAACCACCCCCTTCCTCACCACCACTGCAACTGCAGCGTAATATGGACTCTCAAGCTGCCAACTCATAAAGCCTTTCAAACCCTAGTGACCTAACATTTCCATCACCAGTACCCCCAAGTAAGTCCACTTTCACTTGGGGGACACACAGCAGTGAGGAGTTCTCTACTGTCCTGGATACAGTCTACTCTGAGGTAATTCACTGGAGGAATAACTGCTTCACCGTACCTTTTGGCAGGGCTGGAAAAGAGTTTGTATGAGAACTCTCCAAGCTCTACCTTGCCTTTGCCTCAGCATCTGCACTTGAACGTATAGCACTGAAGGCAGCTACAGTCTTACCAATGCTACTGCTGTGAAAGCCACAAAAGGCCTCCAAACTGAAGGATCACATTGCTTGCCTAGAGAGAAGAATGGTTAAGTGGAAGGAAGGCAATCTTAATGACCTGCTATTGGAATGTAGATCAATTCAATCCCGACTACCAAAATCACGTCCAGTTAAAGCAGAAGAGAAACTTGCTCGTACATTTTCAAATCTAATGTTTGCTGGCAAATGCAAATCAGCCTTAAATTTATTGTCTCAAAGTAATAGTGGAGGGATCTTACACCTACATGACTACTCAGACCCAGCCAATCCTGACTCCCCATCTGTTAGAGAAGTGCACCCCATGAGCCAACCCGCACTACCCAACTGTATCCTGCAATCACCACCCATTGATCCCCATCCTGTCATTTTCGAATCTATCAATGCTGCCACTATTCGCTCACATGACTACTCAGACCCGACTCCCCATCTGTTAGAGAAGTGCTTATTAGTAAACACCCCATGAGCCAACCCGCACTACCCAACTGTATCCTGCAATCACCACCCATTGATCCCCATCCTGTCATTTTCGAATCTATCTATGCTGCCACTATTCGCTCAGCTGCCATGCACATCACTGGGGCTGCCGGTCCTTCCGGTTTAGATGCACATGGGTGGAGGAGACTGTGTACATCCTTCAAAGAAGTATCCACCGATCTATGTCGAAACTTAGCACTCACAGCAAGGAGAATATGCACTACTTACATTGATCAATCAGTAATCTCACCCCTTCTAGCCTGTCGCCTGATCGCTCTGAATAAGAACCCAGGCGTAAGGCCCATTGGCATTGGAGACACTGCATGGCAGATAATAGCCAAGGCTGTCCTGTATGTAGTGAAGCCAGATATCCAGGAGGCCTCCGAATGTCTCCAGATGTGTGGGGGTCGAATCTGTGGGATTGAAGCAGCAGTACATGCAGTAAGAACAGCCTTCAACTCTGAGAAGAGCGAGGGTGTACTTCTTGTGGATGCAACTAACGCATTCAATTCCCTCAACCGTCTGGCCGCACTCCAAAACATCAGGAGGTTATGTCCTCCTCTTGCAACAATACTGATCAACACATACAGAGCCCCAAAGGAGCTGTTTATGGATGGAGACACACTACTTTCCCAAGAGGGCACCACACATGGTGGTCCTCTGGCTATGCCCATGTATGCTCTTGCTACCATCCCCCTCATCAATAAACTAAAAGGCAACCCAACACAGATCTGGTATGCGGACGATGCTGCAGCGGTGCGCAATATAAAAGATCTGAGAGATTGGTGGGACCGCCTAACCGTGGATGGACCAAACTTCGACTACTATCCAAACCCCTCAAAGACATGGTTAGTCACCAAGGAGAAATATCATTGCTCGGGGACATCCACTTTCACCGGCACTGGAGTTAACATCACACCACAGGGTAGGCCATACCTAGGTGCTGCTATTGGGTCTAGTGATTATGTCAAAAGACACGTTGAGTCCAAGGTTACTTCCTGGGTTTCCACCATCCACAACCTCACTGCCATAGCCAAGTCCCAGCCTCAAGCAGCTTATTCTGCCCTCACACATGGCCTTTCTAGCAAGTTGAGCTATTTGTCTCGCACAATGCCTGACACCAGTCACCTCTTCAAGCCACTGGATGATATCCTGTATTCCAACTTCATCCCAGCCCTCACAGGAAGGCCTGCACCCAGCGACGTAGAACGATCCATGTTTGCCCTCCCAGCCAGACTTGGTTGACTAGGAATCACCATCCCTTCCAAACGCGCCTGCAAGGAATACCACCATCACTCCTTAATGATTACCTCCTCTCTTTGCACTCACATCCTATCACAGGACGATGAATATGGACTTGATATTATCGCTCAGCAACTCGAATCCAAGAATAGGGTGAGGACACATATCTTGGAAGAAAACTCAAAGGATGCCGAAGACCTCATGAAATTGCTATCTGCCAGCCAGAAGAGAGCAGTGAACCTAGCAAAGGAAAAAGGATCATCAACCTGGCTGACAGTGCTAATGGAACACGTCTTCGCTCTACACAAGGGTGCATTTCACGATGCCCTCGCACTGCGCTATGGCTGGACCCCTGGGAGACTACCATCTAAATGTGAATGTGGGGCTGTCTTCTCAGTTGAGCATGCCCTTTCATGCCCCAAAGGGGGGTTTCCATCCATCAGACACAACGAAATACGGAATTTGACAGCAACACTCTTAACTGAGGTGTGCAAGGATGTATGCATTGAGCCTGACCTTCAGCCCGTGTTTGAAGAACTGAATGGTGCAACTGCTAACTCACAGCCAGGAGCAAGACTCGACATTGCAGCAAACGGTGTTTGGGGCGACAACCACGAAAGAACATATTTTGATGTAAGGGTATTCAACCCCTATGCCCCTTCCAACAAACACTCAGACATGCAAATAGTGTATAGGAAGCATGAACAAGCCAAGAAACGGGCATATGAGGAGAGAATTAGAGAATTGGAACACGCCACATTCACACCAGTTGTACTCTCTACTACCGGTGGCATAGCAAAGGAAGCCAATATATTCTATAAAAAATTAACGTCCATGCTCGCCAATAAGTGGGAACACAGTTATAGCAGTACTCTTCAATGGTTACGATGCCGCCTATCCTTTTCTCTTCTACGGTCCTCTACCAAGCCATTCGAGGAGCCAGATTATACATTGGACATGCTGTAAGAATACCAGCAGCAGTAGACCTGGTAGTCCAGTTTCTTAAAGGAAAATATTGGGTGTTTCGTTACAAAGTGGATAAAAGCACCAAAGTTATTAGTTGTTGCATATAGAAGATATTCAGATGGGTAGCCACTTCATCAGGTGGATTAGCTCTGACCACAGATTGGTCTAAGTGTTTTATCTGTGTCAATTTTCAACTCAGTTTCTACAAGATTGTGACCATGAAGAGGCAGATACGAGACTTGCTCTTCATCTCTTTGATGCTATTAACCATGGTGCCCGAAATATACTAGTACGCACAGTTGACACGGATGTCATAGTTATTCTCATAGGCCTGTTTTTTTACATTAACTCATCAGCTATTACTACTACTATATGGGTTGCTTTTGGAACTGGCAGAAATTTCAGGTATTACAATATTAACAACATTATCAACACACTGGGAGCAGACAAATCACGAGCACTGCCATTTTTTCATACATTTTCAGGTTGTGACACCGCATCACAATTCCATGGAAAGGGGAAAAAATCAGTATGGGATGCGTGGACGTCTTATCCCTGTATAACAGCTTCTTTTGCACAGATTGTCAGCAACCCTTTTAAACTTATAACTGCCCAGTCAGAAGTATTTACAGCCTTAGAAAGATTTACCTGCATCTTTTATGACAAAACTACAGAACATAGCAGTGTCAATGGCTTGCAAAAGGAATTGTTTTCAAGACATTCCAAATTAATAGAAAACATTACTCCTACTCAGGTAAAAAAAATTATCGCTATAATATTCTTGTGTTACTTAATATTTTATAGGCAGCATTACTTCAGCATTGTAAGCGAGCACACTATCAATGTGGAATTTGGAGTCAGAAGTTTACAGTGCCAGCAACAAGTACCTTCATCCGATGGTTTTGGCTGGAAGAATGAGCAAAGCTTATGATGGCCAATATGGACAGATTTACCTGAACCAGCAAAAACAAGCAGGGAATTGCTGAAATGTGGCTGTAAAACAAAACCCTTATGTTCAAGAAAGTGTCGCTGTAAAGCTGCTGGTTTGCCATTCACTGGACTATGTCATTGTGGTGGAAATTGCTAGTTTTTTTTCTTTTTTTTTAATGCAAGCTATTCCCTTATATTTTGTGTTAAATGAGCTTGTATGAAAACATAATCGATTATTATCTTAAATATAAAATTCGCGTTTTTAATTTTCGCGTATAAAATTGAATTGATCGCGAATATTAAAATGTTCGCGCATATCGTTAATTTTTTAAAACTAGTTCCCAACATTTCATGAGTGATCTCAGCCCAGGGAGCTATATTTCTGTGGCTACCACCCTGAACTCATTAATTGGTTTCTGTAGATTGTTTCTACAAAGTATTGTGCTTTTATCCACCCTGTAACAAAAAAATGACTTGGGCACTGGACTATGGTGACCTCAGAAGCACATCTAAACTGATCTAATTTCATTTTCATTTTGACTGTAACTCAGTTTATTATTTTGTATTTGTATTGCATTGCATTTTTGTTTGTTTTTGTTTTCAAAAAAAAAAAACAAAAAAAAAAAACTACTTCCGTTCAAAAGTAAGTAACTATTTTTACCGGGCCAAGTCAACTTGGACATACTATAGCTACTGGGGGAAGAAGAAAAGAAGGTTAAACTATGGCGAAGATCCTTAACTACACTTGGAAGTCTGTCCGCGTAGAGTTACTTCTAGTGGTACTTCTAATGGTACTACTACAAATAGAACAAAGTAAGCGAAAAAAAAGACTAATATAAAATTATACAAAATAGACTGATATTCTGTTCCAGTAATGAATGCCAAAAGTGAGCTATTATAAACATAAGCAGTTCTAAAGTATTAAAAAATTGTCTAATTCTTTCTGAATCTAAGCTCTAAAAAAATGTTGTCTGGAGCTTGGGGAGCATCTTCAAGGGATATTACGTGTTACAAGTAAGTGCTACAACTCCAGTAAACTCATGCTAATCATTTTCGAACTCTTTGCCACCTTCTTTGCCTCGTTCAGCTTCAGAAAGCCCAAAATCACAAACCTTTCTAATCCGTCCACATCGAACTGAGAAGCCATAACTGCATATTGAATGTACGACGTCATGGTTTCGTACTTTTCCATATAAGTGAGTATTATATATGCTATAAAGCAAAGCTTTAGCTATATTTTAATGCTTGAATGAAGCCGATAGCTCCAGTGGTTCAGTTTTTATGAATTTTTTCGTGACTGCAGGTAGTTGACCACCGTTATGGGGGTTACACGAGTGAAAGGGTTTGAAGTACAGATCTTCCCATAAAGATGATCGAAAGCTGTATTGACATTTTATTTGGGGCTTTTAATAAGAAGACATAAGTTCAGCTCAGAACTGAAACTTTTAACAAAATGGTCTTTAATTTCATTTGTTCATTACATACTTACAAATATGCCACACTCAAGTCCATAGTAACTTTGTACTTGGTATGAATGGGACCGCAAAAGAATTCACTCGTCTTCTCTGAATATTTATAATTAAATATAGTAATATAATTAAACCTTATATGCTAGACACACTTGGCAGTAGCCTTGCTTTATCAAATAGAAAAGTGTAAGGTGGTTGACAGATTCACATGTCTAACTTTGCCCTCAGCTACAACACTTCAATTAGTAATAAAAAAGTACTAGAAGTCATTCTTAACTTGCTAGTTGTTTAAATTGCAACATTCTGGCTGCACACCTTTTCAAAGCACATCCTAGTGTATTAGTTATTATACATAGATTATTACATGTATTTTGATTCAAGTTTTGTCCGTATGATGGTATTCTGATTATTCTCTACTTGTAGCTGTCTGTAGTACTAATATACAAGCAACACGGAGTGGTAGAATGTGTACTAATGAAATGGTCACATTCATATGTACTTCATCTGGCAATGAATTAACTTGGAGAAGGAACAATGAAAATTTGTATAGTTTTATTTCTGGTAGCAGTGCTGTACAAGGAGGTTCTTCTCCAGTTTACTCAGTATTATTAGCCCATAAAAACGGAGTCCGAACGTCATCATTGACATTTTCACGACTTCAGGACAGTTCTTTCTCCCTAACATGTTATGATGGCAACAGTGGAGTTCATACAATTCCAGTGGAGGTAGCAAGTACGTAAAAGCACATGTTAAATATCATTTGGTATGATCTGTTATACTGTTTAGGTATACCTGTTCCGACTGTAGTAAACGTTACAGTCATGGATCGAGCATTGCTGAAAATCGAATGGCAGCCAGTGAATTCTGGAGATCATTATTTGGTATTGTGTGGACCATATCGAACTATGGCAAGCACCACTTTATTGATAATTCCCATATCAGTGTGTGCCAACAACAATACAGTTATAGTAATGGTAGTCAACGAATGTGATCAAGAAAGTTCACCAGCTCATGATCAGTTTGAAATGCCAGTTACAATGGAGGAAACAACAGGAAGTACGGGTTGAAATAGTTTAGCTGATATTATGATCTGTACTGTGAAGTAAGAATCACGTTGTACAGTCACTCTTAAACTTTTTTATTTTTTATTTAGCTGCGGAAGATTCGTCAAAGTTCACTTCAACTATGGTGACTGTTAATAATGGGCAGAATTCTTCAACTGGAGGTTCTCAAGATACCATTATTTTTATCATCATAATTGCATTATTAGCAGTAACACTCTGTGTTATACTATTGGCTTTATCCGTGTATTGTATACTTCGTAACAAGGTAAGTATTCATATGTTTAGAAAACAAGTTTAATGTTTACATATTTGTGGAAATAAGCTTACAGTATATGTGACCGTCTACGGGAAAACCGGGCACAACGCGGCGTGCGTAAATATCGAGAAATGATCGATCGATTTCTTAAAAATGTATTGTTTCAAGCCGGCGGAAGGGAACGGTTAGGTCTATTATAGCGGAACGACTTAAGCTACGATGATAAAACTTGGAGAGCTCAATATCTGGACGCCGACAACTCTGTAAGTGCAAAAAAAAAATTTTCGAAGGGTGCCGCGTTGTGCCTGGTTTTCCTGTAGACGGTCAACATATATGAAATGTACATAAATCAATCAAGTATTTATGAATTCCCACTGAGGAGTGTGGGAGAGAGTGGGTTCAATTGACTGAGAAGTAACTTAGTTTGTGGCATATCGGTAGTCAAAACTTTGATGCGGTACTACAGTTCTCTCTAGGTGCTCAATTACCCTTGACTATTGCCGTACCTCCCGCCATTTATAATACTCACCATGATTCATTGGCTCTTATCTCACTCTTGAGCAGATGAGGTTAGATCGATAGAAGTGAGTGTCACAGAGTGAGTATCGAAGTCTATATACAACAAATAACCTCGTAGCATCTACTTTTGTGTGGCTCGTGAATATAAAATACAATAGTTACGAGTGTATTTTCACGTGAGCCAGTTTGAATGCAAATTAGGGTTTTGGGTTATACTACTTTGACTATAATGAACATACAGCTGAGGATTAACACATAGCTGAATATTGCAAATATTGCTGGGGTACTTTTGTTCTGATTTTTCTTGTAGAAACCCAATAAAAGTACTCCTGACAGAAGTTCCTGATAAAAGTTTTCCTTCTCCATTACAATCAGAAATGAGTAAGTTCCAATGTGATGATGGTTTCAGATATTAAGTATGTGAACAGCTTATGTTACCTCATAATAAGCCAGTTTATTTTTTTATTTTTTTATTTTTTTATTTTTTATTTCTAATGAAAATGTTTCGAAGCATAATATTGGTCTGTGTTATATTTGTGTTAACAACTGAAAAGAAATAATATTATAAGTCGTTCTGCCTATTTTTTTTATTTTTTGTGTGTGTGGGAGGAGGGGTGGGGGTGTAAGTTTGTGAAGTAGTTAGTAAACTGAATGTCGGTGCATATTATCCAAAATTCTCAAAACAGTTGTGACATTCTCTACCATTAGCATTTTTCATAGCATTTTCCAGTTATAATGCAGCCATTAATTAGTGACAAATTACTTTCTATTGACACAGTAGTTTTATTTTTTTGTTTTATTAAGTAATTACATTTTAGAGTGTTTGCATATTTGTGGTTAGGCTAGTGTATCCCCCAGTAAAGAGTCTTAATGATTTGTGATCTTGGTAACTATTGTATTTACTGTTGATACATTTTCTGATAGGTTGATGAGAAGTCTCAAGTGATTAAGTAAGTGTATTTGTTAGTCAGTGGGTTAATTGACTGTACATACTTAAGTTTGTATGCTTCAACTGTCATTTCTATAGATACTCTTTAGAAACAGTGCTAAGATTGTGTATTCAGGAGGGTGTGAGGGTAGTGATTGTCATCCTGGATGTCTGTAAAAAAAAAAAAAAAAATTTTTTTTATTAAAACTGTATGATTAATTGGCTGTAATTAATTTTATTTATTTTTTTTTTTTTATTAGATTGAACTTCAAAGTTCTTGAACTCTGCACACATACTCTTTCTGCACTCCTGCACTCATTTATGTATTCATTTTATTTCAACTTTTTGGTTTTTGTGTCCCTAACTCTGCATAATTCAACTTCAGACAAGATCACATCACACAACCATTGCGCAGAATCAAACTTGTGTAATCTACTATTGTGTTAGATGTATTGAACCATGTTTTTGCTTTTTGTCAGGCTTGGGAAAGCCACTAAGTTTATCTCGAAAAGTGTTTACATAAACTAGCTCATGTACAAATAGCTAGGTACAAACTATAATGCTGCTGAGGTTCATAATACATTATGTAGGAGATGGAGGTGTGCCCCACTTTGGCATGTCTTCCTTAATGGTTTACATTCCTAGACATGCCCACTTTGTCTGGTATTACACACTAGGGAATTCTCTTAGGGTGGAATTGGTATCTGTCTCATGTGTGTTTGTGTGTAAGCATATGTCTTCAGTATCTGATTTCTGATAAGAGTGATCTACTCCTTCTCTTCCCTTCTAGTGAGTGGGTGAATTACATTAATTTGACTTGTCAGCACACTGGCTAAAGCAGCAGATGTGTGGATAGCTTGCTGCACTTTACACTTGATAATTGTGTTTGACTAAAACCACAAATACCGTGGTTTGTTGAGACTTTTCAATAGTCATTTCTGAAGTTTTGGAGCAATTAGTAAACTTACCTTCCTGGTTTGTAATCAAGGAAGCTACTTTCCTTCCACATACGGTATAGTGTGGTGGCTTACGTGTGTTACACAATCTGGTCACATGAAGACATTGTGCCATAAAGTCAACACATTGTCCAATGCCATTGTTGATTGTAGTAAGATATGCATGAATTGCTGTCATGGTGATCCTGTTTGCGTACTAAGCTAACAATAGATACCCTTGTGTGTCATTTCACGGTGAATGCAAGCAATAGCGTCTGTGGACAAGCCTTGTTCACAGGAGGTTACTTGAAGCAGGGAGGAGAAGAGTCTCTGGGCTAAGAAATTGTTTTGGGAGAAAGATTTGAGGCAGTGGAGAAAAAAAGTTATTATCCATGTAAAGTACCTTGAGTAAAAATTTGCACGCTAAGCTAAGAAATGTTGTTCAATTGTATACAGTATTAGGTTCTAAGCTGTAAGAGGATGGGACGTGACTTATGTTGTATGGTAACAGTTCATTCATGAGTGGCTTCTTGTATGTAATTGTTTTGTCTAATTACACTACACAAAAATGTGCACATGATGAGCTGGTGAATCAGTACAAGGTGCGTATGTATGTGTGTGTGTGTGTGTGTTGTATATGATTGTTATGTGAGTGTACGTGTGTGTAGTCCAGTAAGATAGAGTTGTGAGTGGGTAAGCTTGTCTGTTTCAGTGTGTGTGAAGGTTGATGGTAAATATGTAACAGTTAGTTTACACACATGCCTTGCTTTTAGATCATACAGACACACACACACTCACATGCACACACACACACACACACACACAACCGTGTTGGGACTGTTTATAAGAACAGCTGCATTTAGATTACTGTTGCCACTTTCACTATGGAGAAGTAAACAATTGGCCTGGGTGTGCCTAACTAATTTAGATTTGGCTTGCATCATATGACACTGTGACCAACAGGGGATGGGTTGGTTATCTAAACATGTGGGAAGCCTTAGAGCACCCTGGTGTATTGGGTACTTTAGCCTGGACCTAATCCCAGGAGTAATATGGAATATGGAGTAACCTTTTCATTGAATCTGAGGGGGTGGCATAATCATATATATGTATGTGTGTGGAATAAGGTTACATAAACCTTTTACAGAAGAATGGGGAAGGGAGAGGTGGGGCTGGTGGAAGAGTGGTTTATCTTGTGTGTGTGTGTGTGTGTGTGTGTGTGTGTGTGTGTGTGTGTGTGTGTGAGGGGGGAGGGAAGGGTGGTTGGGCCAATAGAAGCTGTTCCATCTCCACCTATCCCACTGGAGGGTGGTGCTAACAGGAGCTCTTCCACCCTCACCCTCTCTTTGTATCTCTTCAGTGGAGATGAGAAGAGGGGGTGGGGGGGGGTGATATTGAAGAGCACATTTTTATCTTGGAACTTACAAATTCACTTGCAGCATAAAATTGCACTGGACTACTTTGTG
>WLWD01002441.1_pt1 | contig 34204 bp, 26 predicted proteins | sample 6712731 | NCBI WGS metagenome assembly WLWD01 (sample SAMN12718690, study PRJNA576275) | sponge metagenome | isolation source: marine sponge | host: Mycale hentscheli | place: New Zealand: South Island, Marlborough, Capsize Point | collected 2014-11-01
CAATCCTGTCAGTGTAACAGATGAGGAAATTCTCTGTTTCACCAATAGCTGTTAAATTAACCACACTATTGTTCATGTAAGTTGTTTTATTTATATATCCATAACCTGAAGCCGCCACATGAAAATGCTTTGTAAATGTTTATAAATTGTATTAATAATATACTTTAATATACCTAGTTTATATATAGACTATGTGAAACTCAATGACATACTAAAAAAATATGAACTCTTCTTAAAAATGTTTAATTGTAAATAATATTTTTACTCAATTAATAACAGAAATAATTCATATCCTTAGATTAGCAATAGAGTCTATAATTATTTTTACATTAAAATGGGGTAACAATATTCAGCGATGACAACCCAAAGTGCGAACATTTTACTTACTGGAAAATCCTAAAGTTGATGCCATTAAACTAACACTTGGACCAGACCCTATTGTATTAACATATGTCACACTAAACGTGTAGGATGACACTGGATTTAATTCAGCAGTAGTAAATATTGTGTTACTGGTGTTCACATTAGTTGTTTCCAATACTTGAGTTGATCCTGTCTCATAATATCTAACATTATAGTATCTGTCTGGTCCATTACGAGAGAGACAAGATTCTCTATTCCATGAGACAGTTATGTGTGTAGCATTAACAGAATGCAACATAAGATGAGGAGCTTCATTGGGAACTAGAATTAATATATTAATTTCAATTAATATTATAATTACAATCATTCACGTTACCATCTGATGGAGTAATAAGAGTAAGTGTAGCATCTTCAGAAGTACCAGCAGTGTTTGTAGCAGTGATAGTAAATTTATATTCTATGTCTTCTTCCAGACCAGATATAGTGATAGTTTTCATAGCTGTAGTTTGACTTCCTGAAGAAGCTGATGGGCATCCACCAATTCGTTTATAACTAGTAGTATACAGATTAACAATATCTGTGGGAGATGATGTCCACGTTAGATATACCTTAGTCTTTTCAATAAATGAATACATAATGATGTTTGGAATAGAAGGAGTGATATCTAAAACATAAAAAAACTATGTCTTAAAAATATTAAATTTTATTTCTAACCCAATAATTTTGATACTAATAAAGAAGTAATAATCAAACATGATTCTTCGACTAATCTAAATGTGCAGATAAAAGTAATGCATTCTTCAATACCAAAAATAACTACTTTAGTATATTATGTTGAGCTAATACTTACATCTAACCACAATAGTATGTGCAGAACTGCTTGCATTAACTTCATTTGTCAAATACGATGATATAGCATGAAGTTGACATCTGTATGTCATATTATTCTCAGACACTTGTAAAGGACTAAGATTAAGTACTCTATCAGTCTGTGACAATCTTACTCCATTTCTTGTCCACTGATATGAAATGTTTCTTAATTCCAGATTACTGGGAGCATCATAGTTACATGTCAGTGAATAGTTTCTGAGAGCAACTAATGAACCACTTGGTTCAATAGTGACATTTATTACTGGTCCTATAATGTAAAAACCGAGTCTAAGGAAAGAAATGTATTAGTGTAACATACTTGCAACAGTGAGTTTAATTGTGATGCGTTGACTGGATGCAAAGATGGAGGCCTGACATGTGTAAAATCCAGCATCAGATTCCTTGACTCTTCCTGTTATGGTATTAGAATTCTGTTGACCTGTGAAGAATTCAGTTGAACCAGAAGCTGTTGTAGTCCACATGAACATTGGAGTTAAAGATCCAGACACAATGGCAGAGCAAGTGAAGGAGACATTAGAACCAGCAGGAACAGGTGGTTTATCACCAATAATAAAAACTTCAGTGACTGAATATAAAGTGCAAAAACAATAAAAATGTTAATTCACTGATTGTATATTAAAATGGAATTTATTCATTATCACATTAATTTGTTGATCACATTAATTTTGTGTATGTTGTAAAAATTCATTTAGACCATTCTCAAAGCTTTCCAATCTAGTAAAAATATATTACTAAACATTTTGACATTTATGTTAGAGTCACTTGGTAGCAAATGTTTAAACCATATACCTAACTTTCTCCAATGAAAATATTTATTTAGATATTAATTGGTGCAGTCAATTAACTACAGTAGTAATGTTAAATACTTGTCTACACAAGCACAATTTGTATGATAGCCATTTTCATGCCATCTAACATATATAAGTTTAACAATTTTTCAAGAAATCTTGAAATACTTCTAATTTAAAAATTAAATCCTTTATACTCTCATAATATACAATGCTGAAATCTGAGTATCTTGTAATGTTTTAAATGTATTTTGGAAAATTTTGTATTATATTAATGTTAATAAAAAAAATTGGCTTGTTTAATCCAAACATAAGAATTATTTTTATATTATTACTTACCAACGGAAACTTCTAATAATTTTGTGATAATTTTAATCAAACTTCCCACCATTACTCTGCAGGTATAATTTCCACTATCTGAAGTAGTCAGAGACACAATAGTATATGTAAGAGAATTATCTGTTGCAGTATTATTTAATTCCTGACCATTATTTAACCAGTATATCCTTGAGACAGGGCCTCCTAATCTTACAGATGGTGAGCATGTAAATGAGTAAGTTTGATTAAGGCCATTTATTCCAGAATTGGTAATTCTAATATTCAATACAGTAGACACTAAGAAAATTTAATATAGCATTACGTATCAAATACATTATATAATAATATCAACGTACATACTACCATAAGATGACTTGAATTCTAATATCATCAGCTATGTTGTGAGCAAAATGTCTTTCGACTGATTAAAGGAGACAAGTTTAAATAAAAAATCATATGTAAGCAATGTGCTTGAGCAGATTTATGACAATCTTAAGTGCAAATTAATAAAGCAATAAGTATCTCAGGTTGCATATCAACATACTGAAATATGTAACAGTTCTAACTTGCATTCTACCATAAAAAAAGTTTTGCTAATAATACTGCTATAACAGTCAAAAACATTACTGTCAAAGCTATCTTTTTTAAACTTGTTAAGAAGCTAACTGGTCCAAGATAATTAATTACCTAAGTCTATGCACAGTGTTTGTGTGACATTCATGGAATCTGGTATCTCACAGCAGAATTCTCCAGTAGGTGGATTAGTGGCAGAACTTCTGAGACTGAGATAAACCATTTGACTATCATCTCTACTTCTGAAATAATCTATTCCTCCACTGTTAGCACGATTCCCAATTATTGTTCCATTGTCATAAGTCCAGTCACCTAATCTATTAGGTTTTGTACTACAACAAGGTCTCCTGTCTGTCCTACATGCCAATACTTCATTAGTATTACTGGAAACTTGAGTTCGTAGTTCTCCAATATCTTGCACAGAAATCACTCTACTATCACTAGGATAGATATCAGGTTTGAAATCGACAAACTCTATGCCTGCAGAACCTGGCAAAAGCAAGTGCACTTTATACAGCTATGTTGTATTATATAGCAGTAGTAATAATATGAACATTATTACCTTGCATCATTACTACTAATGTAAGTAACAAAACTACAGCTGATTGTAAAGCAAGACACAAGTAGTGTTGTAATTCTATAAATTGTTAGAATTAGTACAAAATTTATGAATTTAATCTATACAATTAGATTCTCTTAGCTCTGCAAGGTATTAGCCATGATAATGTTTCAATTTGAAAAGAAAATGAAACATAATGTTGTAAAGCTAAGCCCATTTCCAATATCAAGTACAAATAAAATCCTTTTCAATCTTGCATCTGAAGGTAACAGTATTCGAGTGAAACCTCCTATTTTAAGTTGTACAGCTGCTACTGAACTATTAAGAAAAAGATAGCTAGAAAAGTTTCAGCGAACTGGTAGCTAGATATGGAATTAATGTAACATACCACCAAGGTATCCCTCAACAACAAAAACTAAAACTCGTAAGAAGCTGGAGAAAAACATGGCTTTCTTGTCTTCTAGGCTTTCGAGAAATCCCTCAATTCTTTACTTTATAGTTTTATAGATGTGGAGAAGACAAGTACAAACGATGGGAAATATACGCGCAGGAAAAAGGAAGTGGTAACGTAGTCTCGCGTAACCTGACCCTTTACCAATCGCCACGCGGTAAAAGGGTCATTGAGCAGTTTATTCAGTTCCCCTAGCTAGTTGGGGAGACCAAATATAATAGGTGACAGCAATATCTTGCTACGTAAGACAGCTCAAACTTTAGCGCGCGTACTGTGTTTCGTGTACAACTCTCCAACAGCCCTGGCAAAGCTCTTCCTTAAGATTATGACATTATTAGCTAAGTCTAAGCAGCGACATGGATAATAATAATAATAATAATAATAATAATTTTTCAATAGTTGTACAGAGTAAAATAAGGATGACATAAAATATATGTACTCTTCTACCTTACTTACAATACTCAGAGTTTTCTGTGAATAGAGTTAATGGAAATGAAAGAAGTTTCAAACAGTAAACAGTTGGATTCCTTTCCCTGAGGAATGGTGAAAGTAAACTAATCCTTCTTCTACACTAGATTGAGAATCCATGATAGAGGCAATAGTGCTACCAGTGCTGAAATGGTGATGTATGTGGTCAGATTCCCACAAAGGACTACAAGGCTCTTTGAATATCTTGACATAGCTATAAAATTCAGCAAACTTATTTGAGTTATATATGGCTCAACATAATTGAGCATGATCAATGATAAGTTATCTCAAGAATCTCAAAGCAATACCATAGTCCCTAATATTAGAAGAAGTAAATTACATGTATTTATTTTTACATTTCCAGTCAAATAACTAACTTTAATAGTATTGTGGAATTGGCTACAATAAAATGCAATGTAACAATTTATCTGCCTTTTTGTGTGGTCACAATCTCCTCAATTAAATAAATAATGCTATATTTTTTTATATGTGTATGCTTATTGATTTCAAACAATATTTCAAATAGCTAGTTGCAGCTATCTTATCAGTAGAAATCACAGAATTTTTGAAGAATTTTTTTGCAAAAGTTGAAAATAAATTTTAATTTTAAAATTCAAATGACAGCATCAGTTTATTAAACACATTTTCATTGTACAACTTTGATATTATGTGTCAAAATTAATATACATAGCTAGTTAAAAAAAAATATGTAAAAGGGTATTTCTATTTAAATAAAACATTTTATTTATAAAGTCTAGAATCCCTATTTAGATAAAATAAGACTTAGGCCATTTTATCAAATCCATATTAAGAAGACTTTGACTTGGTAGTATTACTATGGATTTAATAAATCTATAGAATACTGCATGTCCTGGTGCAACTTGTAGCTAATTGTATATTAATGTGATAATGTGTAGGTGTAATCATCTCATTCCATGAGCCATACTATCTGAGAATCTTGTAATATACAAAATACTCAACACATGGGAGAAATGGTCAGTGTGAGGTGCATTTAAAATTCTTGGCATTAATCTCAATTCATTGTTTATAGTAACTGCCTTATAATGAATTAAGACTGTAACAAATGCTTCACTATACCACTTTGAACATGTTTTCAATTAATATTAAAGGAACTAGAGTAATACATAGTACATTGCAATAATAGATTTACTTGATTCTATAGCTACGTCAAAAATGAGACTGTAGCATTTTTTTAATTTTACACTTATTTACTGGCTATACTCCTTTACCTATAAAAGTAAAGCTATTGCCAAAAGATAAATAACGAATTTATTTATAAGAATTGTTTATAATGTAACTCATCTTATACTTATTTTCTTCTGTTACAGGCATCATCAGTTATAATAACTTGTGTTTTGGTTTACAGCAAACATCTCAATAGTGGAACTGTCAATATATCTTCTAAAAATCATAACTTGTTCCCTGTATTTTTTACAGTGATATTTTATATCATCTGAAAGCTCGTTTTTTACTCTTGAAAGTGAACTACTAATTGGTTTTTTAAATTGTTTTGGTTAAGTTATTCACGTTTTTTTTCTAATTTTCATCAAAAAGCGCCATTATTTTATACCAAAAAAAATTAAATTAAATAAAAAAAATATTTAGAAAAACTGATAGTTCACTTCGTAAATAAGATATTAAAGAATGCATCTTAATGTTAAAGTAGTAGATGTTTAGTTTCACAGGGGTGGGCAAGGGTTTTCTTGCGTTGCCGCCTTAGAATTTTGGTGAGTGTAGTTTTATACCCATATTATTTTAGCTCATTTCAAAGAGTTTCAGATGGGCTATATTTGGAGTCTCAAAGTAAAAAAATATAGCTACATGCATGGTAAAGTTATGACAAAAAAAATACATTATTTTTACTAAAATAAGAAGAGGTTGAGCTAATTGATTCCAGCAAGTTAAGAAATTTCATGACAATTTATCTACTAGCAATGCAGAGGCTAAATGTGCAGTACAACAGTAGTCAAGAATTTTTGTCATGATCCAGAAAGACATTCTTATAAGATCATGTTTATATTAATATAAACAATACTTATGTTTTTTCATGTCCGTTGAATACTATCAATCCTTACAAACATTAGGCACAGTGTGTAATTACTGTTTGTTTGTTTTTTCAGTGAACATTCACGGTACAGCAAATTATACTGAATATTAATTTGTTAAATCCAAAAATTTCACATTTCTTTTCTGCTGCTGTATAAATCGTCAAGTCATTCCTAGTATAAACTATAGCTACTTTAGAGCCTCCAAAAATTCAAGCACAATTCATCCAGATCATTATATGGATACAAAACATACTGAAACCACATGCACACGTACAGATAAAATCTTTACTACTTATACGTGTGTACCAGCAATTCAAGAACTGGAAAATGTATAATGACTGCTCAAAGTGAGAGAAAAGAATATATTTGAGTGTGTATATAATTATGGCTATTCTATTAAGTCATAATATTGAGTCAAAGATATTTCCTTTCTATTGCAAAATTATTAGTTTGCTATGGTTTGTAGTAACAGTGAAGGTAGAAAATATAAACTTTACTCAAATCTAGCTTTGGGAATCATTTTGATGTGGAATTAGTATAATTTACCTTAACACAGTGTTGTAGAAGCTGGTACCTTTCTTGTCTGTCTTGTGCATTATTGTATTGTTTATACTTTTCATTGAAAACATATGACTTGATGTGCATATATCAACTGTTGAGAAAAGTTGTTCACAGCTGCAATACTGAAAATACTGAGTATTGCTCTATCATGTGTTTGTAATAAACTTAATGACAGTAGTTGGTTATTAGCTATGTAAATTAAAAACAAGTTGAATCTTTTCTACACTCAGCTCAACAAACATAACTTTATAACTAATGTGGTGATACATGATGAATTGAATAACTAACTAGTCATACTGAAAATATAATTGCAGTAAAATGTTTAATGATTTCTCTAAATAAATAGTTTTGCACAATTATTGAAATTATAATTTATTATTAGATTTATTAGTTGATTTAGAATTGTCTATTTCTTGCCATAATTGATACCATATCAGTAAAATTTGTTGAGAAAAGTTGTTCACAGCTGCAATACTGAAAATACTGAGTATTGCTCTATCATGTGTTTGTAATAAACTTAATGACAGTAGTTGGTTATTAGCTATGTAAATTAAAAACAAGTTGAATCTTTTCTACACTCAGCTCAACAAACATAACTTTATAACATTTATATTAGGTGTACTATAAGTAGCTAAAAGTCAATATCTTTAACATCTCACACATTGTATACATTTGTTCATTGGTCAACAAACATAACTGATGGTACAAAAAAAATTAAAGGAAAATTAATGCAACAGTCAAATCTCTATAATAGTTGAAGTTTGAAACTTTATAAACTAACTACTTCACAGTCTAACAACATGATAAACTAACAATTCTTTGTTAAAGGCACCAGATCCCTCAAAGTAATTTCTTCATAGATGTTTTTTGAGTCATGTTTCTTTAAATTTGTTTCATTTTTGTCATCTTGGATCTCTTCATAATCACTGTTTGAAATATCTATGGCTACACTGTTCTGATTCTTTGTACATTTCCTAATGAAATTTAAGAATAAATTGTAAAAATTATACATAAACCAAAAAATTTAAATCATTTTCTTGATTATTTGAACGATAAAGTACAATGTAGTTACTACCTTCCATCTTTTCACCTTGTGGAAAATATAAAATATGACACAAGACATAAACCATAAAAAAAGATTAATCTGAAGTTCACAATTTCTTTCTCATCATTTTTTACTCATTAGATGTATTCTATATCTTTGACAGTTTAAACAATAGAGAAAAAAATATTTGGGCACCACTGGGAATTGAACCACTTGCTTAATGCACAAGCGCTCTACTAAGTTACTTACCTTGATTTTTTTACTTTGTATAGAATATAAAATATACAACAAAAGAAAATGATTAAAGTGATGAAAACACAAACTATTGGTGAAATAATAATGGCATTGAGATTGCCTTCCATCTTTGACTCCACTGTGGTCACCACATCTATAATAATGTGAAATGTGAATTCATATTATTACTGCAATTATTTTTAAGATAAATCCTCTCCAACTGAACTGTATTTGTCATATCTAATGTGGTGATACATGATGAACTGAATAACTAACTAGTCATACTGAAAATATAATTGCAGTAAAATGTTTAATGATTTCTCTAAATAAATAGTTTTGCACAATTATTGAAATTATAATTTATTATTAGATTTATTAGTTGATTTAGAATTGTCTATTTCTTGCCATAATTGATACCATATCAGTAAAATTTAATGTCAGTTTAAAAAAAATAATTATGTGCTTTACATACCTATTCTGTATAAATAAATATTAGTACCACAACCAATTTACCATGGTTAAGTAATAGTTAATGTAAATTTGGGTTTAAGCACACAAAATCACATGACATCATTCAATCAAATAGGAACATAACAATTGAAAGTTTAGCTACAAACTTCTCCAATGTAAATATCTATTAATGTAGCCAAACTTGCAGGTCTAGTTGACTATATTATAATATCTATAGCTAGTTGCACTCACAATGATTAGGCAAAAGCTAGTTGATCGTTACTTAAATATAATGTTAACTGTAACGATGAAAGACACAAATACACACTGTAAAATGACTGCTTGAACATCACTTTTATTGACATGAACTAGGTGGAAGTTAAGTAATTAAGAAAAAAGGATGAGCAGAGCATGCTGGAGGCTACCATAACTGGGCATAAACATGAGATGTAAATTAAATTGGATAAACAATTATTAATAATAACTAAACTTCACCCTTGAACTCCAGATATCTATGCAGATATTACTTATTATTATTATTGTCATACCAGTATTTAATGTTTCAATAATGAAAACTGCAGTACTAGTCTCTGTAGTGCCAGTGGGCAATCGATTGATAACTTCACAAGTAAACTTTGTGCCATGAGTGTCTTTAGAAATTCCATCGGATACTTTTAATTGTATCTCATTAATTCTAGTCTGATTAATTGAAAATGAAACTTTTGAAGACTGTACTAACCATTGCATAGAGACCACTGTTAAATTTGTATAACATATTACACTAGCTTGTGATCCTACTCCGTAAATAGATTTATTTCCCTTCAGCCCAACTGCTAAAATTGAGTAATGAGCAAAATGAAAGCAATGTATATAAAATAGACATACAATATCCTTACATTTAAATTCAACTTCCTGAAATGCACTGCCTCTGCTATTACTAACAGTGCAGGTGAAGATCCCAGTGTAATCTGATAGTGTATTACTAGATATGTATAGAAGGTTGTGGTAAGTGGCACTGACAGTATCCACTATTATTTTACTCAGCGAGTAAGACTCTCCTCTTTTATTCCAAGTTAGATTAGTGACAGGACCTCCAGTTGATATACAAGTCAGAATACCAGTTGCGATGTTGTATGAGATAGCATGTAATTTTAATGAGCCTGTTATACAATTATTACAATAAAAATAGCAAAAACATGTCATATCTGGTGTGCAGCAATCTGGCAAAAATGTTAAGCTGTAGTAATAATTAAGTCGAAATTTCAAATTTTTATTTGCTAATGTAATCATATTATCTTAATCAAGCAAGCTACAAAATTCATTTCACTAATGAGCTTGTGTTTCAAACTTAAAACAATAACTCTATTGGTTCTAATTGTTTATGTATTTAGTTTTTCCTACAGTTGAAGAACAAGAGAAAAAATATATCAATTCTCAGTCTAAACAACTATATCAAAGCTATTAAACTTTTTTTTAAATTAAGATGGAATACATTGTCCTAATTCAAATTCATAAACAGTTTGTGTACATACCTTTGTAACGGTCATAAATTCCAAAATATATTTTCCGGTTTGTACCATGTACATCAGGAATATTACAAGTGTATATTCCAGAAGGTCCGAGTGCATTACTTTCACGATGTAGTACTACTGCTTGCTTACTTCTACTGCTAGAATAAACACTAGAATTAGCATTGATGTTATTGTTAACTGCTGACCCATCTGGAAGTTCAAAACTTCCAAATGATCTATTCTCAGAATTGTCAATACTTCTGCAGCAATCAACTAAGTCAGTGTAACAGGCGAGAAAAGTGTTAGTGGCACCAATAGCTGTTACATTTATAACACTATTGTTCATAAAAGCTGTTTGATTTTAATATACATGATCTGAAATTCACATAAAAGATTTTTATATGCAGTCATCAGTACTGACACGCATGCAAGTATTATAACCCAGTCAGCAATTTTCTGACTATTACAATAACATAAGAGCCAGTTTTAAATACAGTGTATAGTTAATGAAAAAAATACAATAATAACATTTCTAATTATACGACTAAATATTACTGCATCACTTACAAGCAAATCCCAGAGTTGAAAAAGTCAAATTATTATTTGGACCAGATCCTATTGTATTTATATATGCTACATGAATGGTGTAGGAAGTCACTGGATTTAGAGAAACAGCAATAAATATTGTGTTATTAATGTTCACAGTAGTTGTTTCCACTACTTGTGTAGTTTCAGTCACATGATAACTAACTGTATAATATCTGTCTGGTCCATTACGTGAGAGACAAGATTCTCTAGTCCATGAGACTGTGAAACTAGTAGCATTAAACGAATCTAACATTGACTGTGGAGCTTCCCTTGGAGCTAACAAATACAAGTATGACTAAATAGTAAGAATGAACAGTAAGGATCTAACCAGCTGATAGAGTAGTAATAGTGTGTGTGGCAGGTGAAGATGTACCCACATTATTTGTTGCTGTTAAGGTGAATTCATATTCTATATTCTCTTCCAAGCCTGATATAGTTATAGCAGTCATTGCGGTACTGTCAGTGCCTGAAGGAGCTTCAGTACAACCTCCAACTTTTGTATAGTTGATAGTATACATATTTATAATTACTGGAGATGGTGATGCCCATGTTAGTACTACTTCTGTACTTGAAACTGAAGAATGCCTGAAATTTGTGGGCATAGAAGGACTAACATCTGTACAGAATAACAGATAGTACAAGAGAATATAATCAGATAGTACAATAGAATATAACAGATATAAATTCATAAAGACAAGGTAATATGATCTGACAATAGTAGTATTGCCTCATAATACTTATAATTCATGTTTTATACATGTTCACATAATATATCTTACAGTTATATCCTAAAGTTGTTATTGTCAAAGTAGAAAAAGGGCCATTACCTACAGAATTAGTGAATGCCACTTCAAATGTATAGGATGTGGCAGGAGTTAGTGAGTTGGCTGTGAATGTACTGCTATCAATATCTACATTTTGTTGTTTGTGGTATTGAAGTAGATCCTGTCTCATAGTATCTAACTGAATAATATCTGTCTGGTCCATTTCGTGAGATACAAGATTCACGGCCCCATGTAGCTGTGAAAATAGTGGGACCACGATGCTGTAGCATTAGTTGGGGTGGAGCTTCTGAATGTACTACAAGAATAATAGAAAAACTGATTACTGGCATAATAATAATAACACTCATTATTACTGGCTGATGACATAGTGTATTCATATGCAGCATCAGCTGTAGAGGTACCAGCACTATTAGTGGCTGTCAGTCTAAACTGATATCTAATGTTTCTTGTAGACAAGTAATAGTTTTAGTAGTTGTAGTGGTAGTTACACTATCTGAGGGAACTGCTGAACATCCTGAGACTCTTGTATAACTGACAGTATAAGTATTAAGTAATCTGATGATGTCCAAGTCAGTGTTATTTGTGTGCTTTGAACCGAAGCATGCACAAAATTAGTTGGAGTAGAAGGAACGTCATCTTCATGGAGTAATGAACAATGAAGAGAAATACAATACAACAGATAGGTTGACTTTACTAGTATACATATATATGGGAATACTGTTAGTTATATTAAATGACAGTGATATTCTAAGATTTAACAATTTTTTTTTTAACAAGAACACTTTGACTAGATACAAAAAAAACAGTGTTGCATATTGAACCATTGTCAGGATTAGAATTCTCAGAAATTTCACGTTTATTTTTAGGTAAATAATTAAACACATTAATAGCTTATGACTCCTTATTGTCCTTCAAAGCTGTTACAAGTAAACAGGTCACTGGTAAAAAGGTAATTACTAGCCAATAATAAGCAATGTAACTAAATTATGAATCATGATATATAAAAAAAAAGTTAGTGGTATTACAAAGAAAACTTTATAATTAAGGCTAATTAATGCAGATATCTAATTTATAAGGAGCTGCACATTAAACTGACTTAGCTAACTTACTTTTAATCGGGGCACAAACATTAGTGATACATCATACAACCTATAGCAACAGTAATGTCTTACCTTGATTCAAGGTGTATGCATAAGAAAGCATCATAAGAAATTCTGAGGACACAAGAATAGTAATTGATATTGACATTTTCTCTACTGCGACGTGGTAAGATTCCCAGTGCAGCATCAGACAAAGCACAATATCACACACCTCCAGCCTATTTCTTACTTATAATGCAATCAGATCTGGTGCGTTATTTATGACCATTGAGTGTGATTTTCTTTTTTAAGCTAAGTAATACTTTTCTCTTATACTTGATTAGTAGGGAATTGCTGTAGCGAGCGAATGGAGGATACTATATGCTGACAGTGACCCAAATGGGTTAATGAGAAATGCACTTAGTATAATCTGTACGAAGATTTGTTCTGGTAATTACTTAACTTCTGCAGACCATAAATTAGAATGCTTAGAAAATTTCAATATTATTAAGGGTTTTTTTTTTATTTGGGACTGATTTTAAACAGGGAATATATTTCAACTTCCATATGTTATAATCAAAATATTGTTGCTTCTCTATAGCATGTAATCTTTATGACCCAGACATTGTTAGTGGCACAAAAACAAAAATAATAACAACAGAGACTACCAATAAAAATTGTAAGAGAACTGTTACAGCCACATTGCCTGAAATATTACACATTAGAAAAAGTTCTATGACTGAAAATTGATTGTATGGCATGGGATTAAAAAAATGCATTTTGTGCATTCAATAAAAATTTCATATAATAAAAATAATGTCTACAGTTTAATATTCTTTAATTCTAGTATTTCATGGACACAAGTCCTTTGTTGTGTTTTTTTTTGTGTGTGAATTTGTAGAAGATTTGTTCCTTTAGATATTGCAAGATAATGGACTTTGGATCTATGAGGTAGCTATGAGGAATCTCCACTGCAATATGATAGAGACATTTCAACTCTTATATCAATGAACTGTTGAAATGACTACCTTCTACATTGTATAATTACTGACTACTGTACACATCAATTATTACACAACCATTGTGGTGGGACAAAGGCTAGGTTGGTAGCTACTATTAGTGTTGAGTCAGATCAACTTACAGTTATCTGATCAAATACAAGGTTAGGCTTAAAGTACTTGACTAAATATAGATGGTGAAACTATTAAGGCTTATGTAACTTTGTAGGATCAAACAATAAGCAAGACGAAAACAATAATTGTTAGTTCAATAGTTATAAATGTGTAAAAAGTTAAATAACCTAATGACAAACATGTTTGCTGTGTAGTAGCCAGAGGAAATACTCTGGCAACACTTTTGTGACATTGAGGAGCAATACTGCGTGTACTGTTACCTTATAATTTGGTATAACCACACCAATACCCTATTCCTATTACACACATGTGGTGTAATGTTCAATTCCTTACAGATCAAGTTATTAAAAGGCTTAGGATCTCTCCTTAAAACCATTGTTTTTGACTTTGTAGATTCAACAATGTTGAAAAATCATGAACCAATTTGAGAAGAAGCTAAGAAATATTTGTGTACAACTTGTTATTTTGTCCTTAAACTTAAATCAACAAAATTATTATAGTGACATTATTTTTATCAGTCTTACTCTTCCATTGGTTATCCTTCTATACTATATTTTTCTTTTTAATTATTGTATGAAAACAACAACAACCAAGTACTAGGCACAGATAATTTCCATGTACCATTTTCATTGGTCGAGCTATTTTGATACCTCATTAGAAATAGCTAACAGATTGCTTGTCCTTTTGGAAGGAGATTATATTGTAGTTGCTAGGTAGTGTTTAATAGCGCTGAGGGTTCACACCTTTGGTGCTTTATTATTATGGTAATTAAGTTATGCATTAGAATTTGTATAGTTGCTGCCCATAAATGAACTGTACTTTACAAAAGCAATGTGGTTGGCATACAGTTACACAAAATGCGAGTAAAATCCCATGATCCCAGACTATAAAGGATTTTGAAATAAAGAATTTATTGTATTCATACTTTATGTACAAACTAAAATATAAAGATAACTTAGTTAATACATTTATGCACTGTTAAAAATGGGGTGTTTGGATATCTTAGCTTTAGTGTTAAATAGGAGGCGCTGCACCACCCCACTTTAAAGCTTCATATTGTCTCCATAGTTAGTCATTAATAAACAATATTCGAAATAAAGAAACTAAAGGATATTAGCTATTATTATAATATGCTCACTTGGTATAATATACATTGGTGTGGAAGTTATAAGGGCTCAAAGTGGGGTGTCCAGACAGCGCCTCCTGGTAAACACCTCACGAGGTGTTATTTAAGCACCCCGTTTTAACAATGTGGACAATTAGGTAAGACTGATGGTTCAAGTGATTGTGTTAGTGATTGTGTTAGTTTTCAATGTTTTCTGTCCCTCCTAAAACTTAGATGTAGTTTGCTTATAATAGCACTTTTATAAGTTTTGCTTACTGTCAAACTTGAGTGTACACACTAAATTAGTTTATTCTCAGCTGAGCTGGAGCCAGCTCATATATAGTGTGTTGTATATTATTGTTGGTTTGTTTATTTATGAGAAAAAATAGTCCAAAATTATGCAACAAATAGTCTGATACAAAACTTTTGCAGTAGTTCAGATGCACAAAACTGCAATAACACAGTATAATGAAACCAAGAAGTGTTGTGAGAATTAACACCCTAGTACTGCCTATCATAAACAAACATAGATCAACTTTTGTAAATATTTTCATATGAATAACTAGGAAAACTTAGTGGTCTAAAGCTAAATTCTTACCTAGACTCATACTAGAAAGAATCTATAAAAGAATTATCAAACTATAAGTCTACAGGTGCAGTACTTTCAAGGCCTTATATTATTACACATCTGTGTAACTACCGTGGTATGGCTATGACCGTATCATCTACACTGATGCCGCCGGCCCAATCTAGGATTTCTTACTGTGCCAATACTTTTAAGATTAGGCACAGTCATACATGTGTTTGTTGTATATTACAGTTGAACTTAAACTTTAAAGAAATACAGCTTCGAATTAATCTCTCAAAGCTAAAGAAATTGCAATACCATTACCAGAAAAAAATAACATACTTAAACTTAAATATTTAACCTATTAATTCCCTTGAGTTGTGAGAAATTATATGTGTATACCCCCGTTATGGCTCTAATTAAATAATATGCATACATTTATACACAGGTATGAATTTCATGAAATCTCACATTGATTGTACTAGTACTCTTACTTGACACTAACAAAATTGTGGCTCTTCTATCTTCTCCTGTAACACCGTCTGGAACATTACATGTGTATATTCCTGGTGGTCCTGCTGTTTTACCAGACTCTACAGTCAGACGTACTTCCTGAAAATACCCCCTCCTGCTGAAATTGAATGCCTCATAGGGACGAGGAACTGTAGTATAATCAGGATATAGCCATTCTCCAACACGCCCTCCATATAGAACAGGATTAGTATCATTATCGTGTCGTCTACAGCAACCAATGTTGACATTAGTAGTGATACATCTCAATGTAGATCCAGCACCACGGCCTTGTGATTCACTCCCAATGTCACTGAGAAGAACAGATGCTCCAGGAAGATAAATTTCATCATTTAATATGAAATATAAACCAGTCGATGGAGCTGAATATTAAGGATATTCAAATTATGAGATAATAAATGTAGCCATAATGTAATAAAAAAATATTATAGAGTTTAACCCGCTATTTTGTTCACATTGTTTCCCTTTACTGCTAAGGTGCTCATGCCTTTTTTCTTACTTTTGTGTAGTACATTGCTGTAATGTATTCTATAGAATGTTATCAAGGAAGTTGGTGATGAAACTGGCAGCAACTTATTTCCACTCTTGGCTACGACCTTATATGCAAACTCTTGTTTTTTGCTGTTAATGTTTTTATTAATTATCTTGTGGTTGAAATGTTTATTTACTTGTTCTACAATTAGAGTTTAAGAATGAAGTTTTCTTACATAATTAACTATAGACTTGCATGCTTCAAAACAATTTACTAGCAAGTAGTAACACGATATTTTAAATTATAGATGTGTATTTATTAGCTGAAAATTAAACTCATTTATAAATTAATTCACTTTCATATATTCATGTTTCTCTTAAATGAAAAACAAGCTAAGCAGAACAGAGCTTAACAAGAGCTACTGTCCTTTCCAGAGAATATCATGTATATAATGACTGAATAACTTTCTATTACAATATTTTGTTAGTTGAACACTATATGGGACTTCTAGAAAACTACTGGTGAGAGGTCGTAAAGCCTACACAGCTAAAAACGAAGTATGACTTACATACCAAAATTGGTATGATACTGCATGTCACCATTTGCATCCCAAAACTTGGTGTGATACCCATACTTTTTTGCCATAGTATGTTTTACATACCAATATTAGTATAAAATCCATACCAAAAAACAGAATGATTTACATACTATTTTAGTATAATTTTCATACAAATTTCATAATTGAATATAATTTTACAAAAAAAAATTCGTATGTTATTTATGCTTACAATAAAATGTTGTAACTTGCTTCTTTTATATACTTTGTCTAAAAAATAAATGCTCTAAAAAAATAAAAATTGGTACATCCACTTGGATATTCCAAATTGAAAACATAAAAGATAGATAACAATGTAAAAGGAATGTTGTGTTTGTTTAACTTGTACACAGTTTTTCGTTCAGCCACTATGTATATATTGGTGATGGTTTGGTTTTGTAGTTCCACTGCTACCAGAGGCTGTGCGTGTGGACTCTCTCTTGCTATATCTGCTGGATCCTATAGTAACAATAATATAAGACAACGTCAATAACTGTGTATGAATGCAGATCTTTATTACACTGTATTAACATTCTTTATTGCTGCTCACCTCAATGACAATGACAATGTTCTTATAAGTGGACTTGCTCCTGGTGTCTGGTAGCATTGCATTCATCATTATCATTGCCTGAACAGTTTGACAACCTGAATTGTAATAGAAGAAGCAATCAAACATTTCAATATACTAATTTCTGTTCGCCATTTCCTATTACTGATGTCTTAACACGATTTGCAAACCATATAGTTTCTATTTATATGCAAAATGTTGTCTTCAAAAATTAGAAGCAATAATATAGGAGAAATAAATTTAGTAAATTATTTGCAGGACAGAAATACATCGATATGATTTTAGTAATTGTACTTTTAGTGGGATATTATTTATAGCTTAAAGCAGATATTAAATAACTTGTCCAGTAACTTGTTAAAGTAATTAATAAGTAAATAAGAAGAGGGTAAACACTGAGTAGCAGCTGCATTTCCTCCCTTCAACAGCTGCATTTTCTCAAAAATGTACAAGCTCTCAAGGAATGTAAATGGTTGCCTGGTTACCTGGTGTTATGTCTTCTTTCAGCATTTCAAGCACCACTTGTATCTCAGGAGAAATTGATTCTTTCTGGAATAGTTGTGTTATTTTCAGCATAAGTTTCTCCCACTTTCCTTGGGAACTTTTGTCTGGAAATATTTTATTCATCTCAGTCAAAACCTAAATCAAACATACAAAAGAATACCTACTCACTACTCACTCTATTAGCATTGTACATAAGTTAAAGTTGAAATATATATACGAATATACCCATATTGGACAGCAAATAATTAACAAGTATCCTTTCCTAAGATGACTTTAGTAAAGGATACTTGTTAATTATTTGCTGTCCAATATGGGTATATTCGTCTTTGGTTGGATAGCTTTTAAAAGAAAACACTGCTGCAGTGACGTTGCCAATGAACTTCGTCTTAGTGCTTCCAGTCATAACACCCTCTTGTAGGCCTAACATTACTGCTGCTGGATAATTTTGTGGCAAACGAAATGGTATTGGCAGAGGTGGTTCAGGACATTTCTTGGTTATGATTGTCCTTGGGGTCCTTTTGAATATACCAACCTAATGTATATACAATACATGAGAAACCATTAGCTCCAAAATATTAAAATAATTAAAAATATTGAATAGCAACAATAATTAAAGATATTTAAAAAATCTTAATTATTTTTAAACCTTGAAAAGCTATGAAAATATAATGTAGCAAATTATAGTAGGCTAAACATGATTGGTGGATAAAATATTTGGGAGTATGGAAGGAGGGGGATTTGTATCAAATGAAATATCAATACCAACCTACATTCCTTTTATTAGCCGAAGACAAACAGATGAGAGGGGCTGTAGTATCCCTAATACACACTTGTTGTACTACAGTGTCTTAAAGATTTACCTTGACTGAAGGACTTATAGTATCCTCGCCTGCTTCAATATTATCAGGATCCATACTTGCTGACGGTAACTATGCAATAACAATGTGTTTTTATGTTAAATTTTTATTTACAATCCACTACTTATACCTCAGGTGACAATTCATTACACCATTCCTCATCTAACGCACTTGAACTTGCCAAATCCTAAATTGAAATGAGAGATTTATTCAAGTTATTACACGCTAGCAATGAAACATTCAAATGTACCTCTTCTTCACTAGCCCAAGAACAAACCAAAAATAAATAAGACTCTGTATATAAATCTATATAAGTTATTTTCAAGGTAAAATAGTGATGAGTGAATTTGATTAAAATCAATGTAGACTACACAACAAAAATTTTGTTTCAATTTGTGTTGATACTTGTATGTGTGAAGACATAAATATTGTGCAAAGCTTTGGAAGTGATAAGGATCATCTTGGGTATGACAGAGGAACCAGACCATGCATGTTTGAATGGCTTGTGGCTAACCTCACCACTTAACCTATAGACTTAGTGATAAGAAAAACCACACTTGCCTCAGGAGGGTTGAAGGGACCTCACTACTTACAACAACTTCACCTGTATTTTGAATTGCTTAGATGGACACAAAACAACTTAGCTACTAATGATTTTATAAATTCAACCCTAAAAGATATAACAGAAACTCTAAAGAGCTTACATCCAGAGATTCAGAGGTTGAAAACAAATCTTCGTGTGGAACAGATGCAGTTTCTTTTACATTGTCTTCAATAACCTAAGAAGTTTTATGTCTTGTACTACACATATAAGTTTAAATTTTTTTCATAAGGCCTACCTGAACAGAAGAAGTTCTGCAATTAAGCTCGCTTTGCTTTAAAATTAATTTTCTTCTTTCTCCAATTGAAGTGATTAGTTGACTGAAGTCATTTTCTTCCAGAATTAAAAATGTTTCTCCATCTATGTCATTGTCTAAATTTAAAAAAATATTGTCAACTAGAGCAAAATAAAAAACTGTAGACTTTACCTTGAAAGCTATCAACAACTTTTTCAGAAAACTTCTGCTCTCTCAACCAATCCCCTACGTGTACCACATTTTTACTAGAAAAATCTTCCATTTGTCTGGCCTCAGTCCACTACTCTCCTGAGAAAAGAAAACCAGTAAAAATTATAGCCAATCTTTAGACAGAGTAAGGAAAATAGCAGCTGCACTTGTGTCATGTGACTACATACAATATACAGAATAATTGTTTAAAAATTATTTTCTTTAAATAGAAATTCTCTTGTAGAGATGTTTCAATGTTGCATATGTCACCAGCATGCAAGAACAACTATTGCCGGAATTCTAAAGCATATTAGAGAAGTCCATCCATTTTTTCGTGGTGCTGTAACCTGTGGACTGGATGGTTGTGCTGCAACACCCTCTAGCTATGAAGCTCTCAAGGCACATGTCTACAGGTACCACAAAAATTTGTTGACTACAACACAATATCAAGCTGATAACGAAGATGAGTCAGTAATGCCAAGTGAAGATCAATCTCAGGAATTGGAAGAGACTGAAGAAATGCCAGGCTTAAATTATCCATCAGCTTCCCTAAATGCAGCACGTTTTATTATGAAAGCTCGTGATGGAAAGGGTTTGACTCAAGCCATGACTTGTGAAGTAGTAGATGATGTTAAAATTATATTGGAAAACTCCATATCAAGTATTAAATGAATGAAGTGAAGAAATTGTCAGCTAATGACCACCAGGTAACAGAAATAGAGTCAATGTTTAGTGATGAGAGCATTGTGAATCCCTTCCTCGGCTTGGAGACACAGTATAAGCAAGATCAATTTATTGCTAGTCATTTCAATTATGTGGTAAAAAAAACTGATAATTATTGAAGTTATTTTCAATTGTTTTAATATTTACATATTATTATGTAGGAACCTCAGGAGCAAATCTTACATGAATATACTGTTGGAAATAAGAAGTTAAAGGATTACTTTTATTACATTCCACTGATAAAGTCATTGCAGAGTCTCCTAGCTAATGACAGGGTTCGAGATGAGGTATATACACATGATCACATACATTTTTACAATTTATTCTGACTTTAAACAATTCCTTTTTGATTATATGTGCTTAATAATAGTGCTATATTTACTTTCATGCACATTACTTGGGGCTGCATCAGGTGTTGTGGACTGTGTGATAGGGCTCCACTGAAGCAAGTGTTGTATTCCTTCACATGAATCCATCTGTATTACTTTTGCTGTTCTATTTTTGTAGTGCAACAAAATAATGATTGAGCTAATTTAATAAACTATAAACTATAAGGGAGTACTAAAATAATCATGTTATGTTATTTTATTTAAACAGGTTTTGAATTCTCACAGTCCAAGATGTGATGAAATGAGTGATTACACTGATGCTGAGCAATACAAGTATCACCCTCTGTTTCAAGAAGACCCATGTGCATTGCAGATTAAATTGTATTATGATGACATTGAAGTTTGTAATGCCTTGGGTTCTAAAACAAAAAAGCATTAGCAAGGTATGACTTAATTAAATTTATATTACATATGTAATAGCCATTTTTGAATAATGCATATCAGGACTTTTTTACTACACTCTTGGCAATATTACTCCTAAGTATCGCTCATCTTTACAGTCTATTCAGCTGTTAATCGTTGCTAAGTCGGTAACTGTCAACAAGTATGGATTGAGCAGAATACTAAAGCCATTTGTTGAAGATGTTTCTCTTCTAGAGAAACTAAGTGATTGACCATATTTGATTAAAATATTGCACTGCAATACTGAAATATAGGATGCTGGAGTACCTCTGGTGATAGATGGTGAAAGGATGAATTTCAGAGGTACACTTACGATTTGCTCAGCTGATAACTTAGCTGCATGTGCACTGGGAGGCTTTAAAGCTCTCCATTCTGCCACGCGAAAGTGTCGTACCTGTATGGCAATTGATGTGGATGGATATGCAGACAAAGGTAATATTAATTAGTTATTTTCCAAACCTTAATTAAAACCTTTTTTTTTTTTTAGTTTACAGAAGACAAACTTCTTATTCGTACTCGGTTAAATTATGCATCTCATGTGCGTGATTTGGATGGGCCACTTCACAGCCATATTGCCACTACTTATGGTGTTGAACTGAATTCAAAAACCCCGCCCCCATGCTTCAAGTGCTGATCTAATTATGACTTTATTACAGCCACGTGCAATTAGCACTTATACATAAATACCGCTAAATGAATAAGACTATAATGACCTCAATTCTTTTAAATATATTATAATCAATTGATTCAAAATTATATATTTCAATCTGTTTGTACAGTTACAGTCACCTCTGTCACTGTAACTCCACCCAACCCTAGTGGAGCAGCTGGTGTAGATGATGTTACTCTCACATGTACTGGAACTCTATCAGGACCTGCTATAGCTAGAGTTGAATGGACAGGACAAATGATGCGTACTTCACCACTGGCTACAGAACCATCTACTACATTCAGTGGTTCATTAGTACTAACTCGAGTTAGACAATCCTTTGCTGGAACTTATACATGTACTGTAACTTTTGGAGCATCTAGTATGAGTAGATCTGTACCATTAGCAGTTACAGGTGAGTTTGTCATTTTAATATGTGATATTTATTTCATGCTGCTGTAGAAATTTAGCTCCAGAGATACCTATCTCTATAATGGAGAGCCAGTCACCTGTTGCTCTTCGTGACTACATCCTCACCTGTGTAGCCACACCTCCTTCTTCTTTGGAAGTTAGTTCACCATCTTACCAGTGGAGAAAAAATGGAGAAGTGGTACCAAATCAGATAAATAGAGAATTGAACTTGAGTCCTCTGCATCTGAGTGAAGATGGTGTACAATATACTTGTCAGTACACAGCCTCTTCAGTGTATGTCAACAATGTGGATGTTACCAGTGCTACAACTACAATAGCACCACTTACAAGTAAGAAGTGGTAGTAGTAGTAGTAGTAGTAGTAGTAGTGGTAGTAGTAGTAGTAGTAGTAGTAGTAGTAGACGTTTCTTACTTCAGTCAGCATGGATCATTGTCAACTAACTGTGCATTGCACTATATGATTGTATATAATAATTTGTTAATAATTTTCATCAAAGTTTAATAGCACCTCAATATACCCATTTTTTATTATGTATTTTCTGGGAAAAACTTTAACATACCTATATTGTTATGTCTTTAGTTGAATTATTAAGCAGTCCTCCTACAAACATACAAGGAACAGTTCAACAAACTTCAGTGATGCTCACATGGACACAGTCAGATAATGATGCAGTGCAAAATTACATCATAAGTTACACTAGAACTGCAGGATGTTCTGATGCTCCAAGTAGAAGTCAAACAATAACAGGATCCAAGAGGATGTATACTCTATCTGGTTTACAAGAAAACATAACATATGACATCACTATAACAGCAATGAATACTAGAAATAGATTAACGGCTATTGAATCTTTCCTTACTCTAACAGCCAGTAAACTATATATATATTATAATACATGCATATATTCTTCTCAATATATTTAGAATTTGTGGTAGTGTAATTAAATGTTTTATTTAAACTGAATACACCTTTACAACTAAAAATAAAAATATGCTTTAATACTCTTAACCAATAAACTGCTTCCGTAATGCAATTTATTGTGTACTGAATCAGCCTATTGAGTGCCTTTACGTACCAAATATATTGAATTGGAAAGTATCGTTAGCCCATGATATTCCCAGTAAAGAGGAAGTCCTGGAGTTATTGTGTTGGGTTATTGCGTCCCCCTAAGCTTCATTGTTACGTTTATTGCGTCCCCTGAGGGTCTGCCAATTCTATAATACCATTCTGAGCCAATTACATGGATTTGGTTAAATAAAATAGCTTCATATGAATGCAGAGACTTGTATTACTAGTTAGGAGTAGCTGTTGAGATGATCTAAACTCAGAGTCTCTTATGATGCTATATTATGGTTATGATGGTCTTCTGGCACATGTTTATCCTAACTTCTATGAAGTGCTTAATTCATACGACTACTGCTTGCACTCTGCGAGAATTCTGACTAGTTGTTTGGGTGGAATATTCAAATTTTTTCGCTTATCATCTATTCCTTTGCACCAACGACCACACATTCCTAAGTCGGGTAATGTTTTCTTTTACTTTTGCTATTCTAAAGACTATCTAATTCCTCATCGTCAAGACTAACTGATTGTTCACTCCCAATGCTACAAGATGGCAGTACTTCGTGCCTTTTACATTCCCTTTCTAGTCCACCTCGGATATTAGAGAAAAGATTTTCAATAAATTCATCAGAAAAAAAAAGAATTGAAAGTCCTCTAGGCTGTATCCATTTTGGCCACTTAGCTTCTTTGCCATTTGCGCATGATCAATGCACAGTAAATTGATTAATCATGGGATACCGTCACGGGAATATCACTCGTCTGTCAGTGGCATTAACACGAGTGCCTGCGGCACTCCTGTAAATGCTAGGCAACAGACTCATGATATTCTGTGGTATTCAATGATTAATCTATATGTATTTGTAGTTCCAATTGGCAGTGTTCGCGGAATATCATCTCAAGATAGAAACTTCACTAGTATTACTATTTCATGGCAGCCAGTGGATTGTCTTCTACAAAATTCTCCTATTAGAAGCTACAAAATTCGTTATACTGTGACTTCTATTACTACAGGACCAATAACAACTACTGACACATCATTTGTAGCTACTTAATTATTCCCTGGCACTTCCTACACATTTGAAATAGCAGCTGTTAACAGAGAGGGTGATGGGCCATATCAACAATTCATAACATCAACTCAGCCTCCGATGGGTATGATGATATTATAATCATTTACTTAAATATACATTTCATTTTTTTTCTTAGGTGTTCCATTACTAAAAGGTCAATATTTTCCAAACAACAGTGTTGTTAATATCAGTGATATTGGATAAGATAGTGAAGCGCTGTACTGTTTCACTGAAGAGTCTCAATGCTGTAGGAGTCAAGATAATTTTCTTCCAGGCATTAGAGATTGGTACTTTCCTGATGGAAGTATAATTATGACTAGAATGGCCAATACTATATCTAGAACTAGAGGACCTCGATCAGTCATGCTTCATCGTGACAATGTACTTGCACCTATTGTGAGCTCTACTTTAGCAAACAATTTGGCTTACATCAAAATTTTTCTTAGTATTTCAACAAGCAATAACACAGCATATTATTTTAGTGACCTAATCTATGCACTATGTTCTACTACCACGTAGATTAAGTGACTTACCTTAGTTGTATACATATAATATTAACAGGCAACAAGGTCTCAAAGTCATTGTTTAGACTTGTTAGGAGTCACTTTTACATAACATGCAACAATATAAATAATGAAAAAATGTGAAATATTCTGATTGTAGAATCAACAAAATTATTGACAATAACATAATCAAGTATTGTGCATATGTCATGACTACTCATTTCTTAGTATGCAAGCATATGTATCAATTGTAGTACAGTAAAGTTTCTCTGCCTCCACTTGTTGGTCAAGAATAGCATACTCAATAGGTTATGAGTCAGGACTTCATGTTAACTTGTTGGATAGTTGTTAGACATGTTGAAACATGAATAATTGCCAGTAGCCAAAAGTCACCGCTGGTATGATTTACTTTGTATTGTCCATGCCTGAAGGCTGAATGTAGCAGTTAATCCACTAAAAGTCCTGGTTAAAAAAGCATATGGACTGTGGGGCTTAATACAGAATGCATTGGAAACACCTGTGGAGGCAGCAGCTATGGCTACATTTAATGTGTGTCAAGGCATGACAATCTTACAATTATTTAAGAAATGTACAATTTTGTCTTGATGGGACTAATGTGTCTAAATATTTTACTGGATTAAATTTTGTAATTTCTAAATGGGATTGATCACATCAAAAACTTTGGGAGAAACTATTAGATCAATACTGCAAGAAGACTAGCTAAAATTCTGGAATAAACTTTACACCCTAGGACTACATCAAAATGCTAAAGTGCAAGACCACATCAATCAAATAACGAAATTCTTCTGATTTATGGGTCAACTTAATTTTCCTTTAAGTGAGGTGGTCAAGATTGTTTAACCTTCATTGAGTGTGTTATTCTTGCTGTTTGGCTGTGAGCTGTGGTACTGGATAGTTGTTAACCACAAAGTAACCAAACTAGAATCTTTTGATATTGTCTCACTATTCATTATACTACTTGTGAGCTGGGTATTTGAGTGGCACTGAATAGACTGCAGATAAATCTCAAACTTCCAGCATTTTAGATCGTAATGACGAAGTTTCCTGCATTGATGACCAGCCAACTATTTGTAAAAAGCTTGCCCTTCACTGACAAGACTTGTTATCCACATTACCACCCACAGGTTCATGAATGTATTGTGGAGTAATCTAAACAGCTAGATACTTAAACTCTTTTATGTACTTAAATAACAATGCCTGCGAAATTAAACTGCAAAGTTATAAGGAAAATTATCCCTGTAGCTGCTTATATATTATGTGTATATGTGCATATGAACAATTTTATAACAATTTTATTTTATACCTAATGTTTTTCACCTATTTTTAAGGATTACCTACTATACAGTCTCTATCATATCACACTACAACTGGTGTTGTGACTTGTATATCTACTGGAGGTCCTGTCACTAATCTAACTTGGAATAGAAGTGGAGGATCTTACTCACAGAGTAAAATAATAGTGGATACTGTCAGTGGCACTTACCACAACCTTCTATACATATCTAGTAATACACTATCAGATTACACTGGGATCTTCAGCTGCAATGTTAGAAATAGCAGAGGAAGTTCATCCAGAGTTACTGATAATGTTAAATGTAAGAATGACAGCTTATTATAAAAAAAAATTGAACTTAACTGACTTTGCATATAATTATCAGCTATAGGTCTTACTGGAAATAAAAATACTTATTTCATTGGATCTACTGCAAGTATAATTTGTTTTAGTAACCTAATAGTAGTTTCTATTCAATGGCTCACTATTTCTGATAATGTTTCATATTCTAGAGAACAATTAAAATACAATGAGTTGCACTTAATTTTAAGTGATCCAATATCTGAATATACTCATGGCACAATGTTTACATGTGAAGTAACAAGTCAGTTGTCACATGGTCGTATTGCAACTAACACCACATCATTTACTATAAGGACTTTTGAAGAGAGTAAGTTAAATGAATGTATACGTGAATTAAATTATTTATTCATATTTACAGAGTCTGGTCCAGTGTCAGAGTTAGCAGTATCACATATCAATGTGACAAGTATACAAGTATCATGGATGCCTTCCAAAACACCTAATGGAGTCATCACTGCCTATTATTTGAGATTGATTAATATCTCGACTAGTAAATTAATGATTAATAAAAACTTAACTACAAGAAATCAATATACATATTACCTGTCTGAGCTTCGTAAGTACTTAATACCAATTTTGGAATTTATTTTAAATATATTGCATAGATGCAGGAGTTCCGTATGAAATAACCATATCAGCTGTAAATTCTAAAGGTATTGGAGTCAAAACTAACCAAGTATTTTTTTTCCAAAGAATTAAGTAAGCAAATAAAATAACCATTAAATGTAATATGAAATGTTAGTCCTTGTGTTCCGCAGAACCTGCAGTCTCTCCAACATTACTCACTGCAACTCGTATAGCATCTATTGCAATGACTCTATCTTGGAAGCACCTAACCCTTTCTGAAGCTCAAGGATTTGTTACAAACTATACAATACTTTATCACAAGACTGCTGAAGTAGGAATAGGCTAAGACCTAACACAATGTCTAACATTGTAGATGGAAGTAATAATAGCACTGCTATACATGAGCTAAATGAAGTCTGTGCATATTTAGTCCAAATATCAGCAAACATTGCAGCTGGAAATGGAGTACTGAGCGTGCCAGTAATTGTTCCACTAACAGGTAATTTCTCTACTTTATTGTTATTTTCTGGTAGTTTTATATGCAAATATTTCAGAAATAAATTTCTAGTTAAGAACCCCTCACCTTAGAGATATAACCAAAATTTTAATTACTTTCTGTTGTGTGTGTGGCTTAGTGATTATTTAGATAGGGGGACAGCTGTGCTTGTTTTGCTCAACTTGGAGGAATCTGTCATATTTGTTACACCAATTACTGTCTCTGATAACTAATTAAATATTCAATGTAATGGTTTGAGTTTCTCAACCATTCCAACCTGCCTAACTGTCCTGATATAAATTGTGTTGTAGAATCAGAGAAGACTTCTAGTGTCATTGTAGCTACTGCAGTGATGTCAACAGCAGCTGTAATTATTGTTACATCTCTTACTGTGTTTGTCCTTCTATTCCTGGTGTACAAAAAGAGAACAATATCGTGAGTTTCTTATGTTTACACTAGAATATTTTAAATAAGGTATTGGCTATTAATATAAAAAACATTGACGCTGCTTAAAGATGTTAAACCCAATTTAGGAGTTGGGTATGTTAATGGTTTTCTAGTATTCTGTGAATTTTGAAGCACTAGTTGATGTGGAGGAACCTTATCAAGTTGAGAGTTACCTTAAAACAATAATGAAATATGTAAAAGCATATAATTACCAATTAAGTCTCAAGTAATATGAAAACATTTTTAACTGGCCAGCTAGACTCAATAAGCTGAAGAAAGGATTAAATGATTGACTGACTGACTGGCTGACTGGCTGGCTAACTGACATATTGGCTAACAGACTGGCTATCTAGAAGCGTATTAAATAGTATTCTGACAATTGGTAGTAGATTACAGTTCAAATTCTCTGCTTGCAATAATGCTACACATTTAAATACTCAATAATAAAAAAACCAGTCATGATAATACCATTTTGTAAACGGGTACCTCAATAAAATGAAAGTAACATCAATTAGTAGAATTCAACTGCTATAAAAGGTATTCTGCTTTTGGTATGCACAATAAATTCTACATACATAATACCTGTGGATATAATTATTATAATATTGTTTTAGCTCAACATACCAGCTGTGAGAGTAGTGGCGGATTCTGTAGCTGTTATAATGATGTCATATGTTATGTTTTCTTGTAATTTTATTGGAGAAAAATAAAAAGATGTAGATTAGCAAACTTTGCCATATATTATATATACCAAAATCTCAATTGAGACTTGTTAGTGAGAGTCACACTTCGCTCGCCCAATCACAATTTATTAATTTGTTTTAGTGTATGAGCAATAGGAAACTCATTTCTACTTTCTATTAGTATGTATAGCTCATGCAGAAATAATGATATATGCGGAGGAGTCCAGCTTCCAAATTATAGCCATATTAAAATGTTGTGCACAATTTTACTGCATAGCTGATGTGTAGAAACCACAATTATTAGCTATTCGTAAAAGTGCTAACACAGTCAGTGCCAAACATAAACAAGACAAGTACACATCCATATTGATTTTTAATTGTTAATAGCTATTGCAGGGATGTAAGAAGCTCAATCATATAGAGAATGCAAATCTTCATTTGACATACTTCCAAAGAGGTCAATGCGTGTCCACCCCCGGAGGCTACTTTAAAACATGAACATTATCATGGGCACAAAAAATTTAGGAGAAAAGACTTTGAAACAATGCTAGGAAAAGTAAATAGGCAAAGAGCTAAATTGAGTGTTTTACACAGTAAAACACTCAATTTTGAAAGTCACTTCTAAACTTATTAAAATCTTTTTATAGTCTGTTGAGTGCTAATATTCTTTAATAAGTAGCTGTTAGTGTGATACATTAACACTAAAGGAAATAACTTATTCTTATTCTACTTTCATGATATAAAATTGTGCCACATAATTCTTTCTGGATTGCACACTAGAAATGCTGGAGATTAATAAGTTTCACTGAATTGCAGTATGTGAATAAGTTCAGAAAAAATTCTTCTGTTCAGGGGTGGGGGAAGCAATTTAGTGTGGGCCAGGCCACGTACTGTTAAATTAGCTGCAGCTAGTATTATAAGAAAAGGCACAATCACAAAACATTATAGGAATGATCATTATGTCATTTTGAACTATTGGATGAATCTAAAATATTTTTGACAGTCATAACAAACTTATTTAGAGCCTCTTTACGGTTTACAGTCAATGGAATTATGTGTTTACGCTTGTTCAAGTCACAAAAAATTTGGTTGTGGGCTTTAATTCAGTTTGTTTAATATTCAATATTACTTTAGTCCAGCGGAACGTAAGCCATATCTCGCTATCTGATATGTAGTATTTTTTTTTTTAGTTTTTAATTAGACTTAGATTTTATGCGTTAGTTATGTAATAATTATTATTTGTGTATTTATTTAATTAAATGATATAACTAAAACATGAGGAATGTAAGTATTGAAAAATAAATATTTAATAATAGTTGTTTTGGCTTCATTTAATTATCTCATTGGGTTATGAACAGGCCCATAGTTTCCCGTTTGGTGAAACAAATTTCATTTGCCCCATTGCATTACACTGTCTGCCTCAGACTTCCATTCAGCAATAACCATGTACAAGTTGCAGCCAATTTTTTGAGATGCAAAAGGTTGACTAAGAACAAGTTACCCAATATCATAGAAAGCTCCGGTAAGGGAGTATCTAGATTTTTCACCACTGATATTGCCTTATTGTCTATGAAACATTGCTTTATGGCTGACTCTGAAAAATAGGTGTCAACATGAGGCAATAATTATTGCTATCAAGCCTCTGACTTATGCCATCAGTATCATCAGGAATTGCATGAAATGTTTTTATTGCACTTGATTTGAATGTTATTAATCATGAATATCCTGGACATGATAAGTTATTGAAATTCCCTCACAATTTTTCAGCTACCTTTAATTATTAGCATTCTCCTGAAGAACTCACATTCTCCTGCATTCAAATACTTCACGGTTTTTTCCAGCAGATATTGAACAAAAATATCAAATGCATTATTACTTGGCATGTTGTTTACTCTTGCTACTAAATTCAGTGAAATTAATTCCCCACTGCTGACAAAACGTTGTTTTGAGGAGCTGACTATGAAGAACATTTTTAGGGCTTAAAGAGGAACTATTATACTCTGATGTGAACTTGACCAAAAAAACCCGTGGATGAGTGCAGTTGTGATATATGGGTGTGGTTAGACGTTATGTTAATTCTGAGTCCCCCTCTGAAATATCCTGCCTTGGCCCCAGATTCTACCGGACTACTTTCATTTTACGTTGCACAGATTTCCATTTGTATGGTAATGATCGCCAACTCCACCGCCAGAGAGCGGAGGTAATAAGAAGTGGGTGGGGTTGAAGGGTGTCAAGCTTTTGCGACTCTTCGTGTGTTGCTCTCGCCATCATGCTTAGCGCCAGTGTCTGGGTGAGCCTAGTGGGATTCTATCATCTAATCCTCTGTGTGAACTCCCAAGGTCAGTACATTCTAGGATACTGCATGGTTAGATAGCAGCTCGCTAGCTCTCCTAGCAGACAGATGAATTCAAAACGAGTTAAAGAACTTAATATTACACACTACTTGTGGTAGACAAACTCATAGTTTGACATCACAATAGAATAATAATGACAGTAAGTTATATAGACTATATATTAAGGAATTTAATTCAGGCAAGAACAACCACAATATTAACAGCTATTACTATATTGGTATTAATTTTACATTATGTTGAACATAGCAAGAATTTGCCTTGATATCTGTGCAACAATGATGATAGTGATGTACATCTAGTGGATTTTTATGACTCACTCTATAAAACTCACCCTTTCTTTCAATTTAGACCGGAAATGCCTTGTATCAATCTCTCTCTGATACAGTACAGAGACCAACCAGATTGAAATATCTACATACTAAATTTTTATTTTTTTATTTTATGTAAACTGACAAACCTTTTAATTGGCAAGTGAAGCACAGTAGTAAAGAGCAGGCTAATTGGTGAGAGGAAAATTGGAATAAAGACCATGACATACAACCAGTCTAGACTCTGACATTTTACACTTAGCATTACACAAATAAGTATGCATGCCAAACTTGTTAAAATAATTTCATGGGAGTTATTAGCTATTAAACCTCAGCGTGCAAGTACGAAATAGTTATAGTAATCGTCCTATCTGTCTTTCTGTCTGTAACACTCACTTTTGGCAGAATATTGACAATACCTTGATTTAGATATGAACTTACTCAAAAGAATGATTTGAGAACTTTCATTGTGCTACTATTTCAGGCTGATTTTTGAGAAAACACAAAGCTATCAGCTCCGCATATGTAAGTACCAGCATTTGTGAGTAACAAACTTTTTCATCACATCGTGATCACGTGAGCTAATAATTTCATGCAGTACAGGCAATAGGTTTGCTTTATGCTGAGAAGTTAACCAAGCGCTGCTGGAAAAAGTTTCGCGTTGTCGTGATTATCACTGAGTGTCCCCTGCATGCTTATCTTCTCTTATGAAAACAACATATATATCTACCATTTTCATTGCACAGCTATATAGATACCTGATTAGTCTGTGAAATGATTTACGTATATATGTGACCGTCTATAGGAAAACCAGGCACAATGCGGGCACCTTTGAATTTTTTTTTTTTGCACTTACGGAGTTGTCGACGTCCAGATATTAAGCTCTCCAAGTTTTATCGTCGCAGCTTTAGTCGTTCCTGCTATAATAGACCTAACCGTTCCCTTCCGTAGGCTTGAAACAATACATTTTTAAGAAATCGATCGATCTTTTCTCGATATAACACACGCCGCGTTGTGCCTGGTTTTCCCGTAGACGGTCACATATATATATCTAGCTACTATTTAGAGGGTTTTCACCTTTGGTGTTTCATTAACACTCAGCACACATGCATGAGAGAGTTATACTAGTTGTCCTGTTTGTTATTTGTCTGTCTGTCTGTTACGCTCTAATTTTGGAGATTACTGACAAATTTCCATTTGATTAAGGGTGGTATGAATGTACTCAGAACGATGATTTAAGGGTGCTCACACATAGCAACGCCTGGGCGCCTTTAGTAGCGCACTCCAGCTGAATAGTAGCGCGTTATCTACCACAAAGTCACGCCCCGTTCTGTAACAAATTAGTGCCCGTGAAATGCAGCTGTGCCTCACTCACCTCTACGTGCGTACTGATAGGGCGGGGCGGAGTCAACTTACAATAAAAAATTCTCGCGCTCTAAAGTAATGGATTCAGAATCTTCTCTAGCGTACTGCTCAGGAATGGACTAACTGCTATGGTTCAAATTTTGCCAGGGTTTAGGGCCACAAGGGGTCGACCCTATAACGTTGAGATATTTTTAATTTACGGAATTTCACGGAAATAATCGACAATAGTTCACTGGTAAGGTGAGTAAATAGAAAAGTAAAATAAAATTTAAAAAAAACTCAACGTTATGGCATGCACGCACGGGTAAGAAAATGATATACAAAAAATCAGCTTCTAAACTACTGCGGTAGCCGTGCAGTACTGCCAAGAAGTCCAAAATGGTGACGGGGTATTTCTTGAGATGCGATCGACTTCCAGTCTTCATTCTTGGTAGGTGCTTTCTCCTAGCAGTGCTTGCTGGCCTGCATAAATAATATAATTCGGGGGGAAAGCAGAAGTAAGTTTAACAGGCCCTAGCAACCGTGGCCTATTTGGCGGGTGTTTCCCGCTCAAAGAGTGTTTGAGCACCCTTAAGACCATTTATTTTGCTACTTTTGTTAATTTCAGGCTGATTTTTGAGAAAACATGAACATATGAGCTCCACATAGTTACTAGCTCTTCGGGGTAACACCCCCTATCATCACAATGTAATCATGTGAGCAAATAATCTTGCTGCCCATATAGTCGTTTGCTTTATGCTGGGAAGTTGACAGATGCCTGGACACATTGAATCATTTACTAGCGTAGCAGTAAGATTTTGCTTATTGCATTGGTTTTAGAAATAACTTATTGGCAAAATGTAGACACCATTGCAGTACAATTAAAGCTAAAAAAAATTGTATTTAGAAATTCTTTTTACTGTAAGTAGAGATGAAGGTGCATTGGCAAGAGTGTAATTAATATTAGAATGTCTAATATCATTTATCTCAAACTATTTCTAAAACATTC
>WLWD01001042.1_pt1 | contig 34201 bp, 25 predicted proteins | sample 6712731 | NCBI WGS metagenome assembly WLWD01 (sample SAMN12718690, study PRJNA576275) | sponge metagenome | isolation source: marine sponge | host: Mycale hentscheli | place: New Zealand: South Island, Marlborough, Capsize Point | collected 2014-11-01
AGTGCATATAGGTAGGTTAGATGTGGTGTTGGACGATGTAAAGGAGGAAGGTAGCAGGCTGAGTGGGGAATGTGAAGGGTACGTTGAGAGTGAGTTGACGGGACTGCTTGACGACTATACAGACGTGTTCTCAGACAAACCTGGGAACACTGACAAAGTCACAATGTCGATCGACACGAGAGAGAGCGTTCCCATCCGTCAAGTGCCGTACTCCGTGCCATTGGGGATCAGGGACAAAGTCAGAGCCGAGCTAGAGAGTTTGGAGGAGCAGGGGATCATAGAGAGATGCGACAGCAAGTGGTCTTCTCCCCTTGTTCCAGTGAAGAAGCCGGACGGGTCCATACGTCTGTGTGTGGACTACCGTAAGCTGAACGCAGTTACGAAGAAGGAGCCGTATTACATCCCGGGCTTGGAGGAAATGATCGAGTTAGTTGGAGGTGGGTGCGTGTTGTCTAAGGTGGACTTGGCTAAGGGGTTCTATCAGGTGGTAGTGGAGGAGGAAGACAGGGACAAGACATGTTTTGTCTGTCCCTTTGGGAAGTTTAGGTTTAGGCGTATGCCTTTCGGGCTAACGAATGCGCCATCAGTCTTCCAAAGGCTGATGGACGAAGTACTAGTGGGATGTGAAGAGTTCGCCAGGGTCTATATAGACGACATCCTGGTAGTGTCGGGGGATTGGACGACGCATTTGGGACATTTAAGGGTTTTGTTTGAGGTATTGAGAAGAGCAGGGTTGACCTGCAAGAAGGCGAAGTGCTGTTTTGGAAGAAAAACGCTGGAGTTCTTGGGCCACCAGATTGGTGGTGGAGTTATTTCCGTGCCAGCTGCTAGGGTACAGGCGATCAGAGATCATCCTCTTCCGAAATCGAAGAGGCAGTTGAGGGCGTTTTTGGGGCTGGTGAATTACTACAGGAGGTTTATTAAGGGCTTTCACCGTTGGTCAGCACTCTTGACCCCCCACACGTCTTCGCTTTCGACTGGGACCGTGAGTTGGACAGAGCCCATGTTGGGGGCTTTTCATTCATTGTGTGTTGAGTTGTGTGATTCTGTATGTTTATATGTACCATGTAACAGTGATGTGTTTGTGCTTGAGTATGATGCCAGTTCTACAGGAGTTGGAGCGGTGTTGTCTGTCGTGAGAGATGGAGTTCGACTTCCGGTCGCGTTCTTTTCACGCCAGCTCAAGGGTGCTCAGACCAGATATAGTGCTCAGGAGTTGGAGGGGTTGGCAGTGTTCGAGGCTGTCAGACATTTTTCGTATTTCCTGTACGGCAGGAGTTTCAAGGTCATCACGGACCACAAAGGGTTGATGTCCCTTCGCACAGGCAGACAGGAAAACAGGCGTCTTTACAACTGGGCGCTCAAGTTGACAGAGTTCGACTTCGACATTGTGTACAGAGCAGGGAGTCTGAACGTGGTGGCTGATGATCTCAGCAGATGCTTTACAAATGAAGAAGAAGGACAGTGCCAGGAGGGCACCGGTCTCAAGGAGGAGGGGGGAGATGTGGGAGTACAAGCAGATCCTCCCACATGAACTATGAACTATGAACATTTATGCATACGAACATTGAGGGTGTGGGTGTATGTATTTCATGTAAGGGCTGTGGCACAGAAGTTGTAAATCATGAATAGGAATATCGACACCCCTTTCAAAGTCTTTATGTCAGCCCTGACTGTCACGCATACAGTTTGTAAGTCATTCCACACGTGGCAGGTCTTCCATATAGACTGCTGGGTTTCTGACCAGTAGTCAGTATTCCAATTAAACTAAATTCTAGTCTAACTGAGATATCAGATTGGGCACCAGCTAAGGCTGAGTCCCCAAGTTGGCCTACTCTGGTGGCAGCGACTATTGCTACCATAGTGTACACTCAAAACTCTACGGAGCCGCGAGCCTACACCCTTCAATTCAAGCAGTTGCAGAGAGTTGTTACTATGGCACTGAAATCCCTTTACCGTGTATGCGAAATTTAAAAACTGGACCTTATTTTCAGTAGCTTCAGTGTTAGAAGTCAAGATCATTCATATAAAAATAGTATAGTCTTTAGGCTCGCTCGCCATTTGTGCTCAAGCACATCACTAGTTTAATTCTACGTCACGGAAAGCCACACCTTTACATAAGCGATACACCGAAAGTATGGTTCCCCATGAATCCAGAGGAATGACACGAAATGACCAGACCCTCTTTCCCTCCCCCGCGCAAGCTGATAATAAAAGGTAAAGGGGTCGGTCGCGCGAGACTAGGACCATCACTGGTAGTGTGGTAGCTTGGAAGGACCACCACAGATTGCAGCTAGAAAATGCCGCTTTCCGTGAAACAGTTCTGGCTGCGCTGCAGTAAGAACAGGGCCAGAGACACTGTCAATAATTAGCTTATCGTTTGCAACTTTACTATACTAAGGTTGTAGGTACAGGTAGAGTTACTAGCTAGATCCCAAACTGAAAGACTATGCATGAATGGCTTATGTATGACATAGTGTGCTGTACATGTGGGTTGTGTATGAATATGATTAAGGTGTGGTTCACTAGTTCATTGTTTCACTGAGGCTTACTTGAGCTTGCTTTAGGCTCCCTTTGTTTGGTTGAGCCCATACCCGTTTAACAACTAATTCCTAGCTGAAAATAGAAATAATGCCCACATTTAGCTTGTAATAAGCTACTGCAAATCAAGCATATCCCAATTGTGAGTGTTGGATCTTATTTATTCAAATTTCTTACCCTTCCACTAATGTTTTTCCCCCTAGATTTATTGTGGCAATTCTAAATGACTCCACCTTCACTTCATTAGCTACTAAAAGAATCTTTCATTATCATTCTTATTTTTATACTATTTGCTCTTTAAATATTAACGGTTGTGATCATTGAATAAATATGAAATAATTGACAATAAAAATTAAGCTCAAAGAATAGTACAAATATCAAATAAGGACAACGGTGTCAACTACAGCAATATTCTCACAGGTAGATACCGTGGTTGTTTTACTCTCAAAAAGCTTACAATACTGGGCCGCCTTAGCCTTCTTTGGCTGATAATTTCACTCCTTGGGTTGTTCTCTCAAGGTGCGTACCTGTGAACAAAACAGCGCCAGGTAATAACCATTTAGAACTGCTACACGGCCTTGACTAAACTCTAGCAAAAGTTATTGCATTAATAGTGCGCACCTAGGTAGCCGCCCCTTTTCACGTGAACGCTGATAACTTACTCGCGCGTCAATTGCAATTAATTAGTTCATATGACTAAATTCCTTCCGTGTTTTTTTTTTACCAATTGCATTCCTTGTTTACCGCGCTTGCGGTGGTGCCAACTCAACTTGGACATACTATAGTGTTAGACCAAATTTTCCTGTCAAAACCTGCTATTTTCTGGATGTTTACACAGTATGAAATGCATAGTTCCCAACCTCAGTGAACAATTGGTAGGGACATTTTCTTCATTTTTCTTATATGATAGGGACAAATTTAAGGTGCAATAGGGACATTGATAGGGACATTGCCTTAATATAAAAATTACCTTAATTGAACATAGTTTTTGACACCATTTAATTTATTTTTTGAATTTTAAACAATCAACACAATGCACAATGAATATGAGTAACTAAGCTAATGTAACTGGACAAAAAAAGAATTGATATGATTATTAAGGTAAGTTTAATTGTAAGTTTTAAGGTAAGTAAGTTTAATTGTTGATGGCTTGGCTTCTTTTAACTACTTTAGAAGTGGCTTTCTTGCAATCAAGCAATAAATCATTCGGCAGCTCAGTATCAATACAGCAGTCTTCACAATTCAATTTAATTGACATTAAGGCTGTGATAGTTGACTGGCTCAAATTAGAACGCTGGTCGGTATGTATTTTTCGTAACATAGAAAATCCTCGCTCTGCATCAGCATTGGAGGCTGGAATTGTCATGAGTCCTATCATTAGCTTGTACAGTAAAGGAAATCTTGGCTGATGATCTAGAGTCAATAGTTGACTAACCTTTCTCCAGTATCTTCCTATCTGTGGCCTTTCAATACCATCAGCTGCTGTGTACATGTCTGGTGTAGGAAGATCAGCTGATGAAAGAGTGTAGTCCAAACACTCTTCCCGAAGCTTATCAAGAGAAATGGTGTCTGATATTTCCAGTTGAGGAAAACGTTCAGCTAACTTAAGGGCAATACTTATAGTTGTTGTAGATGTCAACTTGGTAGGCAATAAAATTTCTAAGTCACGAAAAAGACTATCACCGAAAGGAAATTTTTTAATCATCTTTTTAATAGATGTGACATAAAACTTTCTTACTGCTTCAAAAAATGGCTTAGTATTACGTTCTTGTTCAAATACAGATATAGCAGCCCATGTTTCTGTACCAATGCCTAAATGCTCATTTTCTAACTGGCTATCAAATTTCAGATTTTTCAAATTTGTTCCTGAAGCTTGAATGGAAGCTGAGGTTAACAAATTGGCAGCATATAACTTAACTAATCTATTTATTTCAACATAGAGCTGACAAGTGGTATTTTGATATGATTTTTGAAAGATGCAATTGAAGCGATCTATATGTGGCAGGATGTAGGAGAGAAAGTAAAGAAGAGGCAGAACTAAAGGATCTTCAAGTCTAGCAGTAATGCTTTCAACCTTATTTGTTCTGTTGTCACAGGTCAAAAAATATGATTTTAACCCTTCATACTGATTTATATATCTGCGGACACATCGCAGGAGACTCAACCAGCGTGTTGTACTGTGCTTGAGAATGACTTCAGGCTCAGATGTGAACAAAGACTGCCATAAATCTGTAAATTGTTGCTTTTTCTTGCTACTATGATAAAAGTGGTAAAATACATCAACAAAAAGTTGATCAATATCTATAGGTAAAGTTTCCATTCCAGCTTTAACCACAAGATCTGCCAGATGACAGATACATCCAACATCATGCAAAAATGGATTCTCATCTTTAATAAGCTTTTTTACACCAGATCTTGCTCCCTTCATCACGTTTGTGGTGTCTGACATGAAAGAAACAGCTCTACTAAAGGTGAGGCCAAATTTATGTAACGACTCTTTCAAAGCACTAAAGAGATTATTAGCCGTACCAATGTTTACAATTGGCATATCTAAAAATCTTGTCCGAATGTCACCTACTTCTGAATCAAATACTCTTACTAGGATTATACATGATTTGTCTGTTTTATTATTAGACTCATCAATCATTATAGAAAAAGGATTAGAAAGATTTTTTATTAATTTTGATGTAAAATAAGGAGCAAGAGCATCTGTAACAATTGCTGCACATTTTGTACGAGCACAAGAAAACTTCTTTGCAATTTCCGAGTCCTTGAAAATCTTAGTAAACAACTGTGTTGCATGATCACTATTGAGAAATGCAAGGTTATGTTTGCTCACAAATAATGCCCAGCGACTTTCAGCTTCTATAACACTCTGACTCTCAGAAGGCTTATAATAGCTGCAAATAGATTTCGAGGAAGAAGCTGATTTGGCCATTTCCAAGTGATGCTTTGAAGTCACATGCTTCGTGATGTCATGCCTTCCACCATGGGACACCAACAGGTCTAGCCCACAAAATATACATCTTGCATAGGTATTTCCTGCAATTTAAAATTACTTCAGCTAGCTACATAACCTAGCTGAAAGATATCCTAAGCTTAGTACTTACCTTTAGAGCTGGCAGTAATTCCATCAAATTCAGTCACCCACTTGCGATCAAAATGACTAGCTCTTTTTAGCTTCTTAGATCTAGGAAGTTCAGCCATCACTAGGAAAAAGATTAGTCACACTAGAAAATTAGCCACTTCCAAATGAGCACGGGGGAAAAGTATTACATCATAAAATAGCACGAGATTTTTTTTGCTGAATTGGCATTTATCGAAAAGCTTACAAATTCATCCTTTGAGCGTGTACTGGGACCGATGCAGAAATATCGTGAGTGTCACGGCCAAATCGGGACGGTTGGCAACTATGGAAATGGTATAACCATGACAGTGGCAGAAACACCACTTCAAAAGTGGGGGGGCAGAAAATAACTGGGGCATAATAAAGAAATTGCTTAGGAAATCAAAACTGCGTTTTGAGGATGCAAAAAAATTATGAGCCTGGATCGTGACAAAAATAAAGAACAAAAAAGTTTATAAAAATGACAATGAATCAGGAGTACCAGCTGAAAATATACAAATTATAGTGTGCTTGACCAGAAACTCAGCAAACTTGTTTGTTTCTTTGCCATTACTAGCTAGTTCGCTCCCTTCAAAGAGCAGCTGCATTGATTAATTAACCACAGCGCTACTAGCTACTTAGTCAGTGGATATGAAAGGTGATAACAAAGGTGAGATAGTCAGTTACATAAGAGTATGGCCTCAACTTTTGAAAAATGTTTAGGGATAGGGGTGGCTATCACTCTCCTAATATAAAATAGGGCCTCTGCTCTTTGTAGTGTAAAAGTGGGGGGGCTGTGCCCTCCCTAATGAAAGAGTGGGGGGCGATCGCCCCCCCTGCCCCCCCAGTATCTCTGCCACTGCATGATATTAAATAGTTAAACGGTCAATTTGGAATTATCACTAGATACGCTTCTCCAGGATGGAGTGATAATTATTCAAACCAATGATTTAATTACCATTTACTCATTATGCAATAGTTAAACCATGTGTTGAAATTATCGCTGATAACCAGCCCTATCCTGAGAAGGAAGCACTAGGGAGTGGTCCAGCAATAATTCTGAATGTTGCTGTGTAACTATTTTACACCACAGTTATTGCAAACAGGTAAAAAGAACCTTATAGATTGCATTAAATATCAATTCATCTAACAAATTGATTTTTCCTATTCTTGTTGAAAATTCTGCCAGAACATCAAAGGTATCCTGAAAAGTCTTCACTGATTCAGTGTTTCTAGTGCTTTATCTTCTACTATTTCTCCTTCACACAATTCTAGACCAGATAAATAATATAGCCATTCTATATAGCCATATCTTCATAATTTACTACTACTTGTTGCACAGTTAACCCAGTATCATCAGCAGCTTCTTTCACACATGCCTATGCATAGTCTCGCGGGCCAGACCCTTTACCCAATATGAAGAGAAAGAAAGGGTCTGGTCAAGTTCACGTATGCGTTTGGTCTTGCACTGTCAGCACAAGTGTAACCACTGCGGTAATACAGCTTTGATTACGCGTTAATCCTGCGGCTCATCCCCATATACACCCCATTGTTCACAGCCATTCCTTTCTGTCTTGGCCGTGAACATTGAATTATATCAACTTCACTTTATACTTTATAAAGATACATTGTAACTTACCTGTCTTTTCAGTCATTCACGCTCCTACTCACCCCTTAGCCGCAGCTCTAGTAGCTGAGTTGTTTGGCACAGGTAGGGCCGGAAACGCCACCCCCAATCAGCTTGGGCTGACTGGGGCATAATTAAAAGGGGGTGGGGCAAGCCCCTTTAATTCCGCCAAAGAAGGAACGACCACCCGCCCCAGGCCAAGACCAAGACAGAGAAGGGGGAGAGAGACTCACTTAGCACATTGGAAACATAATATACAATCAACACAAATAACCGAGTGAATGATGAGTGACTAACAAATTCTTGAGGTGTATGCAGCTAATTGTTCTCTTGGAATCCTAATGTATTCTAAGTATGCAAGGCTCTTCCACCTGCCCAATGTCCTCACTGTAGAATCTTCCAGCCCCCTAGCTGCTGCAGTGGTAGCCGCCCCAATACGGAAACTGTGCCCAGAGTATTGCCCGGGATCAACTCCAGCTTTTTCCAAAGCATTCTTTACAGCTGTAACCAACTTCTGCCTAGTCAGTGGTTTTCTATCTCTGAACCTGAAGAGGGGCCCCTCACTCTTACCCCTTACTACCATGTATGCTAGTATAGCAGAAACAGGGCAAAGATCTGATGCCACTTTGCCAATAAATAAAGAGATTCCCTGACGAAAAGGATCAGTTTTAGATGCCTTTATACGCACCTCCATCCTAGATGGAGAGTTTGGGTCATCCACTGACACGTCGCCCCATGATAAGTGACTTGAAGCATCATAACCATCCTCTGTTGGCACCGTGAGTTCCCCAATCCGCATAAACCCAAAATATGCCAAACAGCATGCAGCCCATAGCATCACTATGTCCGCCTCATGTGCACGAGGATCCCACACACTCTTGATCTTGCGAAGGAGGTCGGGAGTAATTGGCCTTCGCTCACGCTTCGTCACCCCGGACATCCCCTCAGCACGTTTCACACCACGTAAGACATAGTGCAATCTGTGAAGTCCACCAGAGAAGGGGTCACCGTGACCCTCGGAAATGTGAAGGTGACGAACTCCCGCCATATAAGACTTAATGGTCTTATGTCGCAGACCCTCCGCTGCCAAGGTAGCTGCAAAATGGCATAATGTATCCTCATCCGCCGGCACAGGTGTTCGCCCAGCAGCTGCACAGATTCCTGTGAACCTCCTCACCCCACATGCGTACAATTTGTGTGTAGAATCAGCCAGGCCCATCATATAGTACTTTTGAACAGGGTCACCCAGTCCACCTTTGTCCAGTCCGGGGAGTCGGTGACCAGGCACTGAATGAGGCCTTCTGGAATGGGAGTGGCATCCTTCGCTGCCTCCGGCACCAGCTGCTGAAACAAAGACAGAGAGTCTCTAGATAATGCATCAGCAGCATTATTTTCCACACCAGGAATATGCTGACACACTAACGTCACATCCCATTGAGCCAAAAAGAAAGATAAGCATCTCATCAGATGCATGGCCCTGTCCATTTTGCTTCTCCCAGAATTTACAATCGCCACCACTGCCATGTTGTCACATTTACAAGACACTGTTACACCTTTCCACAGATGTCCCCACAGTGCAACGGCCAGGACAATTGGTAGCAGCTCCTTCACAGTTATGTGAACGTCTAGCCAGCTATCCGGAAACTTGAGCTGGAACCAACCCCCCATTGACATGTAAGCCCCACAGCCCCATGAGCCCGACGCATCGGAAGTCAGTACCACCGTTGGTTTTCCCCTGACAACACTGGACATAGGGCAGGTGCCGTTCCACACCGGCAGGAAGCAGTTCCACCACTTAAGGTCTGATCGAAACCCCGCATTTAATCGCACTTTATGGTGTAAAGCCCTAACCCCCGCTGAGAGATCGATCATGCGCCGAAGGAAAGAACGTCCAGGCCTAATCACTCGGCATGCGTGCTGCAAATAGCCAATGAGGGACAAAAGCTCCCTCTTGGTACATGACCTCTTGGATTCCCAATCTCGGATCATGGCTCGCAGACGACTCAATTTCTCAGGGGGTAGGCTAATAGTCATTGACACTGAATCAATTTCGATACCTAGGAAGACAAGCTTGGTAGCAGGACCTTCCGTCTTTGTCGGAGATATTGGCACGCCCAACCCGTCACACCGGGCTAATGCCTTGCTTAAAGACTCCCCACACTGAGGCGAGTCTGATGCACCAAATATCAGAAAATCATCCAGGTAGTGGATGCTCGTAACTTGATCTACTCTCACCAATACCCACAGCAAGCCATCTGCAATGGCATTATACAATTTGGGAGCCGACCGAAGTCCAAAAGGGAGCACTTTGTCAACATAAGTGTGACCTCTCCATTGCATACCTAGGAGGTGGCGGTCGTCTGGATGAACAGGCACTGTCCTGAAAGCTCCAGATACATCAAATTTTGCTAAATTTGCTCCTTGACCCAATCTCAGAATGTTCTGACAGGCAGTATCCACTGAAGTATACTGTAAACTACACAGGGCTGGGTCAATCCCATCATTCACGCTTCCTCCAGCTGGAAAAGAGAGGTCTACAATTAACCGCCACTTTCCAGAACCATGACCCTTTGGGACAAGCCCAAATCGGTTTATGTGCAGTGAAGAATGAATAGCCTCGACCGGCCCAAATAACCTTCCTTCTCACTAGCAGACGACATATTTGACACAGCACTTCTACAATCAGCCACTCCATGGCTAAAGCCAATCCGAAAGCCATACTGGAGGCCATCGACTAGGTACCTTCGATACGATTGGTCTGGGTGAGATGCTAACAGCCTGTCCCACTCCCCCACCACCATAGGTGTCACTATGTCGCTCCAATTGGGAATGTCAGGCCACGAAGTTAGACCCACTGGTCGTTTGTCACTGATGGCTAGCAAGTCGGCCATGTACACATAGGCATTACCAAGTACACCTGCAACAAGCAGAGAGTACAATAACCCACCCATCTAACATGCAGAGAAAGAACACCAGCCTATATATTTTTTCCCCAATCAATCCCCTCAACTACTACCCCCAACTCTATCTATATAGTCCCATAGCACCTACCCATAACAAGCTATGATATCTCAGCACAACAATTTCATGATCATATATATAGCACCATACATAACAAGGGTGGTGTTACACAAGCAAATTAACAGTCCCCGTCTGGATGGGTACAGATAAAGTTCAGTTCATGAACGAGCCGCTCCTCAGTTCAGCCCGCAGCGACCTTCCTCCACCAAAGGTGTGTCAACTAAGGGAGGGCAAAACCTCCTAGCGTGGTCACCACCACATCTAGCACAGCAGTGCGAAAAACGGCAAGGGATCGAAGAACAGGGCCTGCCATCATTCCAGGCAAAGCAGGCCTGTGCTCTCCTTCTCTTGGGTCTTGGAGGAACTGGCAAAGTAGATACTGGGGGTGTGGGCCGCTGCATGGACTCAGAACTCTCCACCATGGCCTGAGTGAACAGGCACTGATTCAGGGTAAAAGTAGCCTCTTCCATAGAGGAGTAGCTGTGCCGTAGCGACTCATCATATGTCTTCCACCACCCTCAAATGGTCCTGTTCTGACAGGACATCACGACAGCCAAGTGACCCCACAAAGCCACAGCCTTTTCCGGGTGAGAGCGGCACACCACTCCTGCATACTGAGCAAAACTAGCTGCCCAGGCATCTCGATCAGCAATCTGCCGGAGAGATTTTGCCTTTGACGACTTTTGGTCCTCCCCCTCTGTGGCTCGCTTAAATTCTGCCCGAAGAGCCTCCTGGGACAATTCCCCCATGTCTACGTACTCCCCAGACAGAATACGTTTCACTAGCCTGGTGGGGACCATAGGCAGTGTCACGCCCATCGAGAACTTCTGGACCTCTCCACCAGCTAACTTTGCTGCCCCATCTGTTGGACAGTTGGCCTTCTCTGAGACAACCAACTCAGGCACTGTGGACTTCGGTAGCCCTAAGGCGGCAACAGCACGCTCATCAACCATGCCCAGGCCTACAGAAACAACACAAACCAGTGCCATTAGCACATTGGTCTCGCTGCCAACGTTCCCCAGCACACCCTGACAATATTTACAATGCCAGGCCTTTACCAACATTGGTCACAACACTACTAGTAGAGGTGAATCTCGCATCATGACAAAATAGAACACATGCAACTGAGCCACATGCTCAAGCACCTCGCTGATCCACCCATATAAACTGGGCCACATGTCCACATATCAGTGCTACACAATGAGCCACATGCTCAAGCACATCACTAAATTAACCACGTACACTGGGCCACATGCCCACATGTCAGTGCCACACATTGAGCCACATGCTCAGGCACATCACTGATTTATCCATGTAAATAGGCCACATGCCCATATATAAGTACTGTAAACTGAGCCACATGCTCCACATTGATCTACCTTCATAGATTGACCTTACAGTGAGTCATCTACCCACACACACTAATCTATAAACACTCAAGTTTGGGCTTGCCCATATAAATGCCACCCAGAAATTGAGCCACAAGCCCATAGAACAATAGTCAACCCAAACCAAGTGGGCCACATGCCCCCCAGTCTAGGCTGCAAGAAAGACTGCCTCACACCCATGCATTAATCTCCCCCATAATAGAGCCTCAAACCCTGTAAGGTTCACACCCATCCCTGCCCCAGTAGAGTAGGCTACAACTACTCTGAATAAGTGAAGATTCTGGTGGCTAGCTCCAGATACTTTTTTTTTTTTTCCCCATTTTGGACAACACCCCACCAAAAAAAAATGGCTTGACCCCCCCAAAGTTGTTGAGAAACACAGCTGCCCTAACTACCCCCTACTGCTCTTAATAGCAAGTCCAACATACCAGCTGTGGTGCCACTAGTCCCGCTACTGCAGCCAGTCTTCTGGGCTGTCTCGCTTGCCAATTTCTCGATGGCCCCACTAGCACTGCTGCCCCCATGGGCTGATGACGTAGGTCTAGCACTGGCCTGCCGGCGCAAAATTTCTTCCACCATCGCTTCAACTCTAGCTTCGACTCTCCTGTCAAAATCTGCGTCAGCCCTCTCTTCCACCACCTCCCCACCACCTGGCAGGGGTTCTCCACTGGTACCCTTCCTCCTTTTAGAACCGCTAAGTCCATCAGACGCCATCAGAAAAACTTGACTGTTTCCTTCTCTCTGTCGTGTTCTCATAAGGTTGTGCTCGCGCATCCACGTGGGCACTCTAATTATGCCCACCTACCCCCCATGCAGTCTATCCCCGACAGCCCTACTACACCTTACCCAACCAACTTGAGGGTATTCCGCCTGGTATTAACCCAGCCTAGCCTGCTGCTAAGCTGTCAGTAATCATGGTTCAGGTGATTTTAGCGCGCTGAAATTACTGCCGACATGGATGTAACTGCAGCGGTGGCGGAGAGTGCTCGAGTATTCGGACTTACACTGAAGGAGAAACAGTTGGAAGCAATCGGGATACATTACCAACAGGCTATGGAAAGTCCGTTGCAAGACATTTCTGGCATAAGCAGCAATTCATTCCTACAGTTCCATAGAAACCAAGCTAAATTTGCGCGCGAACGTCTCTGTTTATATAGTGAGGTCACTGTCACTTAAAACCAATTACCGGTCTGAGAAATTCCAGGACCAGTGAGACCAAACGCATACGTGAACTTGACCAGACCCTTTCTTTCTCTTCTTATTGGGTAAAGGGTCTGGCCCGCGAGACTAGCCTATGCATCACTGAAACACCAGTCACTCCAGCTCTGAATAGAGCATTTAAATGGTAAGTCCCAGCAACACTAAATTCCCTAACCTGTCCAGCGACTTCGGAAGCTCAATCACAGCTGTAAGGCTTGCTTCCCCCACAAAAACCAAAAAGGAGCTCACTACGTGTGTGGAAAGGACTAGGTCGGAGAGAGGTGTGGCTTTAATAGGTGGGGGGGAGGGGGGGGGGGGGGGGGTAAAGACTACCCGTCTACGCGCTTGGGCCAGGAAAGATTCCAGTTTCACCCAATATTAGAATCTTATCCACACGTTCAATCGCAAAACATTCCTGAACTGGGTGAAAAAGTACGTCGAGTACCATTAACCTGAAATAGTCTCGCATTCCAGACCCTTTACCATACCCCTTCGCTCCACCCCAGTAGATGTACACACCCACACACCCACACACCCACACAACAGTGTACGCACTTGTCAGTGCTGCCTGAAATAGGTTCGCTTCTGTGCGCCCGCTCGCTGAACTTCACCGTGAAGTAGTACAAGAATGGTTGTGTAAAAAAGTGACTTGATAGTATCCTACTAGTGAGCTCGGAACCGTCTGGCAGAATGGATGCTAATGTTAGAGCGTTTTGTGACATCCTTACTGAAAACAATTCCAACTTAGTAAATCTCCTAAGTAATACACTGGGATCAGTTCTGGATAAATTGCTTGAAATTCATCTCATCCCTGAAGACTTTTATGAAAAGGGCATTCAGGAACAAGCAAATACAAAGCAGATTTCAAGGCGATTGCTTGTTATAGTACGAGAAAAGTTTAAAAGTAGTAATGAAGTTACAATGTGCGAAGAGTTTTTACAGGTGCTTATTGATATATCCTATTTAGAAGATTTGGGGGGGAAAATTTCTTCTGCTTGGCAACAAAGGTCGGAGGAAATGGATAAATACAGAAGTGTGCAGCCTAGAGCCACAGGAGCTCGTTCACTACAATATACAGAATCACTTGGAGCTGCAGTACCACCATCATACAGTTCTTCACAACAAGGATATTCACAACGATATTTAAGCCAACAAATTGACGTATCACATATACGTACTTATAACAATGAACACTCCTCAGGGTATTCATTTAACATTCGCCAATGTTCTGAAGAATCCACCATATCAAGTAATACACAAATACATGTTGGTGTCGAGCCTTCATCAGTATTTCCAAAACATCATACTACGCCATCATCCATCGAGGACGTGAGTGCAACGCCAGTATTAAGAGATCCTGTTGATGAACTAATAGAAGCCATGGTTGTAACAAGAAGAAAATTATCAAAATGGCAACATAAGTTGATGCAGTGTGAAATAATTCTTCAATCTTCACGTCAAAATTATGTTAGTACCTTATATTACTTATCCGAATTTTTAGACAGTTTGGAATATGAAATTAAATCACTGAAGAGCAAGCTGAGACCTGGCCCATAGCCATCTTATCTCAATGTTGTGTGTATTTTCTCTCAAACATATATTAAATTTTTTTAAATGTAGCTACAAGTCATATCAAATTTTAGGACTAATTATGTGAGTATTAATTGCACCTTTCGTGACACAGTAGCTAGCTAATTATTGTGGCTAATAATCAGTTGTCTAAATGTGCATGGCTCTGTGATGAACAAATTAGTGACAATGCTATAAGTTTTCCATTAAGTAAAACAAAAAAAATATTTTGATTTACACAGCTACCATTAAGTCTTTGTTTCACCATCTTGCACTTTCTTCAAGAGTAGTTAATGATTGATAATTTTACAAATAGTCACGAATTTTTTTATTCCTTATTTGTAATGCTCTAGCTGATATTCATAACTAGACCAGATGTGTCCTAATATCTAGCTTGACAATAAACAATTTTTTCTTCACAAATGGTAGTTTCAATAAAGGAATGAAGCAGATTTCTCACAGGCAAGCTTCTTTGTGTTAATAGGTGACCTAGAGTAATATATTTCACTGTTGTGATGTCATACTATTTTTTTCAAGAAAGTGATTGATAATTTTACAAAATAGTTATGAATTTTTTTATTCCTTATTTGTAATTGCTCCAGTTGATATTCATAACTAAAGAAGATGTGTCCTAATATCTAGCTTGACAATAAACACATTTTTCTTCACCATGTACAAGAAAGGGATGAAGCACGATCTCACAGGCAAGCTTTTTGTTAATAGATGATCAAGAGTAATATATTTCAATGCTGTGATGTCACACTCATTTTCTTGTATCAATGATATTGTTCATGAGGTCGTAAATCCCACAAACTGGCCAGACGCAAAATAGGTCGGACTTCGAGCAGTATATCGAAGGACCAGGAAGACTACCTAGCCACCACTTACTTTAGCTCGAATGCGCGCGCAAGGAAAGCACAAGGCCAACCTCTCACCCTGACAGTATGTCCACGTCGCTTTACTAGCGGATTGCAGGGGACTGTCTGGGCGGCGTGAGAATGCGCAACCAAGATTAAAGTTAAATAATGGCCAATAATAATCTCTCAATAGTAATATGAGTACAGCACTTAAATGGATGAACATTACAAAAGGATCGATGGGTTTATATAACAGGAAGTAGGTAATAAATGAATGTGGGAATGATAAAGTACATGGATGAGAGTTCAATGTCCGTGGCCTTTGTTCTTGAGGCATCCAGGGAAGTGTGGCTAGGTGGGTGAGGCTTTTGAACGCTCTGGGTCATGGAGAGGCCCAGACAGATATTAATAAAAGAGGTGTGGTGGGTAATCTCGTGCAGAGCAAGATCTTTTTACCTGCTGGACCTCTACTGGGGAAAGGAATTTTATTGTGTACTGAATAGGGCCTACTACCATGGGAAATGCATTAAAGTAAACATGAAGTGGCTTATGCCTTACATATATTAATATATATATATATATATAGTAATACGCTTGTGTGTCAGTAACGACGACGACGAAACGGTGTGTGTATTCATAAATAATTCATGAGCTTTGTATGGTTCGGTAAAGCATCGTTCATTTATGGTAGGTAAAGTATCGCCACACTCAGTAGAATAGAACGTGTGCTGGTTACTTCTGAAAAGCTGGTGCAATTGACGATGGAAGGCGGCGTAGGTTTCAAAAAGGAAGGCGAAAGCAGGGGTGGATACAGGGGGGGGGGGGGTTACTGGGGTTGCAACCCCCCCCCCCCCAATCGATTGAAAAATATACTTGAATTATGAAAGTCCAGTGAGGCATTGCATAGCTACATCTTAGTCTCGCGTAGCCAGACCCTTTACCAACCGTTAACCGCTACGCGGGGAAGGAAAGGGTCTGGGAACATACAATACAACGACTTGTTCAGCAGCACCCCAAAAAGGGTGCTCAATTATCACATTCCAGCAAGCTTGCGGTATACCGTGTGACGTCAACATCACATCTGGGAGGGTGAAAACGTTGCTCAACATCATTAAACTGGTGAAGTTGTTTTTCGTAGGCGATTTATAAGCACTCCTGGCAAGCAATAAGCGTACGAGCATGAATAGGAAACCTGCTACCCGGACCTACAGTCCCGCAGTTCTTATCAAAAAACTCATTTCATTGGTTAATAAAGTCATGTGACCAATTATAGCGCCGCGCGTGACCAATTATAGCGCCGCGCAAGGGCTAGGGCTAGGGGGGGACCAATCAGAAGAATTCTTTGATAAGAACTGCGGGATGGCTCACCCGGACGTGGTCGTGACGTCATTTGTTACCACAAGCGTTGGAATGTGATAATTGGAGCACCCTTTTTGGGGTGCTGCTGAACAAGTCGTTGTATTGTATGTTCCCAGACCCTTTCCTTCCCCGCGTAGCGGTTAACGGTTGGTAAAGGGTCTGGCTACGCGAGACTAGCTACATCTTACCAATACACACTCATGGCTAAATTTTGCTAAAAATGGATAGTGTGGAGGTGTTAATGAACCACCAACTACAACCTGACTGTGCACTAAGGAGGTGCCTCTGTGCACAATTAGTGCTGAGTAGGCTTGCACAAATTTGAGTCATTGTTTCTGTGTTGCCTCTGCCTGCTCTTCTTAGAGCACAGAGGTGTCTCAAGCTATACTTGTAGGTAGGGTCTCATTTACTGACCGGACCGGACCCGATTACTGACCGCCTTATCTTGCGTAGCGTACTGACCGCCTTATCTTGCGTAGCGTTACACTGATGTTTAAAGGTAAATGTGAGTCCTAAATTTTCTATGACTGTGGTAAATTATTTATGCTTTTATAAGTTTAGAGTCCATCTGAGAGGGTTGGTAGTCTTGTCAAGTTTGTCATCACAATACAATGCACATCAAGCAACCTAATGCTTCTGAGTTCTGAATTAACTCAGAATCACTATTTGATAGTTGACTTTCAATAGTCTGGCCTATTTTTCAGTGTCTAAGATCTGTACGGTGGCCATAGTAACTCTCTAGGTTAAACCCAATCAATCATTTGCACAGATCCTTAATATTGTAAACTATTGGAGTTAGCTTATTGAGTAACTAAATAATAATCCACTTTGTTAAAAAAAATTTTAACAATAAGCATACCCCACAGTAGCGTCGTTTTAGTTAACTAAAACTTAAACCAAAGACCTGTAGAAGACGGCCAATCCCATTGAAACAATACCTACTGGTAGAATGAATAAACTAAAACTAAGCAATTTTTACTCCTTGAATCACGCAATTATTAATTGGAGATATAAATTGCCATTGTTTAGGTGATTTGTTCCCTCCCCCCCCCCCAAAAACAACAACAACAAACAACAACTTGTTTTGCACCTCTGAAATTATTATGATCTTCATGGTTACATTTGCTACAAAACTTTCACCAATTTTATGGAAATGAAAACTTCTCCTGAAATAAAAAAAAATGTTAATGTGACACTGTCAACCGTGGTTCTGAAACCATACCCTGTACAAACAATGCTGTTGAGAGAAAATATTGAAAGCTGTTATAACTTAAACATGTTAGCTTAGGTGATGTTAAACACTCTCTAGTCTCACCGCTTGCTGTGAATTCAAGCAGTTATTTAGATTGTCAGTTTTAATGTGCAAAGTATACTATAATGCAGCAACATCTTAATATTATTAAGATGTTGCTGCTGAGGCCAAAATGTACTTATGCATTCAGCTTGGAGTCACCCACTGCTTGATCATTGTCAGTTTACTATACTGATGGTGTACTAACAATGTTAACCTGGAACACTAGCATGGTGAACCAGAATTATACTGATAGTTTACTATAAACAGTGTTGCAAACTTATAATCTACAAATTTAGTAAAACATCACTCTTCAAGCAGTGTGCTTTCAAATTGGAAGGGGAAAAAAAAAGAAGACAGCTGCACTAAGGTTTCTTTTGAGCCAAACTTTGTACAGGCTGCTTAAAATGAAGGTGATGTATCTAAACTAGCATAACTATTAGTAGCTGATATAGTAATTGCTAACTTTCACACTATACAACCTTTCATTGTGCATCAAATCTAATTTAACTATAAAGATTACTTGTCATGGGTGTAAATTTTCTAATTTAATATGAGCAGGGGGAAATATTGGTTGGCAGGTCCCCCTTCAGAATTATCGGAGGGGCCAGTGGCACCCCACTTCCTACTCCACTGCATTGTAATGAAATTGGTAGCTTTAGCTGCTCAAGAGAAATATCACTACCAATGAAAAGGGTGTGGTCAGTTTCGGCAACCATTCTGGATCGAACTCTCACGATTTTCTGAAATGTGTATATATAGCTATTATATACTTATTGTAAAACTTAGGTTAAAATTATTGTTTGATATTTGAATTCCAAACCCTAGATCAAGTTAGATAGCCGCTGAAGTGTAAACAATTTATACCACTGATTATGAGGAGCGGTTTTTTTATGTAGTGTCTAGCATTACAGTAAAATCATTAAAATTATTGTAGAATTCAAAGCCAAATATTTCAAAGTATTGTAGCAATAAAAAAAATCAATCAATTATAATAGAGTTCACAGCAGAGGAAGAAGCAGTACCATTGTAAGGTACAGTCTTTGGAAGAGAACTATCCACTGCATTGATTACTACATCATAATGATTTCTGTTCACATGACATATTTCAACATGACCCAAATCATTAGGTAGAGTGGCATGAAAATCAGTTGGAAAAATTACACTTGGAGTTTGTGACATGCCATACTTCGCCCAATAATATTCGCGATTACTTCTCTCCATAGCAACAAACACAGGAATGGAAAAATAGAGAGCCAGTGCAAATACTTCTGCATGTGTCCCCCATACATAATTATTTTTCATCTTGTCAATGTGATCTTTCACAGATAATGGATGGCAATATGATCGAAAAAGGCTACAGTTGAGGCCTATAAACTCCACCAACAGTTTACGTATATCAAGATGAAATATAAGAGAAGCTTCAAAACAAACAATTTCCATCACCAAGTATAGAATGCCTTGCACGTGAATGCTGTTGTAAAAAATCATCTAAATTGATGCATCCATTACCTCCAAGAAAATAACTACTTTGGGCAGATTCCTAAGTCACAAAATATCACAATAATATACATTATAATATTTATTGAAGATTGTTCTGATAGAATGTTACCAATATATTATCAGTAGCAGTAGGTGGAATGTAATGAGACGATTTCAGAATTTTGGCTGTAGCAGTCTTCAAAAGTGTTTTCTGTACACAATAATTATGGTGTCAGAATAGCTAATATGGCTTATCATTGAGAAGCCATATTATCTATTCTGCACATCATCAGCCATGCCAACTTACTTGTTCAGGTGGTTTCTGTAGCTGACTAATACACTTTCTTTGGATACACTTCTGTTTCAATTTACCTGGTCCACCAAATTTCTTCATGTCCTTACAGTATACGCAAGCTCCACAGTTATCATTCAAGCATCCTGCACATTGTCTACACAGTTTGTCTGTGACAAAACAACAAATGAACAAACAGCACTATCATGTTGATTAATAGTGAGGACTTACCTTTAGTGTGGGTAATGTTTTCCTCACAAGGTTTTCTCACTGCACTCCTGTCTAAAACTTCCTGCAATGGAATTAACTATAATTACACTCAGTCAAGAAATAGCAGTTAAGAATACCTTCTTTGAATTACTCGTTTGTTGTACACTGATATTAACAAGAGGATCGGAAGCTATCTCTTCATCAATAAGCTAATAAATCATTATTAATATCATCAATATAATAACAATAATAATTGCAGACATCCATAACTTACTTGTGTTAAATTATCAGTGAGTGAACTAGAAATTGAATCTGGTGCAGCTACAACATCGCAGTCTCCTGGACAATTATTACACTTTACTTTAAATTAAAGCTACATTGATTTTTATTATTTATTCAAACCTTGTCTAGGTCTTTTCTGACCTGATCTTTTCTGGCCCTTAGCACGTGTATTCCATCGCAACTGGGTCAAATTAATGGTTTTCCTTTCTTCTGCAACGTTAATCCCCAAACTTAACTTTACAGCAATCTGATGGTAGCAAGTACTCGTAGAAGGGCAGGAACAATCCTCAGATGGAAAAAGTCTGACTACATGAGGTTTACCATTAGAGCCCAAAACTGTAAATGTTCCTAACTTTGGGTCATGAGAAACACAGCCATTGTGGATCAGCAATCTAGATGGACAAAAATCAGCAATTTATCTGAAAGCACTTTTAATTGGCATATGCACTAGTTAAAGTCTGTAATATATTAAAGGATGAATTACTATAAACACTTACCTTGCCCTCATTATTTGTGAATTTTTATCACTGGTTTGATGAGTATGGTGTGCAGCCATTGGAGAACGATTCTTTTAACAAATTCACAGACAAGGTCAATATTATGTAGCTATAAAATTAAGTCTCATGGCTCAATCATATTCTAATAAAATGCTGTGTTTTGTGTAACTCAAAAGTACGGCAATAAAATTACTATGGCATAAGGGTGGCCAGATTTTTTAATTTTTTTTTACAAAATTCTAAATAATCTCTTGCTTAGGGAACATCTGCCACACTAGAAATCGAAATTCCATTTTTCAGACTGTCAATGATATCCTCCAAAGAAGCAGTGGATATCAAATTGACCTCATCAGGTTGTATGCGAAGACTTGAAAATTGTACTGTTAACTTGTACTCACCTAAACCTATAATCAAGACATGTGTAAATAGATAATACTAAGATAGTTAGTGAAATTTATACCAGCCAGTCCTCTTTGCCACTCATTCCAACAATATACTTGCAAATGGTGAAGTGAAAGCACTACAGAGTCTACTGGAATCTCTTTCCATCCTTGAAGTCTCTTTAGTATGGAATTAAAACCTTCTGATTGGTTAGTAGTAATGCCACTTAGTGGATTATATACTCCATAAACTTCTAAATTCCACCGACCAATATTCTGTGGGACCTATGCACACAATATTATAGCTATTAACTTAATTTCTAAATATTGGTACATAAAAGGTTACCATTTTGTGAATTTCGGTCATAAAATACTGAAGAAAAGGTTGACTCCACTTTTTTCTCAACTCCTTTAAATGATAATTATATTTTTCTTCAGTTTCTTGATGAAACAAAGTGCGCAAGTTGTCAATATAGGACTGAATTTCTGCTGTAGAGGCACCATGACTTTTTAACCATCTTTTAACATTCTTCAGTAAATGATTCCAGCAAATAAGATGATGAATTTTTGGCAAAAAATTGTCAAAAATTTCAAATCCCTTTTCATCATCGGTAACCAAGGGGATTTTATTCTTTCCATTGGCTAAACAAGGAAGTTCACTTGCCACAAACCTTGCCATATCACTGTGAGTACTGCTCAACTTTCTCTCATGTAACATGATCAGTGCTGGCATGACAGGAGATGATTTAAATAAGAGATTTCTGAAAAGAAATGTTGATACATAAAAATCACCAAGCTTAAATGTGGTGTCATATGACAGAAGCTGTCCTGTTGAACCAAGCTGAAGCAATTTGTTGACTTCTTTCATTAGTTCCTGAAAGCCACAAATCACAATGAGATCAGGAAAGGTGATAATTTTTAAGATAAAATTTCTCATGTCATAAGCCAATTCATGCAAATTATATAGAGCATCATGTGTTAGCCTTAGTTTTTGCCGAGATCGTGACTGTAAATTTTTTACTTGCTTACAATTACGTGGAAGCATAACACATTGATTATCTATGGATAATACAGACTTGCTGATTTCTTTCTTATACACCACAGATGGTGGTGCTTCTTTTTCTTCCAATTTTCTTAAAACTGAAGGGCAAGTTCGTACATGCGGATCAATATCACAGAGTGCAGAATCGTCTCCTTTGTAATGAATAACAACTCTGTTAGAGGAGTTTGTCATGTAAGCAAATCTCGTAAATCTGTCATCATTTTGGCCATCCGGTCGAATCAATACATAGTATGACTTGGTAATGGGTGGAAAAACTTTCAATTTTTTCCTTCCATAATGGCACCAATGATACTGATCACATTTCCAGTCATCTGTGTCACAAAAGTAATAGAATATGCATTTGAAACAATTTATCAGGGTCTTAACTGCTAGAAAAAATGTTTGCTCTAAATTATCCTGAGTTGGGAATGTGAAAACAAAAGAAAAAATGACTTTTTTTATACACATAATTCTTGCAAACTTTCTGTAACTAGACTAATAATATCCTACATTAATTTCCACCTTCTTTTACTCAGAAGACAAGTTAATGGCAAATTTGACTTACTTTTGGAGTAATCATTTAATGGTTCGTACACATACACCTCTCCAGATTTGGGCATTGCAGGTGGCACATGACAAGTGTCTTCCTTATTTGCCCCATCTAATAGCTTCATAACTTTGGAGAGTGATAAATCATTGTTGACACTCATCATTGGCTTTGCCATAGTGCTAACCAGACTCACACCTTACTCACTTTGTCTAATAACTACTTGACCTCCAATTTATCAAAGAAGTTACTCACTTGATATCATTGCAAGCCCTTATATACCAGTAGACAAGTGGGTCATCTAGCCCACAGACAGTCATATAACCACCAGCAACCACAAGCATTCATTCCCTTTAAGAAATACTGATATGAATGAGATGATAATGATGATCATGATGATATGGATATTATAATTTATAACAATAACAACAGCAGTAATGATAATAATAATAATAATAATAACAACAACAATAATAATTAAACTTCATACTAAGACAAGTTAAAAATAAGATTATTATATTCATTTATAAGTATTAACGTAGTAGTTAAAAACTAATTTGTACAGTATTAACAACAATAATAACAATAAAATAATACTAACAACAACAATAATAATAATAACGATGATAATAATAATATTATTATTTATTATTATTATTATTATTATTATAATATTATTATTATTATTATTATTATTATTAACAACAACAATAACAATAATATAACAATATGTCCTGACCTGGGCCTTGTATATAAATGTGCTAATCTGGTGTCATTGATACTAGCTATTACTAAATTTAATAAGACTTTGTCACCTCCTTAGAATCCCTTGCATGCACTTATCAGTACAATATGCTAACTGACTCCATAATTGTAGTTAACAGCGTTCTAGATGGAGGAGCCCACCAGTCTGACTAACTGTAGGTAGCTATGTAGGACTAAACCATACCTGTATTTGTATGGAGCCAGACAGTCTGAAGCCTACAATTTGAAAAGTAAAATGGTTTTTGTATTTTACACATCCCAAGCAGAGAAGGCTTGTAAATGCCCATAAAGTATGTATGTAGGTACATTAAAATCATAGAGTAATAATAACAGTAAACAACACCAAACACATTATTAACTTATGTATGTATGTATAAGTTACTGATTGACTAGTTCAAAAGAAATTGGTAATTGCTATAAAAAGTATCATAATATTATGATAACTAAATACTTTCAAATGGACTTAAAGTCGTTTATTTGCGCCCAATAGGTCACACATGTGTTATCACTTCTTGTTGTCATTTTGAAGTATATAGAGCTATTATAATTTGATATTCCTGTGTTGTATGCAATGCATCAATAGTATTTCTGTGGTTAATTAATAGTGACCACATTGGCTGAGTAGGTAGCTGATCGGTCTGGGTGGGGTTGACTACTAGGATTACTAATAGGACACAATTTCTTTCATCTATAAATCAAAAAGCTAAAGTGGCAAAAAAAAAAGCAGAAACAAAAAAACAACAACCATGGGCAATGAAATTGAAATTTAGGTATTTATTTTTAATTGTAAAATGTATAGAATTTTTTAAATCATGTTTATATCATATTTTTGTAAAATGAAAATGATTTGAATATTGAAAGAATTCATCCTGATGATAGCTAACTTTCGAAAGTTAATATTGTTCAAGCTGCTAAAACTCTTTTTGATCAAGCAATTCTGCCAAAATTGATGGGAAATTTTTATTCTTGCACTTTGGACAATTATACTGCAGGAGATGCTTTCACAATAAAATGAGTTTTGTGAGTATTTTGACATTTTTCAAACTTAAACTAGCAAACTTATATCATCATGTTGTCATTATTTTGTTGTAAGCTTATTAAAAAGTCAAAAATGAAATTTAATTAAAAGGTACAACACAATTTAGTCCAGAGTTAATACTGTTTCACTGTGAATGAGAAAGTCTATTGGCTGTGTTGCACTCAAAATTGAATATTTTTTCTTGAGGTTGCCAATGACCATTTGTACATGAATACAAACATTTGCAATACTCCTAGTTTGTTTCCTCAGGTACCTTTGGTAGCACCCTCACTACACTCAGGATACCACAGCCCTGGTAGAGCCTAAGTATAGTAGTGTCCCTGGTGGAAGTGCCTAACTATTTTTTTATGACCATTTACAGGAAAATCTAGCACAAGGCGGCCCCCATCAACATTTTTGACAAATGAAATTTAAAAAAATACTATGGCACACATTTTAAAGTTTAGGAATTAGTTGTTATTTCTACTGACATGGTAAAAACTGCCTTAGTTTCAGGTTGTAAATACAGCCAGCTGCAACTGGCTGAGCTAGCTCAGCTATGTGGTCAGTGGTCAACCACAGTTGTACTTGCATTATATGTAGCTGATTAAGTACTTCATATGAACAATTTTTTGTAGCACTTTTTCATATCATTGCCTTGCAAAAGATTAGTGTTATGCCTAGAGAGTACTTAAATAATAATATACCACATAAAGTGCCCATTCAAAAACGTATGGGTAAAATCGCCATTCGATTGAAATAGCCCGGCACTGTTGGAGTTGAAACAGTACACTTATCAAAGTGAAATAATATGGGTAAGTGCACAAGCGTGGGGTGATTAACCCCTTAGTAACACTGTAGTTTTGCTGAAAAGTTTGTTTGTAAGGATAGAGGTATACTATTGGCGAGTGATAGCACAGCACCGCAGTATTAGGGATAAAGCAATAGATAGCACGAGGCTTCGCCTTATGCTATTTCAACTGGTTACTCATGCTATTTATCCCAAATACCACGGTTGCCTGTGCTATTACTCATACTAACATCACTTTTATAAAGCTATATAACTAATCTATGAAGTATTTAAGAATGAGCATGATAAAAATATTGAATGTTCTCTTAAACCTACAGGATATCAAAGAATGAGATAATGATTATCACAAGAAAAGTCAATTCATTAGTCCATGAATAATAATATTTTTATCTCACATAGAATACAAAATAGTAAATTAATAATTTTGGATTCGAACATATTTTCTTTTGTTTGTTTGTTTTTTAATTCCAACCTTTCCAACCTCAAGGCTATATGTGATGTCTTTAATGTTTAATAAACTCACTGATAAAGGACCCCCATAGTCCAAACTGTTGCAAACCTAGATTAGTTTAATATTATATACATATTAGCTATATTACATGAAATTGAGCAAATAACATAATATTGCTTCTTGTTCATGGAATAAAATACCTGCCTGGCGTACTACTATCAATACACAATAAAATACTTTTGGAACACATCGAATGTCATTATATGTAATTCTGTGGCTAGTTACAGCCAACATTCTCCAATGAGAGACTAGTAAATACCACTACAAGTAAGTTTAACTTGTTTTTTTTAAAACATGTTTGAAACCTGTGGACAATTTGGAGACAGACAGCCAGGATCACAGAGGTTCAAAAATTTAAAACAGACATAAGTCTGACCAAGTACATATCCCAAGCAGTGCAAACTTGTATAAACAGCCACAAGGAAGAGTGTTCCAGTGTCATATTGTCCAATAGCCATGCACAGTTGACATACACATAATAATAATAATAATAATAATAATAATAATAATAATAATAATAATAATAATAATAATAATAATAATAATAACAATAATAATAATATGGGGGAGGAGGTGGGGAGTTGGAGGTGAGTGGGAATAAAGTATCGAGAATAGAAGGAAGGAGAATAGAAGGAAGGAAAAGAGAGAGGGGAAAGAGTAGGTAATACTTTGAAAGAATAATTGATTCTTTGGCTATATTTACACGCACGCATGCATGCAACCATGCACGCACGCAGCATGCATGCACACATGCGCAAACACACACCCATACACACATGTAGTCCAGTAATGGTAACTGGTGCAAGTACAGAATTTCTTAATTCAATAGGTGGCATTTCTAATTCATAGATACCTTTTTTTCAGTTTTCATAGCACATATTTGAAATCTGATAACTTGATCAAGATAACATATCCTCCTGCATCATTAGCTAAATTAACAAGCTGACAATTCTAGATGGTAAATCAAACTAAAAGATAACTATTTAGGACAACAAATAACAAATATTGAGCAAGCATATCATTACTTATAATGATATGTTTCATATCATTTAAGCATTGCTTTAAGTCTGATGAATTTTAAATTAAAAACCTGATTTTTGACTAATGTAAATACACCCTAAAAATCATATTTATATGAATGCATACCTTTATTCCAGGTTTATCTTTCTAGTATTCAAACAAAAAGATAAGACGAGATATTAGTTCTCTGTACATAAGTGGTAACTTCTAAAGGAATAGTAATAGCAGAAAATGAAGATGGCAACATCAACAATAAAAACAGTCGTTTAAGATCTAAATTGCTTAGATTACCTATAATTAAATCTCTAACACGTCAACAGTATACTAGATAGTTAAAAAATATAGTAAAACATCTACAAATTTTATTTCCACTAAATTACTCTTTGTAACAGCCCCAATATTTCCGTGAGTGTTTACAAGTTATTGAGTGCATTGGTTCCTGTGGCTATACAGTCCTCATGCTAGTTATGCCTGTGATGCTTGTTCTTTTGTTGTTGTTTTCTGCACAATCCAACTATGTATAGTGAGGTAGCTGAGCCATGTGGTTAACCACGCACCCTTTATGTACATAATTGCTGCACTGAATGAATATAATTGTGAGACAAGTTTGAAATGCAGTATATTCTAAATGCAAAACCTGATCTTTTTTAATTCAAAATAGACAAGAGCAAATGAAGCAACTGAGAATTGACAATGATATTACGTGTATTCTCTAATTGCCTTTAATAATGAATAGTTCTAAAGGAATTCTAACATGTTAATTAACCATGTCTTCACACAATGTGGCAAGCAGATCATTTGATTATTGAATGCTCCATGTAGCACGCGTGTAGCGAGTAAAATCTATTGAAATCGTATTAGAAATGATTAATAAAAATATTTTGAATATATTTAAAGTGCTCGTAGAGTAGTTCTCTTATTAATGTACTCTGACTCAAGTATTGTACATAGCAGATACCACCTGAACAAGTAAGTTGGCATGGCTGATGATGTGCAGAATAGATAATATGGCTTCTCAATGATAAGCCATATTAGCTATTCTGACACCATATTGTGTACAGAAAACACTTTTGAAGACTGCTACAGCCAAAATTCTGAAATCGTCTCATTACATTCCACCTACTGCTACTGATAATATACTGGTAACATTCTATCAGAACAATCTTCAATATATTATAATGTATATTGTGATATTTTATGACTTAGGAATCTGCCCAAAGTAGTTATTTTCTTGGAGGTAATGGATTCATTGATTTAGATGGTTTTTTTACAGCAGTACTCACGTACAAGGCATTCTATACTTGGGGATGGAAATTGTTTGTTTCGAAGCTTCTCTTATATTTCATCTTGATATACGTAAACTGCTGGTGGAGTTTATAGGCCTCAACTGTAGCCTTTTTCGAGCATGTCATTCATTATCTATGAAGGTCACATTGACAAGAAATTATGTTTGGGGGACACATGCAGAAGTATTTGCACCGGCTCTCTATTTTTCCATTCCTGTGTCTGTTGCTATGGAGAGAAGTAGCTAATCGCGAATATTATTGTATGGCATGTCACAAACTCCATGTGAAAATTTAATTTTTTCAACTGATTTTCATGCCACTCTAATGATTTGGATCATGTAGAAATATGTCATGTGAACAGAAATCATTATGATGTAGTAATCAATGCAGTGGACAGTTCTCTTCCAAAGACTGTACCTTACAATAGTACTGCTTCTTCCTCTCAAGCCGTGAACTCTATTATTAATGATTGACTTTTTATTGCTACAATACTTTGAAATATTTGGCCTTAAATTCTACAATAATATTAATGATTTTACTGTAATGCTAGACACTACATGAACAAAAAAAAAAAGAAAAAGAAAAAGAAAAAAGCTCCTCATAATCAGTGGTATAATTGTTTACACTTCAGCAGTTGTGGTTGTACTCATGTCAGCTCATCCAGCAAGCCGTGGGCGCCATAACAGTAATTAGACAACCACTACCATATTCCTCTAGAACAGCCTAGGTACATGATTGTCCCCAGCCCCTTTCTCCACGTAGTGGTTAGGTAAAGGGTCTGGCTGCGCCAGACTAAGTTTCAGGTGGGTGGGGGGAAACTAATCACCTAACAATACGATCTTAACATTGCCCCCCCTCCCCACCCCAACATTTTCATCTTCTTACTCCACTGCAGTGCACAAATGTTCAGGATGATCACAGATAAGATACATAGCTATGACCTTTACAGAAATATATAGGAGCACTTGAAAGCTTCATTGTGTAAGCATAAACAAATTACTATGCAGATATAGATGTTTGATTAAATGGCAATTTATATTTCTAATTAATAATTGCATGACTCAAGGAGATTAAGTTAAAATTAAAGTTGCTTAGTTTTAGTTTATTCATCCATTCTACCAGTAGTTTGTGTTTCAATGGGATTGGCTGTCTTCTATATGTAGGTCTTTGGTTTAAGTTTTATGACACTACTGTGGGGTATGGTTACTGTTTGTAACTTTTCAATAATTGAATTTTGTTTAGTTACTGCAATAAGCTAACTCCAATAGTTTACAATATTAGAGAATCTGTGCAAATGATTGATTGGGTTAAACCTAGAGTTACTATATGGCCACCATACAGATCTTAGACACTGAAAGATAGGCCAGACTATAGAATGTCAACTATCAAATAGTGATTCTGAGTTAACCAATTTATTCATTCTCAAAGATTATATTAAAATATAGTTATTGCTAATTATTTTCTTGGAGTTATAGCTATTACCCTAGAACAGTGCATCCTTTTATTTTTTTACTCAGAAGCATTAGGTTGCTTGATGTTCATTGCATTGTGATGACAAACTTGACAAAGACTACCAACTACTCTCAGTATGGATTCTAACCAATAAAAGCATCTGTCAAAGGCAATTCCAGTTACACTCAAGATTAATTATTTATTGCACACACTATCATGAGAACTATGTGATAATTAAGCATGGCAAAGGACAGGGAAGAAGTGAAATATACCACACTAACTCTCCTCAACAACCAGCATAATAATTTACCACATAGAAAATTTAGGATAGCCCCCAAGTGTATGGAGTGTGATTAATCATTGCTGCCATGGAAATCACGTAATACCTATAAAACCGTATCGCAAACATCAGCGTAACGCTCTACTACGCAAGGTAAGTCGGTCAGCAATCGGGTCCGGCCCGGATAGCATCATAAATTTCAGAAAGTTCACTCTTTAAGCTGGACGCACTGTAAATGAGACCCTACCATACTTGTACGGGAGCGCGTGAATTCTCACGTAAATGGCCTTGACTCGAAGGACCGTTGGTAAGGTGAAACATGTAACTTACATGCAAATAACTATGACATAAAGTCAGTGGGTACAAACTATGAATATTGTTAATGAGATGGGCCAGTATTGTAACTAAAACTGAACAAGGTTGCCAGCAACCACTTATGGCAGAGGGTTACAAATCCTCCAGTGGATCTGGACTGGCTAGGTAGGGCTGGATTTAACAATAGTATTGTTCGGGTCGTGACACCACATCCAAACAAGGGCCAGACTCTTAGAATACTCACTATTGAACACTCACACTTCACTTTACACAATGGCAGCAAACATGTCAGAAAATTTAAGGAAAAAAGGAAATATGAAGCTAACTTCTTTCTTCAAACGGTGAGTCAAATTGATACAAGGATAATCAAAACTTAACAATTACCATATTGACCTTTTAGAGTTCAGTCTGGTGACCCAGAACCCTCACCAAACATCCAAAAGTCAAGTAAAATTTGCACTCTTCTTATTAGTTCTGAAAGGCAAGTGGATACTCCACCAAACAAAGGTGAGGTAGTTGTACCACCTTTGACTACTACACCATCATGTTCATCCTCACATTATCAGCCAGTATCTTCCTCAGCAGTTTTTGATTCATTGGATTAGGAGTGATTGTTCAGAAAGCATGCGACTCTTGGGATAAATTACGAGATCTTGTTCATACTACACCTGATGATAAAAAAAAAAGTATTTTTATCATGTCACTATAAGCCTTCATCTTCCCACTACCTTCACTCACATCCTGTAACTAAGGGCAATAAAACTTGGCAAGCTACCTTTCAAGTGAGATGGATGGAGCGCTTTCGATGGCTTGCCTATAGTTCAATTCTTTCTGAAGGAATATGCAGATACTGCATCCTATTTCCTGAGCAACCTCACCGAGGGAGTGGATTAGGAGTGAGTAGTAATAGATCAGGTGTTTTGATTTTGTCCCCATTTCAAAAACCTTATACTAAAGCCCTTGGCAAGGGATGGTATTCTAGTACAACATGAGGCTTCAGTGATGCATCACCATGCAGCTGAAAGAGCTGATCTCTTCCTTAGAAATTTTGACAAACCTGAAGAGAGAATAAACTCCATTTTCCGTATTTTTGTGTTCGCTCTGCGTTCGACAATGGCAAGCTGCTCATAACTACCATTATTATTATGCACACACAACAGATGAAAATCCTGCTACAATAAGTGAAGGAAGCAGAGGGGCAAGGTCACAAAATTTTAAGTTGAAAGGGGCTAGGCCATCAGCCCCAATTTTCAAGTGTCAACAACAGCTGGACTGAATTCATATATAAATTTCTATGATACCAAGTTTAGCATGTCATTTGCCAAGGGTGGTAAGATCCCGGCCTTTAGGTCGCCCTCGTCTTTTAATTGGAGGTGGCACTTTCAAACCTAATATTATGTACATACTATAAATATATAGCAATATTTAATAATATATTGGTTTGTTATTGTTAACTAAAACAAAAAGCAAATAATAAAAAAATGTACTTTAGAATAAAACATTTTAGGTGATCTTTCTTTGCATTAGCAACAGCAAACAAAAAGGGAGTAATGTAAATAATGGTAGTCAGAATAAAGCCCCCTTTTATTACAACAAATTAAGACCAGAATCCGTTAATTGGAGACAACAATTAAAATAGCACGTGTATTGTCTGCTCAAGATACACCACTAGTGACATCTACTTCCAACTTAATGACTTCCACAGCTAGTACTTAACTACTGAACATTATATATACCTAAAGTAACTGGGCAATCACTTCCTGGATTGTTATTAGTTCCTTCAGTTTCAATAATTACCAGGTAATCACTTTCATTGGTAGTAGTAGCTGGACCTCCTTTAGTAGAACTGCCAGGAATACAGAAACTAGGACCAGATCTGGTAACAGCAGCATTGGAATTAGATTGACTTTCCAATGTATCCTCTTCCTCTTGATCCTCCTCGGAATTATTTGATAAATCTAGAGTTAAAATAACAATATATACTCAAGTAGTTTTCGTAAACCTCACAGACCAAATATACTTTCGACAAAAACGTATCCTACTAATCAAGGTTTACTAATAATGAGTCTATAAATGATACACCCACAATATTTATCCCTTGAAAATTTTCGGTACACTATATTATATACAATACAACACACCACAGAAGCATACCATCATCCACTTCAATAATAGCCACCTCCTCGCCATTTTTCCAGTACTCAATCAAATCTCCAACTACCTTCATTCGACGTAAAAAATGAACATTTGAAGCCTCACTGAGAACCGAAGCAAGCTCTGAGGTAATGAGAGAAGCTTTGCGAAATTTTTCATGCTGACTTAATTTTCGCTTCTGCTCTTTTGATACAGTGGAAAGTAGTACAGGCTGCACCGAAGAACTTGCAAAGAGTCTTTGAGTAGTCCTGTAGTATGCAGATGTCCACCTCTTATCACACATATCAGCATCAAATAGAGGATATTTCAGCTTTCTTCTCAGTGCAAATATGTGACGACATGGCAAGGACATAGACTGACAAAACATACAACCACATGTCATAGAAATAACAACTTTCGCACCTTCTGATGTTTGAACAATATATTGTCCATTTTTCCAGTAATTACTTGAACTTTTTTTTCCATCAGTTTTATTTGCTGTAATACAAACTGCACAGCATATGAAGTTAGTAATTTCGAAAACTTCATCTTTAAATGTGTTTACCAAGTGCATCACTTTTAATTTGCTTTATCACATCTCGCTCTCCAATATCTTTATCTGCCATAACTATCAATATTTTCTCCCAATTTGGATTTTCCTTCTTAAACGCATTAATCATCCATTTTACACTAAGAGAATCTTCAAACAAACAGCAACAATTTCACTCTGCCCGTTAGAATCTTCAAATAGCATCAAATATACTGGTAGCCTAAGATCAAGTAATTTGTAGGTAGCATCGAGACAGAAAAACTCAGGGTAGGCACTGAATGCTTCTTTCATCTGTTTGTCTTGAAAGAAAAGGCCTTTAAAATGTTTTAATTCATCCTAATATACTTCAACACTTGCACCTGTAGCAGTTACAATAGGTAAATAATAAATAAATAGACTTACTATAAATAAAACAAATAAAACAAACTTACCATATTTACCCATGAGCATTCGCACGGAAGCATCAATGTCGTTCCTTGTTCTTTCTCTCTTACTAGTTGCTGCAGTGTTGGACAAATCTCGTAAAAGGACAATATTACCAGTTTCTTCAGAAATTTCTTGCTGTATCATCTTTTTTTAATTTGCCCTCATGTCCATCAAAAAAAACACGGCTTTTTAGGCTTGACCCCAGTTTATTTCAAAAACACAGCATTAAGCTAGCCTTACTTTATACTTAAAGCTCCAAAGTGTGAGAACATTTCTGCGAAAACGCTTGCTTTTCAAGAAACAAAAAGTTGATTCGACCGGTTACTATGGCATTGAAGACCCTTTTCCAGACTTAATTTCAAAACTTCGCCGTTTTATGGAGCTAAAATTACAAATAATAACACTGGTTTATTTTTTTTATCGTAGCTGAGAGCTTGTTCAAGAGTTACTGGTAATTGAGATTATCAGGTAACATGCATCGCTCGCTTCGCTATTTTGTGCTATTAGAGCACATCACTAGTTGGCGAGCGAGCGTAGCGAGCGAGACAGTATTAGGGGTGGATAATGCAAAATCGGGTATATGTTATATATATGTATGTATGTATGGATGGTACGTATGCTCTTTAAACGCGCGCGGGGGGAACGTTTTCTCCTAAAAACACGGCTATTTAGGCTTGACTCCAGTTTATTCTGAAACTATAGCATTAAGCAAACCTTACTTTATACTTAAGCTCCAAAGTGTGAGAAAATTCCTACTAAAACGCTTGTTTTCAAGACACAAAAAGTTGATTCGACAGTTACTATGGCATTGAAGACCCTTTTCCAGACTTAATTTCAAAACTTCGCCGTTTTATGGGGGGATACGGAGTGCCGATTGTTGGTTGTCAAGAGCCGTTGGTAGTCTGAATGCCGTAGTATTAATGCTATGGAAGCTACTACTTCT
>WLWD01002473.1_pt1 | contig 34200 bp, 29 predicted proteins | sample 6712731 | NCBI WGS metagenome assembly WLWD01 (sample SAMN12718690, study PRJNA576275) | sponge metagenome | isolation source: marine sponge | host: Mycale hentscheli | place: New Zealand: South Island, Marlborough, Capsize Point | collected 2014-11-01
CCCCCCCCCCCCCCCCCCCCCCCCCCCCCCCACTTCCTACTCCACTGCATAGCCAGCATGAAGCCAGATACAACTTGGGACATTCTTCTCATATAGGTAAATCAAACTCTTTTTTGTTAGCGTTATTTAGTTTACACATCCCTAGTTGTTTATCCATCCAAAATCGAACTATTAAATTCTTTGAACTCAAGGTAAAGGGTCAGACTAAATACAGCCACTAAGTGCGTGAGTGACTGCGTGGTCAAGATATCATTGAGTAAATGGAATCAATGGTTCGAAAGCTTAGTTCTAAGTACTTTCAAAAGAATTAAGCCCAATTCAAAGTTTTAAGCACTAAAAAATTTAAATGAACACAATAACAAAAATGTAAATTGCACAGATTGATGGAGGCTGAGTGATGATGTCATCTTCAGATGTGACAAACAGCTTTTCTTTAATAAAACTCTGAAATATTTCATATAAAATATGTTGCTGGTTTGCAATAGTGCGCAATTTGCTTGAGATGCTTAAGCATATATTTTAAAGTGCTTGTACTTCGTAGGAAGTGCTTGAATACATCCCTGATTCAAAGGATTGAGTAATAGCAAAATTTGAAATCTATTCATGCGAATAATTTACAACACAATCAATTATACCTCACAGAATACAGGCATAAGTTGAAACAAGAAAATAAAAGCCTAGGGTCTAAAATGTAAAATGTCTTGCATAAACAATACACATAAACAAGATCTCGGTTTATAACAAGAACCCATAGTTATTTCAAAAAGCTAGTCTTCCCCTCTAGTACTGGGGGTTCCATCCAGGGGGCTGAGGCATGAAGCCAGGCCCACCAGGGGGCACTCCCATGTTGGGGGGCATCCCAGGGGGCACCACACCCGCCATACTTGGACCAGCAGTGATCATCAGAGGCATGTCAGCTGCAGGCAAATAAAGACACAGGTGTTAAATGCTGCTAAATAAACAACAACAACAACAAACAAACAAACTCACTCATCATTGGGGGTGGTGGCTGTTCCTGCTCTTCAGAAGCTCTTTCAGCATTCACTTGCTGGAGTTTGTCCACCTAACACACACACGCACATACACAAACACTGAATGCCGGGCACATGTTTTCTGCTGAGTCAGCTTACCTTTGTGAGGTACTCTCTGAGCACCTGAACTAGGTAAGGCATGGCAAAGTCCATGATGTTGTGTCGCCATGCCAACTCCAAGATGACATCAGGTCGCAACAAGTCATAGCAGCTGTACAGGCAAGAGGCGAAGCAATCAGAACGACCAATCTCCAAAAACCATGCAATCAAATTCTCCGCAATTTCAATGTTCCTGGACTCACAAGCATACTGCATAGCATCCTGAAAGAACAAACATCCCAGAACATAGAGAGTAACTCCACACTGATCAACACAACAACTATAACAACAAACCAACCTTGAACAACAACTACAACAACAAACCAACCTTGAACAACTTGTCCTTCTTGCAGAGGTCCACGGACTGTCCCCAGCGGTTGTTGCCCTTGTACAAGTAGGCGGCAATGCGGCGGAACTCCAGCAGCTCATGCTTCTCCAGCTGCTGCGCCAGAGAAATGTTGTCAAAGTTGTCATAGGTGTCGATAGACTTCCTGAGACTCTCGTAATCCTCCTCTTCAATCAGTACCTGGTTCAAACACTCGTTCACAGACTTGTTGTTGTTGCTCTGAACGGTGCGGAGGTAGGGCTTGACGAGTTTCAGGTGGCCGCAGCGAGTGAAGAATGAAACGGCACGAGTGTGGTCGAGACGGGGAGTGAGAACGACGAGAAGATCATTGATGAGAAGGGGCCTGTGGTCTAGGTAGAACTGCAGAGCCTTGTAGTAGAGTTCTATGTTTGCCACCTTGGTGATGACCTCTTTGAAGAGACTCTCCTTCCAGGCCTCAGTGGGATGGGCCATCATTGTCAGGGCCGAGTTGTCATACTCCTCGTACTTGTCATACAAGAACACAAGCTCCGCCCACAAGTGAGCTTGTTCCGCAGCTCGCAACACCTGAACAAGACACATAGTGCTAGTACAAGACTTGGACTACAATAAATCTCAATAAACTATATGTGAGTGGGTCTAGGAAAAGGGACCTTGTGGCGCAAATAAAAAAAAATGAGTTTTTTATGCTAATAAAAAGATACAATTTATCTCAACTTAGTGCTAAAATACTGGAGGGTAAAACTTTCGACACGCAGAGAATCTGGCAGTTGAACTGGGCCCTATTCAGCAAAGCAATTGAACTAGAAATCGAGAAAACATAAATTGAATTTCCACTTCCGGTATAATTAACGTTTCCGTATACTTAACGGCGTACTCCGCATACGCAATTAAATCGTACAGCCGCTTTTTCGGCGACTAACGAAGTTTGCGTAGAGTTCTTTTTAGCTTTCAGAGCGTCTCACGGCCTGTCTTGTCGGAATTCTTGGCTGCTCTATTCGCTGTAGCGGTAAACTTTAAGCCAAAGGTAAGCTGTAGAGTGCATGCAGTAGTCTCAAAGCTATGCCGTTTTTTAGCTGCTAGTTTGAAACTCCGCCCATTCCCCGTTTATTGTACTTCGAGAATGAGAGAGAATAAAAAGTAGCTTGTCTTTTCACGGCACGCTTGGGGTCTTTTAAGTCGTTTTGACATGCGAAATTTGGCATAGACGTAGAGTAAGGGTCACTAAGACTAATTCTGCAAAAAACAAAAATAGGAGAAAGAAAGAATTTTTCTGATGACTTACTTCTGGAGCCTATATCTCAATTTCAATTTTTGCGCCGTAAGGTCCCTTTTCCCAGACCCGCTCACATATTACAATTATTACAACAACTTCTCCTGTATGGCTTGAATGGTGAAACCTATTTTAGGATTCTTTCTAAAAGCCTTAATACCAAACTGTAAACTCCTCAAACTCAAAAGACATAGCAAGAGTGCTTCAAATAAAACTTTGCATAGTCTTGTTCCAAGGTTTAGCTTGTTTAATAAGAATCAGTGACACTTGAGCTTAGATGCAGATTTAGGCACACCCACCTTAGGAATATTAACACGAGACCAGAAGAGTTCCAGATGTTCCCTCATCTTGGAAGGCTTGTACTTGGAGTAGAGGATGGCCAGCTCTGTAAACATACCCATGTGAGCACGCTCCAGTCCAAGTGCTGCTTCCATGAGAGCAATCAGCTCATTGAAATGCCCCTTGTTCAAGTAGTAGCTGATGAGATCGTCCAACTCGTCAGCGTGAACCACGATGTGGAGACCACACACTTGAGCCAGACGGAACTCTGACCCATCCACACAAGAGAAACACACCTACAGGGACAGACAGACAAGAACATAGATCCATTACATGTTAGTCTATATAAAATGCATCGACTGATAAGGCTTACAACGTTACCACCAAATATAACATGTTATGTCTCAGCACACACCGTTTAGTTTATACATCTGTCACCACACGTGTTGAATGTTGTCCTAACTCACCTCTTTCCAAGTTCTTGTGGAGTTTGCTTTGCGTGCAGAGTCCACTGCATTTTGGTACTCCCCAAGGTGAACGAGAGTAGAAGCCAAACGTGCAAAGTTAGAAATATTGTTGAACAGAAGTTTAGCAGCCTCGTACATTTTCTCCTCATAACAACGCTCGCCAACTTGCTGAATTTGGGCGTGGTTTGGCCCGGAAATAAACTCTTCTAAGTCTGCCAAACGGTTGGTCTTGGCAAAAGCAAAGACAAGTTCAGTTTCAATAAAGGTCTCCCTAGTCTTCTTGCGGGCCATCTGCAGGTAGCGGACCAAGTCCTCAAAGTTTCCTGAATAAACAATAAATACCAACAATAAATGGAAAACAACCACCAGCTAGTGGACTGCATTGTGAAGAGACCGACCTGCACCGTTGGCTGCCTGGATGACCTCTGTGTATGTTGACGGATCATCAGCCTTGATGTAGGAGTCGATGGCCTCCTTCACCATGTTGTTGTTGAGCTGTGCCTCAGCAAGCTGGCTCCACACTGCTGGCTGGTTGCAGCGCTCAGCAAACTCATACGCACGATCCAAATTGTGCACGAACTTGATCAAAACCTGAGACAGGTGAACAAGAGTAGGTAAAAACATCATTTCTCAATCCCACCCCACACTGCATCAGAGGGGAACGCCCACTGCTACTCCACCCCACACTGCATCAGAGGGGAACGCCCACTGCTACTCCACCCCACACTGCATCAGAGGGGAACGCCCACTGCTACTCCACCCCACACTGCATCAGAGGGGAACGCCCACTGCTATTCCACCCCACACTGCATCAGAGGGGAACGCCCACTGCTACTCCACCCCACACTACATCAGAGGGGAACGCCCACTGCTATTCCACCCCACACTGCATCAGAGGGGAACGCCCACTGCTACTCCACCCCACACTGCATCAGAGGGGAACGCCCACTGCTACTCACATCAATGGCAGATGTATTGACATCAAACTTCTTGAAGATGGCAAAGGCTTCTTCGTACAGCTCACTGCTGATACAGATGTTGGCAATGTCTGGAGCATCGTAGTTGTCCAGGCGGTTGATATACTCACTCACGCGAGTGTTGTCAGCCTTTACAGCAGTCAGGATCAACAAGTTCTGTAGGTTGCTGCAAAAATATAATAAAAATAATAAATTTTACATGTATCTGAATCTCGGGTTAATAAATGAAATCATAACATGAAAGTTAGGCTTACAGAAAAGATTTGAACTTATAACAACAAAAACTAACTAAATCCCTCACTAAAAACCTAATGCCTCCTACCGGTGGTCTCTAAATAGAGAGTTCTCATCAAGGACTATCTTCTCCAACAGTTCGATGAGTTCATTGGGTAGGTCAGCAGTCATGAAGGCCTTCACAGTGACAGTGACATCCTCAGGGTCCTGAGTCTCGCTGAGAGCCGTCTGAACCACTTGGTCGATAAGTTGCCGCCGATAGTTGTTCTCAGGATCCAAGACAATAGCCCAAAGGTCAGAGTCCCTGCGACCAACCAAGTATCGTGCCTGGCTCTTGAACAGAGAGTTCTCATTGCAAACCTAAATAATTGGTAAAGGGTGAACATCAGATAGGCCTGAATCATAAAAGTTTGAGTGTAGCAAGTTGCCTTCTGAGTGTACATATTCCTATTATAACTGGCCTCTCACATAAACAGAAGCATGTTAGTAAACACACAGAATACCATTAACAACAAGTTTGTCCCTTAACAAACAGGTATCTAAAACAATAAAATGCCTCTAATCACACTATACCCATGCAACTGTGTCCCCAACACTTGCCTTGATGAGCTCCTCATCGCACTGTCCTCTCTCATAGGCCACACATGCCAAGTGAGGGTCTCTCTTCTCGCAGTAGCGACCCACAACACGACTGTCGTAGAACTGGTTCTCACGCAGGAATCTCTCTGGGTTGTTGTTGGAGTCTATGTAGACTTTGGCCAGTGCATTGTGAGTGGCTGGCTCTTCAGATCCTTCATGGATACGAGATTCAAGCCATGGCAACAAGAGCTTCAACCTACATACGGTACAGTACCAAACAAAATAAAATGTAATGATTTGTATGTTTTAGGAGCAACCCCACTTATTGAAACAAGAAAACATCCATATCTCAGTTACTGATTTCCACCTCACCTGTTCCTCTTCTCCACTTCCTCCACCAGCTCATCAGTGGAGAAGGCACCCTTCACAGAGAGCACCAAGTTCTTGATGATGTCATCAGTACAATCTACATCCAGCAGGCCGCCCACCACCACGGGCAGACGAGATGGGTTCACCTTCTGCACGTATATCTCAATGTACTTCTGCAGGTTGTTGCGACACAGGTAGAGCACTAGGTCATGCACAAAGTCAAATCGATCGCACACAATGATCAGAGGAAGCTGGTCAGTCAGTTTGGCCTCCTGAATGTTTGGAAGAAACAAAAAGGAAATGGTGATAATCATCAGTATGCAAGTGTGATTAACAACTATTCCAACAAGACAACAGTGCACATTGCAAACAGACGTGAAGCTATATGTTACCTTGAGGAAATTCTTCACTCTCTCTGGGTCATAACAATTGCTTTCTCTGCAGATTCTTTCCACTTCTTTCATCTGACCAGTCTTGCAGGCAGCCTATGACAGACAAAGTAAAACACAATGTACACAGTTTTTCTCCTCCCCTAGTCAAGACAAGCGCACCTGAATGTACTTGAAGTGCACATCAGCTTCCTGGCTGAAGTTCACAATGGACCCGAGGAAATAGAAGAGACCCTCAAAGCTCTTGAAAGACTCAAACATGTCAATGAGGTTCTGTGTGGTGAGCTGCTCGTGGTACTTGGAGGCAATCTTGACGCACACTTGCAGATTCTGGCGAATGTTGGCTTGCATCATGGCCTTCAGACACTCCAGGGAATCATCCACAGACAGAGAGCCAAAATAGTTGACGAGCCAGTCCGGGTTGAGCATGTGCGTGTGGACGACCGCTCGCTTGATGTCATAGATGTCCGTGTAGTGCTCCAGAGCACGCTGCAGCAGCCCCGCCTTCTCACACAGCTGGGCAATGTGGGCCTTGTCGTAGTGAGTGAACATCTGGTTGCCCATGATGGCATCTGCCACCTAACACACACACACACACACACACACACACACAAACAAAAATTATAAATTCAAACCGTAAATTGATAAACAAATAAACCAAAACAACAACAACTAACAAACAACTTTTTAACCCTTTGACTAACACCTACCTTGAAAACAAACTAGATTAGTATTTATGTCCAATAGACTTATATTTCACTTAATCACATAAACCCACCATTTACTAATAAATACTTGCACTCATATAATAAAAATTGTGGGTGTCTGCCATGCAAACATGCAGATCACATGAAGATCATGTGAGCTACTGACTGACCTGTGGAGCAGTCATGAGGTTCATCTCCAACAGTCTGGTCTGCAGACCTCCCTCTGCTGGTCTGTTGTTCTTGAGAGCATCCAGCAAGAAAGACGTGCACTGCTGCACCATGTTCATCTCCATGAACACATCCACAATCTACAACACACACACAGAGAAATTATAGAAAATGTGTTAGCACCACAAAGCTCAAAACTAAACTCTATTAAGTCACCAATTTCTATTGAGCCTTAAGGAAGTCAAAGTGTCTCTATTGGACAGCTATTACAGAGAAGGAGGAAGAATTGTCACCTTGAAGATGGACATCACAGGATCTTGTTAACCCATGCAGTCCAACCTAACCTACTCATTATCATCCCTCCAACCTAACCTACTCATTATCATCCCTCCAACCTAACCTACTCATTATCATCCCTCCAACCTAACCTACTCATTATCATCCCCTCCCCTCCAACCTAACCTACTCATTATCATCCCTCCAGACAATCTTCCATCACCATTACCTGGTTTAGGTCGGCCAGAGGTTCGTCTTCTGCCACCAGCATCTTGGAAAACTCCACCCCCTGGTCCGGGTTTATCCTCATGACGTTGCGAAGCAAGAACACATAGTCGGGTGTGAAATTGACTTTCTTGGCATACAAGATGATCTTCTGGAACTGCCCCGTCTCTGCGAAGCACTGGATCACCTGCACAAAGGGAAATTCAACATGTTAATAGTTTACATCTTGGGACAATCTACAATTAGACAGACTATTGTCCTCATGACTGATAAATTATGTGTACACAGTTTAGAAGCACAAAGTATCCAAGCATCATTGTCAGTTCTCAGCAAAATAAGCTTCATGTAATAGAGCCACAGGAAAGCCTCGTTTACAAATTAGAATAGCAATTTTCTAATAAAAGCCCACCTTTCCAGGAACTCCTGCTCTCAGGAAGACAGAGAGAGCCAGTGTGGGGTCCACCTGCTTCACCAACTCTCCAAGCTCCTCAGAGCATTCCAGCTTGTCTTCTTTGAGCCACTTCTCAATGAGCTGTTTCTTGCCCTGGGCCAGCACTGGCCTACACAGTTCCATGGCCTCATACTTGTTCAACTGACTGGACTCCAGCAGAATGCCAAAGTACTGGAGAAGTGGGGAGGTCTGGCCTGGCTGGGTAGGAACCTGCTGGAACTTCTGAATGGTCTCTGGGGTCCGCAGGATGCCCTAGAGGATGAATCACACAAATACACACATCAAAGCATTGGAGGGAACGGGAGAAATTAGTATTATCTAATTATCTAGCAGTTTTCAGCCTGCACACATCTCTGATTGAAGAAAACTTGGGATTATACAGTGCTCACATCTTATTAATTCAATATCATATATAGTGATGTTCTACTATGAGTTTCATATCAGTGAAATGTGTATAGAAGGGCAAGAGCCGGCCACGGAATCTAATAGTAAGAGGCATAACAGCATCACAAGATTTCAAAGAGTCTAAACACTAGCAGCCAGTGCACGCATACCTTGGGGGCCTTGGCAGCAACCTTGGCAGCCTCTGAGAACTGGCCTTGGCTGAAGAGAGAGTTGAACTTGTGCACAAGGAGCTGCTCGGCACCGGCCAGGTTGTTGCGAGTGGCAATGCGGAGGGCCAGCTCCGGGTTGTTGAGAGTTTTTGTGATGTACGGGACTATGTTGTCCTCATCCACACTCACAGATAGCACCTGCACAAACACCAGACACACTCACATCCGTGCATTACCACTGTCATGTCTGGAGACAGACCCAATGATCGCACCACACACTATACTACTTGAAGTGCACTATAATGATTAAAATTACTCCAGAGAAGCTTCTGAGACAATTGCATACACTCCTTTTTCTACTGCTGTCGAAAGGTACCCATGATGAAAAAATGCTAGACCAGTCATTGTATCTGCCCTAATCTACTTTCCCCTCCAACCATCCTATTCTTCTCCCTCCTATTGTGCCTTCACCTGTCCTTTGCGATTGACTCCTATGATGCCACTACTGGCATCGTGCACAGCAGTGACAAAGATGGTCTCTCCACTGATCCTGTTCATGTAGATGCAAGTGCCAGTCTCCAGGTCGTACAGGTGGATGTAGCCAAACTTGGTGATCAGGTAGATCACATCGTTGCGGGCACTCACCTATGAATCCATATCAAAATAAATTAAATGTTTGTTCTTATTATAAACACTATCTACTGACTGGCTGGCCCACTTTTTATTACTAGTGATTATGTCATACTGTTGATTTAAAAGATAAGTACCTACATTGCCATAAGAAATGTAATAGAGTGGGCTCTAATTAGAGTAAGACAGGATCTTTGCACTAGGACTAAGCTGTCTTGTATCTTCCATTTACCTGCATAGCCACAGGGAAGTCTGTCTGTGCCTCAGGAGGGAAGAATACATCCACTGCCTTCTTGGTGAATGGTTGGTTGCCTTGAGCTGGACTACCAACCTCTATTACATGAAGCTACACACACACACACACACAACAATAAATCCCTTCTTTGAATAACTGCTTCATTGTATGTCTACAATACTATACCCACACTTAAACTCTCTATTATCTTGCCAGTAAATATGCAGGTTCATGACATGACCAGCCCAAACACAATCATACCAAGTATTTATATATCTACAATATGTAAGTCGGTTGCATCAGTATGAACAAATAGTTGGCCACTCAAGACAAACACATAAGAACACCAAACCCCTCAAATAGACCCAACTCAATTGAGCATGTCACATGTACAAGTATGAGTCACCATTGGCAATATGACACAACCCCACAACACTTTCTTCATCAGAAACTACACCCCCCACCCCATCCCAACTCCACCCTGCCCCACCCCCATTCAAACTCCACCCAATTTGACCCATGCTGTCTCACCTTGCCTCCCTGCTGAGTTCTCACTGCAAAAGAGAACAGAGTGGACTCCTCTGAGTTGCCAGGCATCTTGAACTGAGTGAATGCAGCAGCGTGACCCTCGATGGGCTGGCTCACCTGCCGCTCCACAGAGTAGAGCTGCATGTGACCTGATACACGGTGCTGCTGGGCAGAGATGCCCACCACCAGTAGCCACTTGAGTGCCTTGTCCGCACGATAGTTGATGATCTGATAGTCAGTGAGAGAAGAGTGACGATCAAACATCTTCTGAGGCTGAGACTCACCTGGGGAGAGATACAAGTTATGCATGTGAGAAGATCACAGACTCGTGGACTGTTACACACCACCAGTGGTAGATACACACTAAGACTCGGTCTCATCCTTACTCACTACATAGTAGACCCTCTGCTACACATCCCCCCACATACACACACACACACACACTCATGAATTACTCCACTGTCTCAGGAAGTCCTGCCATATACGGCAGTCACAGAACTCCACCATGAATAGAGTTGAGCCTGTAAGGGGAGATTGGAGGCATCCTATGACTTTCATTGGCCCCAACTTACACGGGCAAAATAACTATACCGCAAAACTAATATTCATTAGATGTTACTGTGGAAATGCAGGTATTTCAGACAACCTTGTCAGCTCTAAGTCAACACAATACATGCTATGTAGCAATGAGATCCCACGTTTGTTTCTCGTTATTGAAAGCCCAAGTCTCACCTTCCATGGACCAATGATAGACTGTGGTCTCAGTGATGAGGGCAATGGTGTTGAGGTTGATCCATTTCCAGAAGATTACATCATCTGTCATTTGGTGTGCCTTCATTTTGCTCTTCATCTCAATGTTGAAAATTTGGAGATTTTTTCCAGCTAAACAAATATTGTAAGAAATGAAATGGAAATAGCATAAAAAGAGTTACCACATGTAACCTAATAGACTTGTCCCTAGAGTATTGAAGTGCTAGAAAAATCAATCACTAGTTGTTAGCAATAAACTTGTAAGTTCACACCACCCAAGTGACAGCAACATGAAGAGACATCCGCCGCACGCATTACCACACTATGCTCCACAGCAGATCACACCAGATGGACAGACACATGTATGACAAAGCTACAGAAGATTGACAAACATGCATTCCTATTAGCCCACCTGATAGTTCACCTCACTCGGGGTCCTCTACACTCTTAATACATGGCACTTAAAAGCTTGTCAATTGAGAATATGCACAGTTATCAAGGTGGCAGTACCAATACCAGAATACACAAGCAACTCAAGGACTAAATTTGTTCGAATAAAGTACCATATAAACACCCAACAATCGTGCAAGCTTCAACAAGCAGCTATGGAACTAACCTTTCAGAGCAATGACTTTAGAGGCAGGATTCATGATGGCAGAGTCAGCGGTGATGGGTCGGCGAATGGGATTGTTGGCATCAGCTAGGTCGATGATAATGACTTGAGCTGTATCACCAACCTTTTCCCTGATACAGATGAACTTGTCAGACTCCATGGTGAGAGTGGCAAAGCCAATTTGTTGGACATTAATGCCAACATTTTGAAGCTGTCAAAGACGAAAGAAAACAAAAACTTACATCAAAGTCAGCAGTAGGGAACTGTGACAAAGACATGATGATGTGCACTTGGCACATCAAACTTAAACTGGCTACAGAGGTTTTACAACTAATGTAAGGCATAATGTCTCCTCTTCAATGACCGAGAAGCCACTGCTTTGTCATGTAAAGAGACAAGCTTTTCCATCCCCTCTAACTACATAGAAAGTGAATACGCACCTGTAAGTGTTCTTGAAAGCGGATGGGAAGTACTTGGGCCATACCTACTCTTAAAAAATGTTCCTAACAGTTCAAAATAAGACGTCCACAGAGTCCGATAATCGGTCTCCCAGGGACTCAATCACTTCAGTTCAGTCACTTACGGCCCACAGCACGTTTCTCTTTAAGAGTAAGAGGGTACACGAATCTATCACTGCTCGACCAACTAAATTCCACTTCTTTCCGGAGACGAGCCCCTCTTTCGTTAGGGTCACAAGAATTAGACAACGACTGGGCATGCGCAAACTTTATTATGGTGCTCTACACTTAGAAATTAATTTGCACTTATCACCATGGCGGTTTCAGCAGAGAAGGAGGCAGCTCTCGCCAGAAAGAAGTTTTTGCAAGCTTTGGAGAGGTCGTGTGAAAGTTCTGGTAAATCTGATATAATAAATCAAGAACTCTTGGAAAGCTGGGGAGTTAAAAATGTAATTCTTCGGGATTATCAAATTACTGGAGTGCGATGGCTCTCCGAAAAGTTGAGCTCGGGCCACGGATGCATTTTAGGAGACGAAATGGGATTAGGAAAGACACTGCAGGTAAGATCATTCCCATTATTATAACAAAGAGTTAACTACTTATATGCTATATAGTCCATCTCCCTTTTAGCTGTGCTTCACAAGTCTGCAGGCTTAGAGGGTCCCTTTCTGATACTTGCTCCTCTTTCAGTGGTACGAAATTGGGAGTCTGAATTGGCAAGGTAATTTATTCTGATGTAGGAGGTCCTTACCAGGAAGAGGTAGGAGGTCCTTACCAGGAAGAGGTAGGAGGTCCTTACCAGGAAGAGGTAGGAGGTCCTTACCAGGAAGAGGTAGGAGGTCCTTACCAGGAAGAGGTAGGAGGTCCTTACCAGGAAGAGGTAGGAGGTCCTTACCGGGAAGAGGCAGTTTACACCTTAGGTCAGGGTCAGTGTGAAATATATACACTTTCATAATAGTGTGAGTTTTTTTTTAAATGGGTGGGGCTAAATACAGCAGTATTTTCCACCCCTAGCATATAATCCTGTATGGCACCCTGTGAGTTACATGAACAAATAAATATCTTGTTCTGTGAGCTAATTGCCTCATGACTGGACTATTTGCAGGTTTTATCCTCACTTCAAGATTCTGGACTACTCTGGAGGGAAAGAAAAAAGAGCTGAAGTTCGAGAAGATCTCGCAGTACAGATTCTGTCTCAGGGCAATGGCTGGGCTAAAGCAAAGTTTCCCTTCCACATCATGCTGGCACACTATGAAGTGAGGAAACCATCTGAATATCAATGAAAAGATGATGACTATGATGATGATTGTGATGCAGGTGGCAATACGAGATGGGACATTCCTATCAAAGCTACCATGGCAATGTCTAATCGTGGACGAAGGTCATCGGTTAAAAAACTCTTCCTCGGTTCTCTACCAGCAGTTAAAGGAGGTAGGGTAATTAATACCAGTTGGAGTTCAACCTAGCTAAATCATTGCTTTAAATTTTATTTTCTTCCTCCTAAGCACTTTCTAATAGTTGGTGGAGGGGCTCACTGAAATGATGCGTATGTTGTAAAACACTTGCTTTTACCAATATACATTCAAATTAGTAGTTTGACATTTCATTTATGATTAACTTTGGTTCGGACTATATTGAAATTCAGTTGAGCAGGTTATCTAGTTGTATGTTTGTGTGTGTGTGTTTTAGTTGCAAGTGCAACGATCTATTCTCTTAACGGGAACACCAGTTCAGAACAATCTAGATGAGGTAGGTGTGGTCAAACACATGAAATGAGATCATGCTCCTGTATGTTGTGTCTCAGCTCTACTCTCTACTCTCGTTCGTGGCTCCTAAAGTTTTCCCACTATCCAAATCTGAAACTTTTGTCCGAGCCTTTGCAAATGTGAAAGGTCAGCAGTTTGAATGTTACTGATGCAAATCTTACCCACCACGTTGCTCTTGGCTTGTAGATGACCAGGTATCAGCTGCTCTTCATAAGATCTTGAAACCATTCCTTCTGCGCAGGTTGAAGAGTGAGGTGAGTTAAATTAGAGTTCGTATCCAGTTGAGAAATATCAGTTTTGACTTGGAATGAATCAGACACAAATATGGTGTTGTTGGTAATTATTTTTAACTATTGGGAATTATTAGATCATTACCATTGTGGTGGTTGGTTGTAGCATAAACTTTTGCCGTTCCTTTACCAAAGCCTCTGTGTGTGTACATGTGTTCAGGTTTTGCAGGACTTACCCGGGAAGTCTGAGGTCATCTTGTACACTGGCTTGTCAACAACACAGAAGAAGCTGTACAAGGCTGTCTTGCTAAAGGACTATGGTTAGCCTCTGAATGTGTGCGTGTGCTGTTCTGTCAGAATATTATATAACCCTCAGCGGGCAGTGTGTGAGGGTTATTCAACAACTGAGCTGAGCTCAAAGATGGTGGCCTCCCTAACTAGTGTACTAAACAATTTAAGTCCCTTTAATGTGCCAGAATTTTTTTTTGTTTCAACTTAGTTTTCCAGAAAAAAAACTAGTACATTTTTTTGGCCATACAGTCATAAGCTTTTGCACTGAGGTTGACGCCCCCCATCGTCAAGTTATCATGTGAGCAAATAATTTCTTGCTGCCAGTGATAGTTTGCTTTATGCTGCGAACTTTACTGAGTGCTGGAAGTGGAGCTTCACATTGAGACTACCGGTGGGTGCTACCGGTGAGTGTCCATTGCTTGTTGGGTATTATTTCCAGCTTCTCTTACAGAGACAGTGTTTACATCTACTGTTATCATTGCATGAGCTATATATGTACTGGGCTGTTGATACCTGATTAGGTATAAGCCAAGAATATTGCTTTTGTCCTGTTCAGTATATAGTAGCACTGAGGGTTCGCACCTTATGTGCTTCATTTCTTTTTGCTTTAATTCAGACGCCTTTGAGTCGGGCAAGAAGACGAGGCTGATGAATATTCTCACTCAACTCCGCAAGTGTGTCAACCATCCATACCTGTTTGATGGTGTGGAGCCAGAGCCCTTTGAGATAGGGGAACACATCGTGGAGGCTAGTGGTGGGTGGAGGCTAGTGGTGGGTGGAGGCTAGTGGTGGGTGGAGGCTAGTGGTGGGTAGAGCTGAACTTCAGGCTCGATGTGCGACGTGACTTACTCATAATGTTGTTTGTTTGTTGGAATTTTAGGCAAGCTGTTTCTTCTCGACAAAATGTTGAGTCATCTCAAGCAGAAGTAAGTACCAGCACATTGTAGGTGGAGTTTCGTAAGTGACACATACGTCACTCAGAATTGCACTTCCATTCAAGAGTGGAAACATTCTTAAATGTCACATGATTGCTTGCCCTTCATTGTGACACATACATCAACTCCCATACTGAGCTTGGAACAGTGAGTGAGTGAGAGTGAGTGTTCATCATACCCGGGGGGGGGGGGTTCGGTCAAACCCCCTTTTGAGTGACCAAGACTGTGTAATATTGTCAACTGTTCCATCGTATCCAAGCCTACAATGAAGTTCTCTGCTGTTAGCTATTTCTCCTAATATACTTCATCCTCTGTATGAGGACAGCCTAGTCCATGCTACCAGGTAAACGTAAACATTGAGCTCATTGGTTACTAAACCTCACTCTCATAACAGCTCGAGTAAAGCAAGTTGCACTTCTATTTTAGATCACTTTAGTTCCAAAGGCCTACTAGTAATTCCTACTAGTAATTCCTACTAGTAATTCCTACTAGTAATTCCTACAATTGATCCTTACAATAGATACACTTTCTCTTCATTGTGTTCATGTGTTCACTGTTTGTGCCGCTACCTTTAATTTTTATCTTTAACTTTCTCTTGTATAATATACTTTGTTTCTTTTCTAGCTCTTAGAGCCTACCCTCAGCCTTATCACTGCACTCTATTATCCCACCTCACTTACGTATCAACTGTGTAAATAAAAGTGGTGCACTGTTTGTGTACAGGTCACCATAGTAGTTGGAAGCCTGGTTACGTGAGAATGATATAGCACTAGCAGTTTATGCTTGTTGCTGGATAATCCACATCCAGTGTTCAATGAGCCTATAATAGAACACATGCAAACTAATTATTAGTTTTGGTGCTGTTCAATTTTTTTTGGAGAATAAATAAAGGAACAAAAGTGGGTGTGGCTTTCTCGTGTATTTTCAAAATTTTGAACCTCCCAATGCACACTTCTGGTGACGGACCTGCATTCAATAATGTCATTATCAATACATGTTGTCATTATAGATTGCCATACTTTACCAGAAGTGAACCTTTGTTATCTGTGTTGGATTACAGAGATAACTTGTAAACTTGTTTTATACATAGGCATTTGGAGTATGTCAATATTCAGAGTGTTGAGGTACATACTTACCAATGCTTGGTCTCAGATAAACATGTAGTGGTGTTTGTTATTGTTGTTGTTGTCTTCCCTTGTCTGCCTGGTTACTGAGACACACCCTCCTCTGATGTGATGTATGTTCTGGTATTGCAGGGGCCATCGAGTTTTGATATTCTCTCAGATGACGAGAATGCTAGACATCATTCAGGATTATCTGGGGTTCAGAGGTGAATTCTTATAAGTGTCACGCATTATAGTTGTTGTCATGGTGATACTAGTCGTCCACACCCACTCCTTGCTTATTGCACTTCTATCTTCCAGGCTACTCTTATGAGAGATTGGACGGATCTATTCGCGGAGAAGAACGGTTTTTAGCTGTGCAAAATTTTACAGACAACGATGAAACTTTCATTTTCCTGCTGAGCACGCGAGCAGGAGGTCAAGGACTGAACTTGGCGGGAGCGGACACGATTGTGTTTGTGGACTCAGACTACAACCCCCAGAGTGACCTCCAGGCAGCAGCTAGGGCTCATCGCATTGGACAGACTCGGTGAGTTCACTCACTCACTCACTCATCCGTGTATTGCCAGGTTATACTGTATTGCCAGGTTATACTGTGTTGCCAGGTTATACTGTGTTGCCAGGTTATACTGTGTTGCCAGGTTATACTGTGTTGCCAGGTTATACTGGAGTAGCAAATACCCCGCCACACAGTGGCGCTTGGTGTTGAAAATGTTGAAAATGTTGAATGCAGTAACATAAGCTATTTATATTCTAATTATCTTTTACTACTTGATTTACGTAGTTACCTCAGTTTCCCTCTCCTGCTATATTTCTTCCTGAGTCATCTCAGCTCTTTAACCTTTCCTTATTCAGCTCTTTCTTTATGAGTCATGGATTCTGTGGAAGGGTACGGCCAAAGTCTTACCCTTTATTGTTTGTTCCACTGCCACCAGGGCTTCCAGTAGCTACTATGCACGTTTCCCCCAGGACGTTCCAGATATAGAGGTTTTAAGTCTTATCTTAAACATAGCGTACACAGCAACAGAAATGAAGTGAATCACAAAAGGAAGCCGGCTAAACTACCTCAGACAGAGTCTTAAGTAGCTCAGCCACGAAGCTATGTGGGTGCTTTGATTGGCTAACTTCTCAACCAATGAGAAGCCTGATCCTCTGATCCTAGCCCGCCAAAATGCACACATGCACACAATAACAACTATACGTAATGCACACAGTTTTGCACACGACAAGCACACAATGAACAATTGTCCTCTGACAATACACACACAAACAGTTCGGTTCTTCATTCTTGATGATGATGATGGGTGGGGCCCGATGACTCCGTCTCCACACCCCCCTGGTTAAGATGGAGACCTCCATCCAATTCCTTCGGAACATCCATGACACACCCAGAATCCACATCTCGAAGAGGTCCATCTGCATAATCGGTCGTTCGATCCGTGTTATCCAACATCCGGGACAGTCCATCTGCGTGGGGAATGTCCTCCCCTGGCACGTATTCGACACTCTCCACTCGGCCTTGTAGCCTAAGTGCCAACCTCCACAATCTAGGGTTTAAACCAGATCTGGAGGACCCGCTGATTAGAGCCAGATTAGGCCTGTGATCAGTCCTGACCACTACCGGTCGTCCAAACAGGAAGACATCAAAATGGTCCAGGCACGCCACGATTGCCAGCGCCTCCTTTTCCGAGACCGAGTAGCGCGACTCCGCCCCTCTCAGAATCCTTGAGAAGAATCCAACAGGAAGTTCAACTCCATCCCTCAGAACGTGAAGACATCCACCCACAGCCACAGCACAAGCATCTGTGATCAACACAAACTCATCCGTGGGACACGGAACCGTCAAACACACACAATGACACAAAGACAATTTGAGCACATTAAAGGCTTCCTCACCCTCAGAAGTCCACACAATCCTTCCCAACGCCTCCCTGGTCGTCAAAGGTGTCAACACAGCTGCGTGGGTGGCAAACTCATTGATGAATCTCCGATAATATCCCACAACCCCGAGGAATGACTTCAACTGCTTCTTGGTAGTAGGAAGTGGCCACTCAGCAAGGGCGGTAACCCTGTCCTCAGGAACAGACATTCTACCCTCACCAACCAAGTGACCTAAATACCGCAACCTTTTCTTCCCAAACCTACACTTACGCAGCTTCACAGTCAACCCGGCACTACTTAGACACTCTAATACTCTTCTCAAGGCTATCAGGTGCTCCTCCCACGACTTTGTGAAAACCAAAACGTCGTCTATATAGCATCCTGCTACTTTCCTGACGTCCCTCAACACACCATCGACCATACGCTGGAATATGGCCGGCGCATTCTTTAGTCCAAAGGGCATTCGCTTGAACCTGAAACACCCCCATGGACTACCAAATGTGGTGAGATCCCTACAATTCTCTGCTACCTCCACCTGGTGGAACCCCGCTGTGAGGTCCAGGGTTGACAAGACTCCACAGCTACCCGCCCGATCTAGTAATTCTACCAGGGTTGGCATGTGATGCCGCACCTGGGGTGTTAACTCATTTAACTCCCTGAAATCAATACATACTCGGACTGAACCGTCAGGTTTATGAACAGGCACTATTGGGCTGCTCCATCGCGAGCCCTCAGCCTCCTCAATGACACCGTTTACCAACATGGTGTCTATGGCAGCTTTAACACCGTCAACTAGACTAAATGGAACTCTTCTCACCGGCTGGTTGACCGGCTGAGCACCCTCTACCAGCTTGACCTCACATACCACATTGTCACTGCAACCCGGTGTCTCACTGAAGGTATGAGGAAATTCCCGAAGTAATTCCTCTAACTGAGTAGGATTAAAACCCACACATGGTTCATCCTCCAACGTGTTACCTTTAACCACGCCCTTCTCCTCAGCATCCTCAACAGCGACCACTGCCCTGTATACCTTCCTCTCGTGATACACCTTAAGGTTATTGATATGCATAGTTCTCCCTTTCCCTGGTAACCCATCACCTGTCACCGAGTAATTGACCTCGCTGAGAACCTTAGCTATTTTGTAGGGACCCTCCCAACTACTCTGGAATGCCCCACATCTCCCTGGCACCTTGACTAATACACTCTGACCCTCAGCCAACTTCCTGTTGGACCTTGTTGAGTTCAGCTTACTCCTCTGCCTATCCTTAGCCCTCTTTCTCCGTGCAACACTCAGGTCTGTAAGTTCCTGGAGCCTATCCTGCAGCGTCTCGATCCACTTAGAAACAGCTACACCTTCACATACATCTTCCACCCACCCTAGGTACACAACGTCTAATGGCCCCCTTACATTGAACCCATACACCAGGTCAAAGGGGCTAAGCCCAGAGTCCTGATGCGGCATTTGTCTGAGTGCGAACAAGGCTAGCGGCAGAAAACGGACCCAATCCAACCCCTTATGGCTTGCCTTGGCTAGCATCGGCTTCAGCGTGCCATGGAACCGCTCTACCACGCCGTTACCCTGGGGGTGGTACGGCGCGGAAAGGATTCTCTCACAACCAAACAGCTGTGCTACTCTCACAAAAAGTTTGCTAGTAAAAACTGTCCCTCTGTCAGTTAATATAACATCTGGGAGACCCGTCTTACACAGTATTGAACAGAAAGCTTCCGCCACTTCTGTGGCAGTGACACCTCTCAATGGTATGGCCTCTGGCCATCTCGTGGCCATGCATGCATAAGTTAGCAGGTATTGGGCCCCGCCCTTCCCTTTGGGTAATGGCCCAACTACGTCAACCGCTATGCTCTTAAATGGCTCCCCAACCACTGGCCTCTCAATTAGCTTATGGGGTTTGTTCCCCGACTTATTGACTTTCAGACACACTTCACACGACTCTATGTATCTCACGACATCCCGGGCCATCCCAGGCCAGGTGAAAAGTTTATTAAGTTTTTCCCTGGTCTTTTTGACACCCAAATGCCCCCCGTGATCATGTGCGAGCCTTAAAATCCTAGGCCTATCTACTTCCGGAACCACAACTCGCAGTATTTCTTTCCCAAAGTCTCCTGCTATAACATGCACTAACAAGCCATCACGGATCTCATATCCTCTAAGATGTGAACTGGCCAGAAGCATACAGTTAGACAATCCCGGATCATCTTTCTGCCTCTGCTGTAAAGCCTTCTTCCCTTCTGCCTCATCTCCCACACTAGCATCTGGTAGCTCCAACTGCAAACAACTGTCATCGGCCTCCCCCCTGGTTAGACCAGCATTGGTACCGACTTTTACCCGACCCTCGCTCTGCTTGACGACCTCAGAGTCACCTGAGAGCTCCTTGGGTTCCACTACAGTGGGAGGTGGAGTCTTACTTGCCACCTTACCACATTTCCCTTTCCTAGCCCCGCCCTTCTTACTGGGTGCACTAGGAACTGCCACATCCTGACCCGAAGGTGTGGACTTCACGTCATGTGGGTCCTCGCTACCAACCACCACTGGTCCTAACCCCTTACCAGACCCGCTAGACTCACTCTCAGAACCGTTCACCCTATCCTCAGACAGAGCAATACTAGTTGCCACTCCTCCAGGAGGTGTGGTCTTACTTGCCACACCCGCACTGGAGGGCATGGTCCTCTTGGGCTTGGCTCTATCCTTCGACAAAGCATCACCTTTCCCTCTCTGCTTCACACTAGTAGTCTCAAGACCCTCACTCTCTCTCTCGAGTGCACTACCCACCCTGGGTGTTGTCTCTCTTACTACTTTAGTGCTACCTTCAGAACCACTTCCAGACCCAGGTAATAACCCAGCTACTCTCTGAGCTTCTTCCTCTAGTCTGGCTTGCTCTAATTCAACATCTCTGGCTTGTTTACGTGTGACAACTCTACACTGCTCTTCTGGCTCAGTGTGAATTAATGCACTGGTCGGAAGTGACAGGGAGTCAGCCATGGCTTTGGCCCCGCCCTGGGTGTCTGGGGTAATACCAGAATACCCGGCCCTCGAGGTATCTGCCTCTGAGGCCGCACCCAGTAACAGTTTGGTTGCTTCATTCTCACCTAGGGGTATGGCAAAGATTACCTTATCAGTCTTAAGCTCATCAGAAACTACAACCCGCAAGCTAAACTGTTTCCCTTCCAGGCCAAACATTACCTGGGCACACTGAGCTCTAACAGGTTCTCCCGCCACACCTTGTATCAGTTCGAATTTGTCAAGTAGTTGACATGGGGGTACGTATTTCACAGGTACAATAGTGACTGTGGCGCCCGTGTCTGGCACTATATCACACGGCACACCGTTCACACTTCCTCTCAGTGTAACACCTTCATTGTCACTCACTGCCCATCTAGTAGCTTTCACTTTTGTATCTTTATCTGTTTGTTTAGGTGTTTCACGTTCCTTAGGTTTCCCTCTCTTCTCTCTTTCGGGACAGTCAAAGGCTTTATGCCCTGGCTTCCTGCAGACAAAACATTTCACCTTCTTGTTGCTTTCCCCCAGTTTACTAGCTCCTTCCCTCTCACTTATGCCACTAATTATTCCTAGTTCTTTTAATACTAGTCCAGCTTCCACAACTTCTTGTAAGCTCTCACACTGCTGGTTCTTAATGGCTGTGGCTTGATTAACTGGCAAATCAGCGTACAAGGACCCAGTAGCAACAAATAGTGCTAATTGATCTACATCCCCATTACACAGCATTTTAAGTCTCTCCACCATTGCGACACGTCCCTTAATGTATCCTACTACATCACTCCGGGCTTTCCGTCGAGGTGGAAATAACTCTACTCCAATTTCAGCTAGACCCCTCCCTGTTCTTTTAACAAGGGCCTGCTTGAGTTCACTATAAGGTACTCTCGCCTCGACTAGTTCAACTATGGACTCCTTTGTCTTAGCTGGTAATTTCATCAATAAGACTCCTCTCCACTCCCCCTTATCTACTTTGAGCTCCTCCAACTCTGCCTCCAACCCCCTTAGGTATAGAGATAAGTCCCCGCCCTCTAGGTAACTAGGTAACTCCTTAACCCGGTCCCTAGGGCTAGCTCTAGATATGGAAGTGTCAGGTCTCCTTAGATTATCCCTAGACAAGTCCACAAAATCCCTCATCGAAGCTAACAGAGAGTTCAACCCACTGGTATCCACTGTCAACAACCCTCCTGCCCCCGCTGCCTCTGCTTCACTCGTTCTAGCGTCAGGTGGCCTACTCCTATCTCTCCTAGGCGATCCTAGGTAAGTGCTTCTTACTTCCTCCGTGCCTCTACCCTCAGACACAAGCCCCAAATTCACATCTCCACCCTGAACAAGGTCACCGCCCTCACCGAGTGGTGTGATGATCGATCCGTCGTCGTCACTCAGCTCTGGCGGGTCTCTCTGTCTCCGTTGCTTCTTGGGAGGCATTGGTCAGGCTGTGCTTTCCTCAGAAAGTAAGTCTGCACACACAGAGAAATAAAAATACAGGAATAATAAGAACAGTTAGGCGTATTACAGTAATGCACAAACAAACAAGTGTGAATTGTCAATTCCGGTTTCCACAGACTCAGTGCCCCCACAGATCCAGTGCTGCCTGCTGATGATGAGTTGTCTTCTTTCACGGCCGGTTGGAGAAGATTTCTTAAGTCTCCTTCAGTTGGCGGCTTCTTCTCGACCTCTGGCGATCGGTTACGTCGACGGTCGGTAGTACGTCTCTACGTCTCGGCGGTCTTGCGTCGAACAATAGGCGACGGTTAAATAGGCTGGGCGGCCAAGTTTTTAATTCGGCTCCAGTCAGGTTTGGTTGTCTGGGTGGCCAAGTCTCTAATTCGGCTCCAAACGGTAGGTTGATTTTCGACAGGCGGTGAGTTTGGCAGCAATACTTCGGTTTAGAGAAGATCCCACCGCTGCCACCACTTGTGGAAGGGTACGGCCAAAGTCTTACCCTTTATTGTTTGTTCCACTGCCACCAGGGCTTCCAGTAGCTACTATGCACGTTTCCCCCAGGACGTTCCAGATATAGAGGTTTTAAGTCTTATCTTAAACATAGCGTACACAGCAACAGAAATGAAGTGAATCACAAAAGGAAGCCGGCTAAACTACCTCAGACAGAGTCTTAAGTAGCTCAGCCACGAAGCTATGTGGGTGCTTTGATTGGCTAACTTCTCAACCAATGAGAAGCCTGATCCTCTGATCCTAGCCCGCCAAAATGCACACATGCACACAATAACAACTATACGTAATGCACACAGTTTTGCACACGACAAGCACACAATGAACAATTGTCCTCTGACAATACACACACAAACAGTTCGGTTCTTCATTCTTGATGATGATGATGGGTGGGGCCCGATGACTCCGTCTCCACAGATTCCCTTGTCTATCTCTCCTCAGGCTCTCTGTCCTTCTATTTATGATGGCATTGTGAAGCTATGCCTTCTCTGTCCATTCCTCACCGCTTTCACCTGCTTTTAGCTACAATTAGTTGTCGTTTCTAATCGCCTTCGTATCCTTAATTGCCTTTCTACATAATGTGATGACACTTTACCCATTGATCAGCTCAAGGCAATGCTTTACTAACTGAGCTCAGCTCATAAACTATTTTAAGAACACACACACATCATCGTCGTAGCTACAGACATGCAGGCGTAATAGATTGCTATGTTATATTGTAGTGCCATATTACTGGACAGCAATGACCTGTCTTTTAAATATTGTACATATTTGCCCTGAGCATGCATTCATGTGAGGGCTACACACCTTGTCAGTCTCAAAGACTGCAGCCATTAAGACTTCCTTCAGTCATCCAGATCTTTCGCAGTATATTCTGAGTGTTGCTCTTTTTAATTTCATGTCGTGATCAAATCAAAGGTTCAGATAACCAATGTAATGTAATGTAATGTAATGCAATGCAATGCAATGTAATGCAATGCCATGTAATGCAATGTAATGCAATGTAATGCAATGCAATGTAATGCAATGCAATGTAATGCAATGCAATGTAGTGTGATGTGATGTAGGTGACTCTATTTGTTGAGCAGCTAAACTGTATTTACGCCAAGGGTGCTTTATTTGGGATTACTAGTAGTTTCACATTGTATTTATTTGTTATGTATTTTGTTATGTATGTTATTTTCATGCAGACCAGTGAAAATAGTTCGTTTGATCAGTCGGCATACAGTGGAAGAGATTGTCCTGCACCGAGCCCACAGCAAACTCGAACTCACCAACACGGTCATAGAAGGCGGACAGGTAAGGAGGGGCATAGTTAGTGGATTTAGGAGGAAGCAAGTATTGATGGAGGAGGACATGTACAAGGTAGTCTGATACTTATCTGTGGTTCATGAAGGAAGGTAGGCATGGCAACTACTCACTGATAAGAGTGATTGGTTATGTGGTGACCAAGTGGTCCAGATAGAGAGTGAGATAAGTGTTCAATGGCCAGTGATATTTTACGCAATATAATTCCAGATATAATTTTCCTATTTCTTTATTTCGGGCTGTGGGTGAAATGGCTTACATACACCAACCAATCCTGTGTTCAGTTTCTAATGCCATGTACATTATAATAATATTGGTCTTAAGTTTTTTTCCTACAGATATTTATTTATTGTTTGTTGTGTGCATATGTGTGTTAGTTTTCAGGTCTGAATGCAGCGAGCGAGGTGGTGGGTGAATCTCTATCAGACATTCTCAAGTTCGGACTAGACCACATTGTGCAGTCTGAGGACAGGTATGGTAAAGGGTGGGCTCCAAGGATAGACTAGTGTCGTATTTCAGTGGCTCTCTTTAGTCCACGAGGCAATTGTTAGGTTGTTGAATAAGTGAACAAATCTCAAGTGTTGGTTTGCCCTAAGGCTGGATAGCTATGTTAGCAAGGATTACCAGTCAGCAGTCCCTCAATTTCATTATGCTTGAGTAATACAGTAATGTACCCTATCAATTCTATTTAATACTCTCCTGATAGCGTCACACTTGTTTGCCAACTCAATTTATTCCACAAGTCAGGAGGAACACAGTGCTGCAGAACATCTCACAAAAATTTTCTTTTTATTTATGGATTGATTTACATACTTATTTTCATGGTGCAAAGTAAATGTTACCCTTTAGTTTAGCTTGCTTAGCTGGGTCTGTATATATTTGTTTTTTTTTTGTTTGTTTCTGTAGCACTATTGCAGATGAAGATCTGGAGAGGTAAGGGGTTGACAGGAAAGTAATAGCAATGAATATGATTATCACAAATCACTTTATGGGTATTTTCTGATTCATCCAGCATACTGGGATGTAGCGAAGGAGGTGAGTGGGTGTTGGAAGAGGCGGGACCTAGTGCCAAACCAGTGGAAGCCATGGAAGAGGAAGATGCTGAGAATGAAGGTACTGTGGGCAGAGTTTGTTTCACTGTTTGTGAGATCAACATATCCTTCATGTTTCGTTTGTTGTTAGCACCACAGAACATGTACATGTATGAGGGACAGGACTACTCCAAACTCTCACAGGAGGACAAGAAGACATTTGACCAACTTCTTGCAGGTTAGATGGAACTTGAATGGGTCGGGTCTCCTCCACCATGCATGCATGTATGTGTGTATTGAATGGGTCGGGTCTCCTCTACCATGCATGCATGTATGTGTGTATTGAATGGGTCGGGTCTCCTCTACCATGCATGCATGTATGTGTGTATTGAATGGGTCGGGTCTCCTCCACCATGCATGCATGCATGCATGTGTGTGTGTGTATTGTAAGAGTGTGCAGGTGGAAATGCTTGTTGAGTGGGAAGTGTCACTAAGTTTTATGGTGGGAATCATCTCATATGAATCCTTCAACTGATGCTCTTGTACTATGTATGGTCTTTTATATGGCTTGTGAATTGCTTGGAGAAAGAATTTTATGTTGATATGTTCAGAACAGCTGACTGAGAGTGGAGGAGGCGGAGAGAGAGTTTTGAGAAGTGAGCACCATGCTCCTCAACTTCCTCTGGACATGACTCTGCCAACCAGGAAGAGGAAGCCACTCACACCTCAGCAGTTGGAAGAGAGGAGGAAGAAGGTGACTAAGATAAGATCATTCACAGCTCAACACTGGTGTTCTGTGTGTGTTTAGCGTGAAGAAAACCACATTAAACGCATGAAACTATTGGAGGAAAAAGAGAGGCAGAAACTTGAAGAGAAGAAGAAGAAACTGTAAGTACAGACTGACAGTTGATGTATGGATCATATCTGTAGTATAGTATAGACTGACAGTTGATGTATGGATCATATCTGTAGTATAGTACAGACTGACAGTTGATGTATGGATCATATCTGTAGTATAGTACAGACTGACAGTTGATGTATGGATCATATCTGTAGTATAGTACAGACTGACAGTTGATGTGTGGATCATATCTGTAGTATAGTACAGACTGACAGTTGATGTGTGGATCATATCTGTAGTATAGTGTAGACTGACAGTTGATGTATGGATCATATCTGTAGTATAGTACAGACTGACAGTTGATGTGTTAATCATATCTGTAGTATAGTACAGACTGACAGTTGATGTATGGATCATATCTGTAGTATAGTATAGACTGACAGTTGATGTGTGGATCATATCTGTAGTATAGTGTAGACTGACAGTTGATGTGTGGATCATATCTGTAGTATAGTACAGACTGACAGTTGATGTATGGATCATATCTGTAGTATAGTACAGACTGACAGTTGATGTGTGGATCATATCTGTAGTATAGTACAGACTGACAGTTGATGTGTGGATCATATCTGTAGTATAGTACAGACTGACAGTTGATGTGTGGATCATATCTGTAGTATAGTATAGACTGACAGTTGATGTGTGGATCATATCTGTAGTATAGTATAGACTGACAGTTGATGTGTGGATCATATCTGTAGTATAGTATAGACTGACAGTTGATGTATGGATCATATCTGTAGTATAGTATAGACTGACAGTTGATGTATGGATCATATCTGTAGTATAGTATAGACTGACAGTTGATGTATGGATCATATCTGTAGTATAGTATAGACTGACAGTTGATATATGGATCATATCTGTAGTATAGTATAGACTGACAGTTGATATATGGATCATATCTGTAGTATAGTATAGACTGACAGTTGATATATGGATCATATCTGTAGTATAGTATAGACTGACAGTTGATGTGTGGATCATATCTGTAGTATAGTATAGACTGACAGTTGATGTGTGGATCATATCTGTAGTATAGTATAGACTGACAGTTGATGTATGGATCATATCTGTAGTATAGTACAGACTGACAGTTGATGTATGGATCATATCTGTAGTATAGTACAGACTGACAGTTGATGTATGGATCATATCTGTAGTATAGTATAGACTGACAGTTGATGTATGGATCATATCTGTAGTATAGTACAGACTGACAGTTGATGTATGGATCATATCTGTAGTATAGTACAGACTGACAGTTGATGTATGGATCATATCTGTAGTATAGTACAGACTGACAGTTGATGTGTGGATCATATCTGTAGTATAGTATAGACTGACAGTTGATATATGGATCATATCTGTAGTATAGTATAGACTGACAGTTGATGTATGGATCATATCTGTAGTATAGTATAGACTGACAGTTGATGTATGGATCATATCTGTAGTATAGTATAGACTGACAGTTGATGTATGGATCATATCTGTAGTATAGTATAGACTGACAGTTGATGTATGGATCATATCTGTAGTATAGTGTAGACTGACAGTTGATGTATGGATCATATCTGTAGTATAGTATAGACTGACAGTTGATGTGTGGATCATATCTGTAGTATAGTATAGACTGACAGTTGATGTGTGGATCATATCTGTAGTATAGTACAGACTGACAGTTGATGTGTGGATCATATCTGTAGTATAGTACAGACTGACAGTTGATGTGTGGATCATATCTGTAGTATAGTGTAGACTGACAGTTGATGTATGGATCATATCTGTAGTATAGTATAGACTGACAGTTGATGTGTGGATCATATCTGTAGTATAGTGTAGACTGACAGTTGATGTATGGATCATATCTGTAGTATAGTATAGACTGACAGTTGATGTGTGGATCATATCTGTAGTATAGTATAGACTGACAGTTGATATATGGATCATATCTGTAGTATAGTATAGACTGACAGTTGATGTGTGGATCATATCTGTAGTATAGATAGACTGACAGTTGATATATGGATCATATCTGTAGTATAGTGTAGACTGACGTTTATGTATGGATCATATCTGTAGTATGTATAGACTGACAGTTATGTTGGATCATATCTTTAGTATAGTAGGATACTGACGTTGATGTGTGGATTCATACTGTAAGTATGTAATAGACTGACATTTGAATATATGGATCATATCTGTATTATAGTACAGACTGACAGTTCTATATGGATCATATCTAGTATAGTATAGACTGACATTGATGGGGTGATCATATCTTAGTATGTAGTAGACTGACAGTTGATTATGGATCATATCTGTAGTATATATAGACTGACGTTGATGTTGTGGATCATATACTGTAGTATGACATACTGACAGTGGATATATGGATCATATCTGTAGTATATTACAGACTGACAGTTTATATATGGATCTATCTGTAGTATAGTAGATGACTGACAGTTGATGTATGGATCATATCTGTAGTATAGTAAAGACTGACAGTTGATGTTTGGATCATATCTGTAGTATAGTATAGACTGACTTTTATATTGGATCATAAGCTGTAGTATAGTATTAGACCATGACAGTTTGCATGTATGGAATCATATCTGTAGTATCATTGTAACTGACATTGAATGTATGGTATCATATCCTAGTATAGTAATATACTGACCGTTGCTGTGTGGATCATATCTGTAGTATAGTATAGACTGACAGTTGATATATGGATCATATCTGTAGTATAGTATAGACTGACAGTTGATGTGTGGATCATATCTGTAGTATAGTATAGACTGACAGTTGATGTATGGATCATATCTGTACTATAGTATAGACTGACAGTTGATGTATGGATCATATCTGTAGTATAGTATAGACTGACAGTTGATGTATGGATCATATCTGTAGTATAGTATAGACTGACAGTTGATGTATGGATCATATCTGTAGTATAGTATAGACTGACAGTTGATGTATGGATCATATCTGTAGTATAGTACAGACTGACAGTTGATGTATGGATCATATATGTAGTATAGTATAGACTGACAGTTGATGTGTGGATCATATCTGTAGTATAGTATAGACTGACAGTTGATGTGTGGATCATATCTGTAGTATAGTATAGACTAACAGTTGATGTGTGGATCATATCTGTAGTATAGTATAGACTGACAGTTGATGTGTGGATCATATCTGTAGTATAGTATAGACTGACAGTTGATGTGTGGATCATATCTGTAGTATAGTATAGACTGACAGTTGATGTATGGATCATATCTGTAGTATAGTATAGACTGACAGTTGGTGTGTGGATCATATCTGTAGTATAGTATAGACTGACCAGTTTGATGTGTGATCATATCTGTAGTATAGTAATAGACTGACAGTTGATGTTTGGATCATATCTGTAGTAGATATAGACTGACAGTTTTGATGTATGGATCATATCTGTAGGAGTAAAAGACTGACAGTTGATATATGGATCTCATCTGAGTATGTTGTAGACTGACAGTTGATGATGGATCATATCTGTATATAGTATAGACTGACAGTTTAATGTGTGTATCATATCTGTAGTATAGTATAAGACTGACAGTTGATGTATGTATCATATCGGTAGTATATTATAGACTGACAGTTGATTGTGGATCATATTGTAGGATATGTGTGACTGACAGTTGATGTGTGGATCATATCTGTAGTATAGTGTAGACTGACAGTTGATATATGGATCATATCTGTAGTATAGTATAGACTGACAGTTGATGTATGGATCATATCTGTAGTATAGTACAGACTGACAGTTGATGTATGGATCATATCTGTAGTATAGTACAGACTGACAGTTGATATATGGATCATATCTGTAGTATAGTATAGACTGACAGTTGATATATGGATCATATCTGTAGTATAGTATAGACTGACAGTTGATATATGGATCATATCTGTAGTATAGTATAGACTGACAGTTGATGTGTGGATCATATCTGTAGTATAGTATAGACTGACAGTTGATGTGTGGATCATATCTGTAGTATAGTATAGACTGACAGTTGATGTATGGATCATATCTGTAGTATAGTACAGACTGACAGTTGATGTATGGATCATATCTGTAGTATAGTACAGACTGACAGTTGATGTATGGATCATATCTGTAGTATAGTATAGACTGACAGTTGATGTATGGATCATATCTGTAGTATAGTACAGACTGACAGTTGATGTATGGATCATATCTGTAGTATATAATAGTATAGACTACAGTTTGTGGGATCATATCTTGTAGTATAGTATAGACAACAGTGGATGTGTGGATCATATCTGTAGTAGAGTATAGACTGACAGTTGAAGTATGGTATCATATCTGTATAGTGTAAGACTGAACGTTGATGTATGGATCATATCTTATATATATAGACTAACATTGATGTTTGGATCCTATCTGTAAGTATAGTATAGACTGACAGTTGATGTGGGATCATATCTGTATATAGGGTAGACTGACAGTTGGATGTATTGATAAATCTTATATAGTAAGACTGACAGTTGATGTATGATCATAGCTGTAGTAGGGTGTAGACTGGCAGTTGATGTATGATCCATATCTGTAGTATTATAAGACTGACAGTTGAATGTATTGAGTCATATCTGTAGTATGGTATAGACTGACCAGTTTATGTGTGGATCATATCTGTAGTATAAGTATAGACTGACAGTTTGATGTTGTGGATCATACTGTAGTATAAGTTAGACTGATCAGTTGATGTATGGATCATATCTGTATATAGTATAGACGACAGTTGATGTCTGGATCATATCTGTAGTGTATAGTAAGACCGACAGTTGATGTGTGATCAGTCTGTGAGTATATGTAGACTGAGGTGATTGGATCATATCTGTAGATAAGTATAGACTGACAGTTGATGTATGGATCATATGCTGTAGTATAGTACCAGACGACAGTTGATGTATGGATCATATCTTGTAGTATATTACGACTGACATTTGATATATGGATCATATCTTGTAGTATATATAGACTGACAGTTGATATATGGATCATATCTGTAGTAAGAGTATGACTGCATTGATATATGGATCATATCTGTAGTATAGTGTAGACTGACAGTTGATGTGTGGATCATATCTGTAGTATAGTGTAGACTGACAGTTGATGTATGGATCATATCTGTAGTATAGTATAGACTGACAGTTGATGTATGGATTATATCTGTAGTATAGTATAGACTGACAGTTGATGTATGGATCATATCTGTAGTATAGTGTAGACTGACAGTTGATGTATGGATCATATCTGTAGTATAGTATAGACTGACAGTTGATGTGTGGATCGTATAGTACAGACTGACAGTTGATGTGTGGATCATATCTGTAGTATAGTGTAGACTGACAGTTGATGTGTGGATCATATCTGTAGTATAGTGTAGACTGACAGTTGATGTATGGATCATATCTGTAGTATAGTATAGACTGACAGTTGATGTATGGATTATATCTGTAGTATAGTATAGACTGACAGTTGATGTATGGATCATATCTGTAGTATAGTGTAGACTGACAGTTGATGTATGGATCATATCTGTAGTATAGTATAGACTGACAGTTGATGTGTGGATCATATCTGTAGTATAGTATAGACTGACAGTTGATGTATGGATCATATCTGTAGTATAGTATAGACTAACAGTTGATGTGTGGATCATATCTGTAGTATAGTATAGACTGACAGTTGATGTGTGGATCATATCTGTAGTATAGTGTAGACTGACAGTTGATGTATGGATCATATCTGTAGTATAGTATAGACTGACAGTTGATGTGTGGATCATATCTGTAGTATAGTATAGACTGACAGTTGATGTGTGGATCATATCTGTAGTATAGTGTAGACTGACAGTTGATGTATGGATCATATCTGTAGTATAGTATAGACTGACAGTTGATGTGTGGATCATATCTGTAGTATAGTATAGACTGACAGTTGATGTGTGGATCATATCTGTAGTATAGTACAGACTGACAGTTGATGTATGGATTATCTTTACCCTTCATATCTTTAATTGACTGCATGCAATAAGTTTGGGACTGAAAGTCTGCATTACCCCAATTCTGTAGGTTGGCTTCAAAGATGTCTTGTCTCTACAAATGTAGATGGCAGTAAATAATACTTTTTCCAATCAGTTTTTCTGCCATCTGCTTTATCAGACCGTGAACTGTGACCTTGTAATCACCAGATTGACTCTATCCTTTGTCTGGGACTTACTGTGTACTATTAACTCCCATCTTGTCCACTCCCATCTTGTCCCCGTCCAGGTTGGAACGATGGAAGAAGAATGACTATGTCAGCAAGAACATCTCAACGAGTTCTGATGATGAGGAGGAGGAGGAGGAGGAGGAAGGTGTTGATATTCAGTACATGGTTGGGGATGTGACACGCCCACAATGTGCAGGGACAGAAGATGCTATTGTCGTCCACTGTGTAGGTGTGTCTATTATGTAGGCTAATGTATAAACTAGTGATAGTATCCAGTAGCATGTGTGTACAGTGATGAGTGAGTGGCCGTTTCTAGCTGACACGAGTGTATGGAGGGCTTACTAGGAGCATGTGCAATTATGCAGGGAAGCTAACCTAAACTGAGCTAGCGAGTTCTTTCTGCAACTGTTCTATGTAGTGTGTGTGTGTGTGTGTGTGTGTGTGTGTGTGTGTAGATGACTCGGGGCGTTGGGGTAGAGGTGGTTTGTTCTCGGCCATATCTGCCAGATCTACAGTTCCTCAGACTGCATACGAGGAGGCGGGGCACATGAGAGATCTCTCTCTTGGTGATGCCCACCTTGTTGATATTGATGACCTTATTAGCAGAGAACAAGGCAAAGATATGGTAAAGTACCACATTAAGATAGCATGTGGTTGTGGTAAGGTATGGTTAGGGTATGACTACAGTAATGGTAGGCAAGTTGTTCAGAGGGGATTAAAAATCCATGGGTGTGTGCACCCCAAGCATGGTGAGTTGGGTGGCCTGAGGAGTTCACACACACACATACACACACACACACACACACACACACACACACAGGCATGTACACACAGTCGGTAAATATTCTCCCAAACAGATAGTACATATTAGGGGCTCTATATATCCTGGCAACTGCTGACTGTACTATACAACTAAGGTACGGAAAAGGAATTGACGTAGTGAATACTCACTAGCTAGAGAGTTGGTAACAGGGAGTGTCAGACCAGCTAGACGAGGTGACTCAACAGGGAACCTTCCACGCACAAGAGTGGAAACAGGAGTCTTGAACCCCTTCTCATCCCCTCATGGTCTTGGCCCAGTGATCAGGAAATGCAGAGAAAGATAACGAATTTAACACCTCCATGCACAGAAACTAGGCACACAAACTATATATATATATATATATATATATATATATATATATATATATATGTATGTATATACTGTTCAGGTATTCTAGACAGCCCAAAGAACTGTTAGACTAACTTAACTCATATGCGGACACCAAATGTCATCCCCCCCCCAAGGCATCATGTCTGTCACTACATAACTGATCCTTCGAGAAGTATTATAATTACAATCATCTGATATTTATCAGAAGTTATTACATGTTCAGCAACCAGGCAAGATCTACAGAAAGTGCATCTGAAATCACAAATGAACTCAAACTTATGAATTATTTGTTTACAATTATTGTTGTTATTATTGTTGGTGACTGTTGTTATCATTATTATTGTTGTTGTTATTATGTTGTGGTTGTTGTTGTAGCTGGCTCTCATTGTGGCACAGACAAGGTCAGGAGGTCACGTGTCTGCTATCAAACTGCCGGCATTGAACACTGGCTTCTCTAGAGTGGCTAGAATAGCTAAGAGAAGAAAAGGTTTGCTGTCATGGAGTTGTGGCGGATGGATAAATGGAGGAGGGGTGGTTGGAGGGTGGTGGGTAGAGGGTGGGTGGATGGATGTAGGGTGGATGGATGGAGGGTGGATGGATGGATGGAGGATGGATGGATGGATGGTGGGTGGATGGATGGAGGATGGGTGGATGGATGGATGGTGGGTGGATGGATGGAGGATGGATGGAGGATGGGTG
>WLWD01000744.1_pt1 | contig 34198 bp, 30 predicted proteins | sample 6712731 | NCBI WGS metagenome assembly WLWD01 (sample SAMN12718690, study PRJNA576275) | sponge metagenome | isolation source: marine sponge | host: Mycale hentscheli | place: New Zealand: South Island, Marlborough, Capsize Point | collected 2014-11-01
TAAAAATGACTGGTTTGTAGTCCGTCCGTGTGTTATCCAGGCTGCTTTGGTGATACCATTATTCTTGCCATTCCTTGCAGAGTTTCTGGTACTGTGTGAATATATCTGGTGTACGCTGAGCTTTCCCATCTCCCTAATGTCTGGATGAAAGAGTCTTGTATTCCTTGTCGTGCTGCTCTTGTCGTGCTGCTGTTGTCGCAGCACCAATTCGAAAACTATGTCCTGCATAGTTGCGTGCCGCTAGCCCCACCTCCTCTAGTCCCCGGCGCACTGCTGCCACAAATGTCTCCCATGTGAAGAACCACCCATCCTGCCACATGAACAATGGGCCTTGTCCTGTGCCTCTAGCTGCCATGTATGCCAACAAGGCCATCACCGGACACAGCTCATTGTTCGTCTTACCCACCACTATTGTCACCCCTGCCTAAAAGGGTCTGTCTTCAATGCCTTTATCCGGACCCTGACCATCGCGGGGGACATCCGGCTATCCACTTGGATGTCCTCATAACAAAGGTGGTAGTCTTTGTCATGGCTACCTCACCTGATCGCAGGAACCCAAAGAAACATAAACAGGCTGCCGCCCATAGCATTTTGGCATCCCTCCGTTCTGTACTCCTGTTCCATCTTTCTCTCAACAAGCTCAGAATCGCTGGTGTAATCGGGAGTCATTGTCTCTTCGCCCCTGGCTTAAGTCTTTTTGCACCTTTCAGCACGTATTCCACTCTTGGCATCGATCCTATGGCTGGGTCTCTCAGTCCCCGACAGATCTGTGCATACCGAACAGCCGCCAGGTAACACTTCATTGTTCCTGGCGCCACCCCATCCAAGTGCAATCTAGCTACGAATAACACAATGACATCTTCTCTCACCGGGAATGCGATCTTTCCCACTCTCTGGCAGAAGTCCCGGTACCTCTGGGCCCCTGTGCGGTAGGTCTTTCTAGTTGATTCTGCCAATCCTGCCTCAAAAAGCCTGTCAGCTCCTGAGCCCAGGTCGGTGATGTCCAGTCCATGTGAGCCTCGCACAGCAATCTGCTCACCTCCTGAGGCACTTGGGTGGATGTGCGGGCTGCTCTTGGTACCTGTGCAAAGAACATGCCCAAGTTATCCCTAGAAATAGCATCTGCTGGTCCGTTCTTGTGACCTGGTATGTGCACCACCCTCACTACCACCTCCCAGTGTGCCCGAACCCACAGTCAAGGAGCAGGAGTCACTTATTGGAAAGCTCCAGCATGCTACCAAAGTGGTGAGACCTGGCAGAATGTTTCTGCGTCAGATGTTTGAGCTAAAAAGTAGTGCAAAAAGAGGACAGAAGTTCATAAGACTGAATGCCAACTTTAAGTTACCTAGCCTGGTGGCACCATTTTATGGAGCAATGGAATGGAGTGTCGATGATGAGGGTTCCAGATGGGCAGGGTCCACAGCAGCACATTTATTCAGATGCGTCGTGATCATTTGGCTGTGGGGCTTGGTGGGGAACCAGGTGATTTCAGATACCGTGGGCACAGGAGATGGAAGGGAGGTCAATAGCCCTTAAGGAATTAGTGCCAATAGTGGTAGCATGTATCGTGTGGGGGCAGGAATGGAAGGGCCAGGAATGGAAGGGCCAGGTGGTGGTGGCCCATTGCGACAATATGGCAGTGGTGAAAGTGGTGAATACGGGATACAGTAAGGACAAGATGCTGATGCACCTATTGCAAGCGCTGTTTTGCCAAATAGCTTCCTCAGCCAACTCCCAACCAACACCTTCAGCTCCCTCAGCTTTGCCTGGGGTAGCCTCAACTCTGCTGCCACTGAATCAAACTCAACCCCCAGAAATGTGAGCGTTGTTGCTGGGCCTTCCACCTTATGTGGTGCTAGAGGTACCTTCAGCTCGTCGAAGACCTGGCGCACAGTCCTCAACCCTTCATCGCAGTCTCTGCGGCTACCTGCTACTATTAGAAAATCATCCAGATAGTGCACAATATTCCCTCCGTACCCTCCTGCTTAGTCAGCCACTGGAGGGCATCCACAATGGCATTAAAATTTTTGGGGGCGGAGCGAAGCCTAAACGGAAGGGCAGAGTCGACAAACAAGATGCCCTCCCACACCATTCCCAGAAGGGGACGGTCCTCTGGGTGCACAGGTACCATTCTGTATGCCTGCTTGATGTCTGTCTTGGCTAAGTAGGCTCCTCTTCCACTCTTCTCCACCAGACGAGCCGCGTCATCCACGCTGACATAGGACAGCGAGCACAACTTCGGGTCGATTCCATGATTGATGCTTACCCCTTCTGGGGATGACAAGTCAATGATCAGACGCCATCTTCCCGTATAACCTTTGGGAATCACCCCAAATCTGCTCACCCACACCTCTGGAACTGCTTCCACTGGGAGAGGGCCCACCAGCCTACCCTCTCTGCACTCTTCCGCCAGGTACTCTCTCACTACCTCGTGGTGTTCTAATGCTGAGCTCATGTTTGCTTGGACTGGTCTATACAAGTCACCCCTCCCACTATATCCTATTCTGAACCCATCTCTGATCCCTCCAGAATGTAGCGGGTGAACTGCTTGTCTGGATGATGCCTGAGAGCTTGCCTCCACGATTCCCACTCCAGCGGGGAGGGTGATAACCTCAGGAAGTCTGGCACTGTTCTCCCTCCCACGGGTCTACACCTGTCTAGTCCCAGCAGATCCTCTGTGTACTGATATTCTTCACCACACACCACATAAGACCCTCCTTTTAATCCTAAAGCATTTTAATCATTACTTACCCCTGCCCCACCCCCCTATATGTCAATTAATGAAATGAGAATGCACTGATACACTGGTATACTAGTGGTGTGCTTGAGCACAAATACGAGCGCCTTAAACTACACTATTGTTATTCAAACTACTAAAATAAAGTCGAGTTGTTAAATTACGCATATACGGTAAAGGGGTATCAATGCCATAGTAACCACTCCCCTCAACTGTTTGAATTGAAAAAAAAGCAACAAAATCAGTCACGTTATTCAAAAATTTCTTTGTGATATTCTTAATAGTAGTTGTAACGCACAATACTTTCCCACAACTGAACATACCTACCAAGACTTACCTTCGTGGTTCGTCTCGTGACATGAATTAAAATTGTCAAGTAATGCTGTTGAGTAGGGCTTATACCTGTGACCAAACTTACCACCACCCGCCACTAACTCGAATAGAAATGGAGCTCCCATAAGTTTTTTGAGTTTTAACTGCACCCGCAAAACAATTCAAAACCGTAAAGCAATTCAATTTCTAAGGTGATACGGGTAATGGTCGCTAAACCAGAGGATTCTGTTTAGTGAAGTTTGGGACGGGGTCGAACATCGAGCGAACACAAAGATACGGAGGGTCAAATTACAAAATGACATACATACTCCAAACATAGATAAAAATAAATAATAAATAAACAAACATCCCCGATTTTCAATTGTGTTACCCCTGTAAGTGTCTCGCTCGCCTATCGCCAACAATCACATACACATTGATAAGTTTCATAGTTTATCCCCCCCCCCCCCCCCCGCTCCCTTAATATGGGCGAGGTGTGGCCCCCATCCTGTAGTCCTGGCGAATAGGACCTGGCCCTGCTTCCCGTCTGGTTGCAGCATGGCAGTCAGATCCAGGGTGAGCACCTCCACACCACTTGCATGCATGCCGGTATTTACAATTTTGGAAGGTGCAGCGCCGCTCGTTGTAAAGCCGACACAGATTTGACCTGCCGCCACCCCTGCTCGCTCCTGCCTGTGGCAATGCCAGCACCGCAGACTCTACAGCCTTCACCCGGCCACTTACGTCTCCCTCTTCCTCCCCTAACACATCACATTCACCCGTTTTGTGTCCGGCACTTAGGCAGTGATCACACCTCACTGATTTTCTCGCCTTCCCTGTGAAGCAGATGGTGTATAACAAGGAGTTCACTCCCCCCCACTTCTTCACACCTGTTGCTGCCGCTTGCCTTCTATATGCTGCATCGTACGCCACCCAGGCTGCTCCCTCATACTCCTGGCTGGCTCTTATAATGTTGACCATGTAGGCCATCAGACCGGAGACCACTTCCGGCTCGAACCTTGCGACCACTCCTACAAATACTGCAAAACACTGCAGCCACACCGCGATTTCCTGGACTTGTTTTTGGCCTCTCACACTCGACAGCTTTCGGCTGGCCCCTTCTCCTTTGTGGTCAGCCAGTAACTCCGGCAAGAGCTCGTATACCTCTGTATACTCCCATCGTCGGATTCTTTCCACCACTCTTGCTGGCACCAGCGGGATCCCTTCGCCCATGAAAACGCTGGCCCCCTACCTCCTGCCACTGTGTCGCTGCCATGGTCACCCTTAGCCCCTGCTTGGAGACCTGCTGCCGCCTCCAGCCTCCAACAGTGGTAAGGCCTGAGGCGTCTCACTCGACCCTGTTGCCAAGGGAGCGCTCGTCCCTGTACCTGGGGGAACCGTTGCCACCCCTGCCAGCTCCTCCACTGAGGGCATCCTCGTCTCCAGACCTATAATGTCATAAACCACCATTACCGCTGATGCTAGTAACCCCCTGTACAAATTCTCCTTAAGCCATATGCCATACCCTCTTAACCTTGTGATTCCCAAATGCCTAACCAGCCCTATTACCCTGCCTCGCAATAACCTCCCCCCAAGCTGCCTTGCCTTGTGTTGACCATAATACCTTCACCCAATAGTGCTCCATTTGCTGCTCCAAGAGCTCTACCCTGCCCTTACCTGGCCCTATTTTAACATCTCCCCCCAACGCTCATTGCCTGGTGCAGTAGTACAACTCAGGCTCGTTTACCTGGCACTCACTCCAGCTCAAGCTTGTTTTCCTGGCACTCGCCCTCCAGTTCAGGCTCATATGCCCAGCACTTGCTCTCCGGCACGCTTGCCTGGCACTCGCCCTCCAGTTCAGGCTTGAATGCCTGGCACTCACCCTCCAGCTTAGGCTCGTTTGCCTAGTGCTCACTTTTCAAACTCAGGCTCGTTTGCCTGGCCCTCACCCTCCACCAAAAGCCGCTCTGGCTATTGATGCTCCCTCACCCATAGTTCACTACTACGCGACCCTTTACCGGCTTCTCCCTCGCCACCCCTTACCAGCCGCAAATAGCTCTATCCCACCCACATGGCATCTATAAATATCGGGTGCGCGATAGCACCCGTCATCCCCGGAGGGAGAAAGTGTAGTGGAGTGTACTTACTATCCTCCTCTCTGACTGTTCCCCCACCCGATGTCCGTCCTGCCAGTCTCGCTATGAGTGCCGGGAGTTGCCTTTCCAACGCCCTGGCTACCGCCCTCTTGACACGCTGGTCCTCGTCGACCATCTCTGCCCCTCTGCTGGTTCCTTCATCCGACATACCTCCCGGTTCGTCCGGCTGAGCTTAGCTGCTACTACTCCTTTCTTTGGTTAGCTAATGCCTGTAGTGCTACTGACTAATCCTCTGCCCATGCGCCAACCCAACCCCTTCACGTGTTTGTCATTAACCTCAGTTAACGCTCCGCCTTAACCGTCATTATGCTAGACATCATGGGGGGAGAGCTGCAGCTAGACATTTTTAAAATTCATCACAGAAGTGTCCAAAGATGGCTCAAAGATGAGCTGGATACTATCAAGCACCCACACCGTGCTAAGTGATGCAATAAAAAGGGCCAAGGGAGAAAGCTATCTTATCCCCATGAAATAGATTTTAAGTTGTTACAGAACAACGTGAAGAAAAAAAACATTCCTGTATCCTCTCAAGCTCTTAAAATAAGGCTTTAACCCTCATAAAAACTATAGTATCTGTTTTTAAAGCTTATGATGGGTGGCTTAAATCATTTATGTGCCGCTGTAATTTAGTTTTGCGAGCCAAGACCTCCATGGCACAAGAATTGCCTAAAGATTTAGAAGGTAGAATCATGGAGTTCAGGAGGCAGGTTAAACGTATACGAGATAATGGTGATTTTCCATATGATTTAATTGGTAACACAAAATCTGAAAAATGTCGGTTAACAGCAGTTTTGTCGCGCACATCAACAGCGGCTATGCTTCCTCCTAGGGTAATTTTTAAAGATACTACTCCTAGATGGATAACAAATGTGCTGGGATCACAAGGCACAGTGGTAGGTTATCAGAAGAAATCCTGGATGTATGAAAAGTTAATGCTAATATGGATTTCAGATATTTGGGTAAAATACACGAAGAAGAGGCCATCTTTACTATTTCTTGATACCTTCAGTGCACACTTGACAGACAAGGTAAAATATGCATTCCATAAATCTAATACTACTACTGTATTGGTGATCCCTGGTGGTTGTACATCAATCCTACAACCACTTGATGTCAGTATTAATAAACCATGTAAAACTTCCATTCAAAATTCATGGGTTCAGCACATTCTTAAACACTCCAATGATGAGGTGATTAGAAAACCACCTAAACAACTTGTAGTTAACTGGATTGAAGAAGCTAATACAAAGCTAAATTCAAATCTTTGTATTGTAAAAAAATCATTTCTAGTCACTGGGCTATCAAATGCTCGTGGCAAAAAAGAAGACCACTTAATAAGAAATGATGAAGTCAGAAAAGAAATAAATGCAATCATTGCTGAAGTTTTGGGGGAAGTTAATATGGGTTTTCATGAACCAGAACCCACAAATGATGACCCATTTGAAAGTAAAGGTAATGATGAATCAGATTCTGGTTCAGAAGGAGAAATGAATGTAAACATTATTCCAGGAATAATGTTTACATTCGTTTCTCCTTCTGAACCAGAATCTAATATATATAATGGTCACAATGGCTACGTACTTATACTTTTAGAAATGGAGTGCTAGATTCTTTTTTTTAAGTGTTTCGTATGTGCACAGGCTCGCTAGCCATTTGTGCTCAAGCACATCACTAGTAATAATAAATGAAATGAAAATTAATAATATTATAAATACTAAAATAAAGGAAATAAAGAAAGTAAAATAAAATAAACAACCAAACAAAATATACGATGATATTTTGTAAGCTATATTAAGTGGAATCCAGATGAGCCAGCCACATCTGGTTCAAAGTTAACCCACAGTCCAAATTGCTGTTGTGTTTGGATCTGTGAATCCAGATGGCTTCATAGTTCTTCTCTTCCAATAGTTGGATTCTTGTTTGAGCACTTCTGTTCCATCCCAATTCACACTGTGTCCTGTATCCCAGGCATGAACTGCTACGCCATTCCTTCGGTCACCAATCTTCACAGCACACTTGTGTTCACTATAGCTCTCTTCTCAAGTGACCTCCCAGTCTCACCAAAATGTAGACTGCTTCACAGTCCATGCAAGGGATCCAGTATACCACTTCCTTCCTCTTCATGTCTGATATTGGGGTCTAACGCATGTGAGTAATGGTCCGATTCATTGTGTGACGGAAGCTCTAGTTATCAACAGAGTAGAGCACTGTTACAGTCTCTCTTAGGTAACTTAGTTCCTCCTTTATAATAATATCATCACATACTATCTCTGCTCTCTTAACGAGGCATTTCATTGTTCCTGACTTCACACTCGGATGGTGATGTGAGGTGTAATGTGTATGCAAGTCAGTGTGTGTGGGTTTACAATAGACTTTGGTGATAAATTCTCCCATTGCTGCACCGGCTATCTGCTCAAAAAAATTGGTCCTCAAATATAAAGTAAGTTGTTCTTAGGCAAAGATCTGTGAGTAGGCATATGTCTGGAATAGATACAGCTGTTCAATTGTCAAGTGTATTATCATCTTTAAGAATGCACATTATGCATTGGAGGGCTTTATCCAGTGGGACTTTAGTAAAAAGACCGGTAACATCAAAGCTGACCGTTATATCTTCTTCTCTGCTGGTTCTTTCTTGATTATCTTCACAAACTCAGCTGAGTTCTTTACATAGGACTTGGTTTTATCGTCTAGTGGTGATAGGACTCTGGCTAGTTATTATGGAGGGTCAGAACTTGGTAATTGTGATGATAAAGCACTTTCAATCCATTAGTTACGGCTCCTCTCCGGAAGGGGAGGTATTTTAGGTCGACATCGAAAAGGTGTTCTTACAGCACATAATTGGTGGTCTGTTGAGTACGAAACTGCAGCAAGTGGTACTACTCAACAGTATAAAGGTAAAATGTGAAGGTCTTGGAAGTCGAGGGTTGTTGTAGCTCAGTGACTAGAGCACCAGTGGCTAAAGCCAGGGGTCCTGGTTTCGATTTAAGTGAAAAAAAGTTTCAATCTAGGGAAAGAGTTGCATCGATTTACCTTTCTGCTAGTAAAGGTTACAAAATTGTTCATCAGAAATACATAAAAACATGCAATTCAGCTGGCACACAAGTCAAGTATCATGCTTATAAGTATTTCCCGTAAAGTTTTACCTCATATCAAGTTCAAGACTCCCTATTGTACTGATGTGTGTTGTTACTAAGAAAATTTTCAAGTACTGATAAAGAATGCTGTTGCACAATCAGAAAAAAATTGAGGATCATGTGACTAATGAACAGAAAGAGAATGCATGATTATCTTGCTAGCAATATAAAGGCATAAGAAAAATTACATCCATTGTCAGCCTCTCATTCTACTGATTACACGGTTTGGTCTCTATGCTAGCTAGCTCATATGCAAAATCAATACTCTACATTAATTCTTACTAGGTCAACATTGATATCATCACAAGCAGAATTCCACTCAGCAATCATAAAAGCTTTGCTGTCTGTTGTTAGTTAGCAGTTAGTCTAATTTGGGTTTTATTTATTTATTTATTTTTTGTGTGTGTGTATGCTATATTACAAGCAGATCCTAAACCCCATGAAAAGGATAATTTTTCAAGTGCCATCGTACGGGCAGTAGTGGACAAGCAAAGCATCAAACGAAAAATCGCCCACATTCTACTGGAAGGACTTCCTGAATCTGGAAAAACGACACTGTTAGATCGCCTACTGAAGAGGCCACTACGTGAACGATACTCCTCCAGTGACATGTGTGAGAGAATAATAACCGTGGAAGTTGGCCCCTCCTCCACTCACACTTCATGTTACACCTGTGACGACAACACGTGGACAGTAACTGATTTTGATGAGTCCATGGTCTCCCAGTTGGATAGTTGCAAGCAGGATGCTTCACACATTTCAAGAGAAGATATAGATGATTTCTTGCAGAATTATGAAGGTGTTTCATCTGAGCTTATGTCTGACTTTGAGTGTCATGTGAAAGAAGTGCTTGGCACACACAACATAAAAAATATTGTTGATTTGCAAACCAGATGTTCTCTTTACATCAGGGACACTGGTGGACAGGTGGAATTTCAAGAGAGCCTTTCCCTCCTTATCTTTGGTCCCTCTGTTTTCATCTTTGTCTTGAGAACAGACATTGACATTCACATAAAGAACACCATCCAGTACAGATTAGCCACTGGAGAAATTAGCAACAAGTACACATCTTCTATTTCTACAATGGATGCTCTGATTCAAATTTTAACCAGTGTGTCTGCTATACAGACAACCGAAGAAGGAGTGTTTGAAGTAGATGGTACCTCAGTGTGTCATAAGCCTGTAGTATTTATTGTTGGTACGCACATTGATAAGCTTGGTTCTGGAGCTGACTCTGTTCTTGACAACATTAACAAAGAATTACATGACATGATTCTCAATTTAAATTTTTCTCCTATAATTTCTTATGCTGATGGACATCTGAACAAAGTAATGTACGAGATAGATAATACTAGTGAAGGAGATGAAAAATTTCTGAATCTTCGCACGGGTATACATAACTATATTCGTGGCAAGAGTGAATTTTCGGTTAAATATCCTTATAGCTACCTCTTACTATGTCTTGAACTACAACACATAAAGGAGGCTATTTTGTCCATGGATGATTTCAAGAAGTTAGCAACCAAGCTTTTCATTGAAGAAAATGAAATTGGGAAATTATTATATTTCCTACAGTTTAGGGTAGGCATTATCCAACATTATGATGTTGAAGGCATCTCAAATATCATAATTATAGACCCCCAAATTCTCTTTGACAAAATCACTAAACTTATACTTAATACTTTTCTACTTAATCCAAACTTACCCAAGGATCAACAAAAAAGTTTTTGTGAGAGGGGTATTTTAGAATTATCAGCTTTTGAAGATGTACTGAATGAAAAAGACCAGATCACGTCTGAACAGTTTCTATTGTTCCTACTTCATCTCCGTATAGCTGTTCCAATCACAGACAAGATGGGAGTGCACAAATATTTTATTCCATCAGTTTTGAATCATGCTCCGAAGTCTCCATCAGATGCAGTGAATTCAGATATTGATTCTCTAGCTATTACATTTCAGCTTGGTCATTGTCCTAAAGGTCTGTTTGGTATGATGATCACTTATCTCCTGAATCCAGAAGTTAGACAGGAGCTTACGTTTGACTTGTCAGAAGACCACATATACCAAGACCAGGTATCTTTGCTGGTGAATTCCTCAGAAGATGTCGACATAGTCTGCCTCAGGAGTCATCTTTCTTATTTAGAAGTGGGTGTCGTGCTGGAGAATTACTCGACGTCAGCAATCTCGTCTGAGTTGTGTGCTCCAAGAGGTAATCCACCTAGCATTACATGCTGTAAAATTCGAAAAACATTGGAACAGTAGTGGTAAAACTAAGATTAGATTCTTCCCGGGCAGTGCGAGTACTGTAAGTAGGGATGGCGAAAAAATTATAAATGAATAAAATAGGTCCAACTGGCTTGAAACTTTGGACACTGCTTCAGAAAGCTTCAACCTACAGAATCAATATATTAATAAAATAAAGAAGTCAAAAATTAAAAATAATCATTTTTTATGGTGAGAGCCGTCCTTAAAAGAGCATCTGTTCTAGAATCAAGAGCATGAAAAGCCTTAGTGTTTGGAGCAAGTCCAAGACTGACGATGAAGATTATTTTTCAATGGCAACATCGCTCATGTGTGCATGTCACTGGTCGTGTGATCCTTGTAGCTGGAAGCTCTAAATATCTTGAACCATTAATAAAGCCAGGATTGAAGTTTCTTATACAGCAAAGCTTGTCTTGAAACTTTATTCACACTGAACACTTCAACAATTCTACGACATTTCTATGGGAGGGAGATTTAATCCTGAGCGGCAGCCTAGCATTGGCAACAGTTTTAGCTTCAGTTCAGAAACGGAAAGGTCAACCACTCCAACAAAAGGAAGAGCACTGACAGTGGCTATAGTCAAGCGCTGGATGGCCGAGAGCGACTGGGCCCTGACATAGCTACTTGGCTTACGTATACTGCGTCAGATCATTTGACAAAATTAACCAGATGTTGTCCTTGACCTGAAACTATTTCAAGCTCTGAAATTAACTCTTCATTGTCAGTAATCTCCAAACTCATAGCATGATAGATGAACAAACAGACAGGATGACTGCTATGCCCTCTCGTGCATGTGCGCTGAGGGTTTATAATATATAATTATTTTTGGCTATAGTAGATAACATGTTAATGAATTAATAGCGCTTTTGCAGTGAGAAATTTCACTTGGCTTCGCCTTGTCTTGCACCACTTGTGCTGTTAACCCCAAGTTTAGCAGCTTTTCATGTTATTATATCTCCAAATATGCTCTCTCTTTTTTTTAGAATTAAGTATGTTTTATAATTTAAATATTGTAAATGCATTTAGATTGAGATCTGGATATTTGCTTCATGTTTGAATATTAGGTAAAGTGATTCCTGAGAAGCACAAGTTCATTGATGAGGTGACATCAGCAATATTTAATAAACAAAGCATCAGAAGAAAGATAGCCAATATTCTACTGAAAGGACTCCCTGGATCTGGCAAGACATCGTTGTTGGATCGTCTCCTGAACATGCCACTTCGTGTGTACTATCCCTCTACTGGCATGTGTGAGAAAATAGTCATAGTTCAAATAGGCCCCTCCTCCACACATACTTCAGTTTACACCTGTGAAGACAACACATGGAAAGTCACTGACTTTGATGAGTCTGTGGTTTCTCAGTTAGACAGTTGCAAGGTGTTCATTCCACAGAGAAGCAGCGGTAGTCCACGACTACGTCTTCGACATCACAGAGCAAGTGCATCCAAGCAAGACCAGCCAGTGTCTGACATCGAGCACCATGTGAAAGAAGTCCTTGAAAGACACCAGATCAAAAATATTGTAGATTTGCAAACCAAAAATTCTCTTTACATCAGAGATACAGGCGGACAGGTGGAATTTCAAGAGAGCCTTTCTCTTCTGATCTTTGGTCCTTCTATTTTTATCTTTGTCATGAGAACTGACATTGACATTCATACAAAGAACATCATTCAGTACAGATCAGACAATGGAGAAATTATCAACCAGTATCAATCCTCTATTTCTACAATGGATGCTCTCATTCAATTCCTTACCAGTGTTTCTGCCATACAGACTACTGAAGAAGGTGTGCTTGAGATGGTTTCCTCAGTGTGTCACGAGCCTATTGTCTTTATAGTAGGTACACATATTGACATGATTGGTTCAGAAGCTCAATCAGTTCTTGACAGCATCAATCTAATGCTTCACGAAATGATTTGTGAGAGAAATTTCTTCCATTTAGTTCGTTATTCTAATGGTCCTTTGAACACCGTCATGTATAAGGTAGACAATACTAGCAGTGAAGACCAGCAGTTTCAGAAGCTTCGCTCTGATATCAACAAATTCATTCACGATAGAGATGAGTTTTTGATTGAATATCCTGTGAGTTATCTTCTCTTCTGTCTGGAACTACACAGTATTCACGAGACTGTCTTATCGATGGATCGTTGCAAGAAATTGGCAGCCAAGTTTTATATTGAGGAAAAAGAGATGGGGTCACTTCTTCATTTCCTTCATTTCAGAGTAGGTATTATCCAGCACTATGACATTGAAGGTCTATCAGATGTCATTATTAAAGAGCCTCAAGTTCTCTTTAACAAAGTCACTGAACTTATACTGCAAACTTTCTTGTCATCTGGATCTATACCAAAGAGTCAGCAAGACAGTTTCTGCAAGAGAGGAATTTTAGAAGCTTCTGTTTTTAAAAATCTTTTGAGTGAGAAGGACAAAATTACACCAGACCAGTTTCTCAAGTTTCTTCTTCACCTTCGTGTAGCTGTTTCTATTACCGACAAGAAGGGAGTGCTCAAATACTTCATACCTTCAGTTCTGAATCATGTCGAAAAGTCTTCATCAGATTCACTTGGCACTGTTATTGCTCCTCTTGCTATCACTTTCAAACTTGGTCACTGTCCTAAAGGTCTGTTTGGTATGCTCATTTCTTACTTATTGAATCCTGAAGGAGATCAAACTCTAACATTTGACTTGTTAGAAGACCATATATATCAAGACCAAGTATCTTTGCGGGTGAATTCTTCAGTAGATGTGGACCAAATTTGCCTCAGAAGTCATCTCTCTCATCTTGAAGTCAGTGCTGTTCTTGAGAATTACCCTCCAAATGTGTTAGCTCTTAAAAGAACAACTTCACCGAGTGAAGTTTGTAGTAAACTTCGGCAAACATTCGATACCTGTCTTCAATCATCTCTAAATAAGTTGCACTATAACTATGGCAAAGTGGAACCTTATTTTAGTCTGAAATGTCACCTTGAGAATTGTTGTGGACTGCATGAAGTCAAATTTGAAGCTAGATCGTGGGCTATGCACTGCAGTGCCCACAATATACGAATAGCTCCCTCAGAACCTGGAATGTTTTGGTTTGATGAAGGTAGGTAATGTTTAAATAAATTTAATACTTTATGATTATAATAATATGTATTATTCTTTAGAATCCTCTACTCATTCAAAATCTTCACTAGCTGAGACAAATATTTCCAAAGTACCAAGTAAGTTGGTTAACATTACTATGAAGGACTTTGCTAACTTTTTTTTCATTACTATAAATAGTAGACTCAGACCAAGTTGGCACCAGTAGTGAAGAAACTTCGTCTCAGGATGCTTCTTTAAGTGATGTCAATTCTACTCAAATACCCCACAAGACATCCTCAAAGGATGTCAAATGTATGTTACTGTGTTGTATATTGTGTTTGTTGATTTATTTGTTTCAATTTTTAAGTAACTATTAACTGTGGTACCCTTTTACCGACCGAGCGGTGAAGGAAAGGGTCTGGTCACCATCCATACAATGTTTTGTTCTATGGGAATGTAATTAATGTATTTCTTTACTTCCTGTCAGGGTGGTGTGGTCAACTTGAAAGTGTTTGGCTAAATTGGCTTTTGCAGAAATTTGCTAAAAAAATGGATATACCAGCATTGCTTTGGTCATCACAAAGTAGAGACAGCAAGAAAAGTACATGCTAGCCCTAAGAAAAAAACCCTGAAGACTATAATATAGAGCAAAGATATTCTCTGAGACAGTTGGAAGTGATACTAATAATCCCATTCCTTTATAAAATATATACTTTAATTAATTTATTTGTAGCTAGCCCAGCAGCAAATCCATCCATCCATCCATCCATCCAGCAGCATCCTTTATTCATTTCCTTTAAGGCATCATCACCATAATATGTCCTAAAACTTAGTTTCACTCATCAGCAGATCACCATATGTCTCTAAACTGATAGAGGTGGGGAGCTTAGGAAGAGCCGATACTTGAATTTCTACAAGCGATTTCACCTGCAGAGCTTCAGCTGTGCAATTCTATATACTTACTCGTCTGCGTACCTGTGGGTACTTGTTAAATTACACTCAACTGGATTTAAACAACAACCCGCACCCTGTAAGCTATACACGCTAACGTATTCTTCTCCATGAATCGCTGTATTTTCACCGGCTTTTTTTTTAAACAATACAGTATTCAATGAAGCACTAAAGGTGCGAACCCTCAACACTATTAAACACTACCTAGCTATTGCAATGTAATCTCCTTCCAAAAGAACAAGCAATCTGTTAGCTATTTTAATGAGGCATCAAAATATTTCGACCAATGAAAATGGTACATGGAAACGCTGTCTTCATAAGAGAAGAAGCTAAACTAGCCAGAAACACTCACCGATATGCATTTTCAATGCGAAACTTCACTTCTTTCAACTCTGTTAACTTCCCTGAGCATAAATCAAACTACACTGTTGGCTGCAAGAAATTATTTGCTCACGTGATTATGACGTGACACTAGGAGGCGTTGCCCATAAAAGCTGGTACTTACCACGGAGCTGAAAGCTTCACATTTTCTAAACGATAAGCCCGAAATTAAAAAAAGTAGCACAATAAATGGTCCTAAATCTTAGTCCTGAGTAAGTTCATTCCTAAATCAACTGTTAATTGTCAGTATTCTCTAAAATCAGAGCATGACAGACAGACAGACAGACAGACAGACAGACAGGACAACTACTATAACCCTCTCGCGCATGCGTGCTGAGGGTTAATTAGGAAATGATAGACTTGAACAGCCAACAGCCATAGTGTAAAGTACGTTGAAAGTGTGCAAGGGCTACTTTGATCTTTGAATATGTAGCTATTCGTACTCTTCTTTTACTTTAGAAATTTTTAGGTCTACTAATCAATATAGCTAATGGGGAATATTGTATATATAATGAACCAATTATGACACTGAAATCAACAGACCACATCTTCTACATAAAGTAATGACTTTTGACTCTGAAGGTAGTAATGTTGATATTTTTACAATTTTCTCATAATTATATAACAAAGAGTCCTGCATTCTTAAAGTGGTGAAAGTAGTGATGTTATAATTATATACACTTACTATAGGTAACGAATCTTTTAGAGGATCCAGCTCATATACAAGTGACAAGATATCTACTGATCTGAGACCAAGTAATAATACAAGTGGAAATGATATCAAATGTTTGATTGAATTATTGCATGATAAATATTTGTTTCAGGTCCTCCACAAATGAAAAACTTAATCGTGTTGACTTGGACTAACAAAGATGGCCAGACTGAAACTCTGAGACTGAGAGATGACATGATTTCACGATGGCGAGATGTCGGACATTTGGTGGACATAAGTGCATCTCGATTGGATGGTATTTCGGCTCATCGTCTAGGAGATGTAAGGCAGTGTTGCCAAGATGTTCTACAAGAATGGATCAGTCGTGGATCATCTGATTACCCAGCAACATGGGAGGGTCTGTTGAAAATACTGAGGAGTCTTGAACTGAATTCATGCGCAGATTCTTTAGAAAGAGCGTTACAGTGCATTTGATTTCATTAGCACCAAAATTACACGTAACATGAACATTTTGCTGTTTTATTGCTATACTTGCTATTAGTTATTATCTGTCAATAATTCATAGAATGCAATGATCTAAAAATTGAATATATAATACTTATAGCACGAGTCAGAGTACAATATGGGAAAATATTTTACGAGCACGCAAAATATTTTCACGAGCCAAAGGCGAGTGAAAATGTGGCGTGAGAGTAAAATATCATTCCCATATTGTACGACGAGTGTGATAAGTGATTTATTGCTTCTTTGAAATTTTTCTCAACCGGTTACAATACAATTTTCATTGCTTTTACTCGCTACGCGCGCGCTACAAGTAGCGTACAATATAAACCGTACAATATGGGAGAATACAGAACGCTCGCGTGATACGGAAATATTCAAGTAAAAATATCAAAGCTGCAATAAATATATATATATATACAGAGGTGCACCGATAATTTATCGGTTTATCGGCCTACTTTTTCGATATCGGTATCGGTCGTCAACACTACCCGCCGTACCTATATAATTAACCGATAGAAAAAAATTCGTACTCACCGTGTGAACACTGAACGGATGAGTTCTGCTTGCTCCTAGACGGCGTAAAGACAAAGAAACTTAACTACGATGTCTAAAAAGAGGTCGCCAATTTGGCACTACTTTGTTCCTGACACTGAAGACTCTAGACTAGTACCATTATACTTTGAATTATGTAAAAATTAAATTTTCATAATTCAATGAATATATCTATCAGTTATCGGTATCGGCCTTGATTCTAGATAAAATATCGGTTATCGGTATATCGGTAAAATCTTCTATCGGTGCACCTATATATAAATATATATATATATATATATATACATACATATATATAGTACTTATTACATGAGTCAGAGTGTAATATGGCAAAATATTTCATGAGCAGGCTAATTTATTTTCAGGAGCCAGAGGCGAGTGAAAATAAAGCTTGAGAGTGAAATATCTAGCCATAACACTCTGATGAGTGTAATGAGTTGTTTATTCTAACCTAGATATCTTCACTACTGTAGTTTGTACTAGGACCTTAACTCACACATAGAGTTGGCTGTAGGGGTTCCCCAAACCCCCAGCCGTTATTTTAGCAGCTGCTCTAACGGAAAGCAGAAAAGTGTTGAACTTGACCAGTTGCTATAACTACAAGGGTGATGAGCTTGCACAACACAGCCTGAAATAACAGACTTCATGGTCACTTACCTAAAAATATCATTATGAAAATATCTAGGGTGGAATATAGTACTTAATACATGAGTCAGAGTGTGATATGGTGAAATATTTCATGAGCAGGCCTCTGGCTCTTGATAATAAATTAGCTGGCTCATGAAATATTTCACCATATCACACTCTGACTCATGTAATAAGTACTACATATATATTATATACATATCAAGTAATACATACAAAATTACTGATTTGACTGACTAATTACTTTCGTCTAGCAAGCATCTAGATTTCTATGGCTTCCTGTCGTATTAGCTATGAGCTGAGCAAACCAGCAGAAGTTGGAAGTCTTAGTTAATCAAGCAGTATAGATATGACAGAGGAAAAAAATTAGATAGGAGTTACTTTAAGGTTGTTTGCTCCAAGTAGTGATGTGTCTCACCTGCTGTGTATACTCTATGGTAAGTAAGAGAACATGCAGTCTTACTAATTCATATCTGGTAAGGCTCCAGAAATATCACCTAATGTACTCCAGAGGCCCTTTTCAATGTGTAATCCCCCTAGCATGACAAATACTGACTCACCACGAGTCCTGGGCCATTTCCACTGTACATACTTCACAAATGCAAATGAAACTGATTAAACACAGTAACAAGGATTTGTCCAGGATTAAGGAACTCAATTGCTTGTTTCAGAACATCCATGCCATTCTCCACCATTGCAGGGGTGGTAGTTTTTTCGTAGAACAGTGGCAATAAGGTACATTTTGCTGGAGAGTCAATTGCATGATTGCAGAGCTGCCATAGTAAGCTCATGATTACTTACCAGAGTGTGCCTTGTTACTGTGGCAGAATCAGAAAGCCTTTTATGACACTGAAGAGAATTAACTGGCCAATAGTGAGACTAGCCTGGGATTCATGCATGCCTATCCTGCTCCTTTAGACTAGTGCCATAGAAAATAAGAGAAAAGCATATAATAAGCATATTGTCCATTCCTTTATTTATTTATACAATCACAACATTCCTTCTATCGTACTGTTCCTGTGCCTCTCTGAAAAATACTCTAACAACTGATTCTTCAGCCTAGTTTTGTTGATGACTATTTTAATACCTAAATCCTCAAGACGATTTACATAAAGAGTATGAATCTCAGATAGTTTGAAAAGAAAAGGTCCAGAATATAAGCTTGCTCATTGTAGCTTAAACAAACACTTCAGGTTCATTTAACTTCTCATTCAGGTTTCATACTTGACTTCCTGGTGTGATCTCCATAGCTATTTGGCAAATTGACCAATCAATTCAAATGATACTTTACATCCCTTGCAATTAGATCTCCTCATTCAATCCAAGAAAGAAGCTGGATGTCCTGCAGCCCCACGATCATGGTTGGAAGAAAGTTGGCATCAGCTTCAAATGTTGATACCAAAAGGAGGTCACCTTCCTCTTGTCCATTGTCACAGAACAAGCAGTTTGACACGTCTATTTTCTGCCACTTAGTGTGTTCTCTCTCTCATTTCTGTGACAGGGGAGGTACATTTTTTTTTGCCCTTTCTAGCTTGGTATTGCTGAAATTTCTTCTGGCAGGACTTGTGCCAACATGCAGAGTTAGCTTCAAAATCAGCAACTGTTACATCACTGCTAAAATAATTAAGTGAAAGTGCATTCAGATCTTGAAACTGTTTCACATTTGCTAAAATTGACACATAGGCCAAAAATTGACACATAGGCATCTATCCTACCACTTAAGTCATGGCTCTCAGATAGACACTTCACAGGCTCACTTGTTTCCTTCTGGCACATGATGCTGTGACTCCAATTCAGCTCCATTGAGGTTAATGATATGAAATTAATGTTGATATGTGCTAGTTAGCTGGGTAAATATCATAATCTTACCTGTTATGTAATGTTGGAGGGAAAAAAACAAAACACAAGAAACATTAAGTTAGATAAGATCTCTCTACCGGTGTGTCATATCCCCAACACACACACACACACCATAGTTAAGAGAGGTCTGGTGTAAGAATTTGGCCAGCTTGTCTGTTACCACTTGCTGTATTCTATAATGAGCAAAGAAATCTGATACTTGCATGACTTTGAAGCCAATTATTTCCTCATAATTTGAAACAATTTTAATTTTTTGAGCCGAAACAATAAAACATAGTGAGATTACCTTTGCCGTATTAATCTATCTGACTTTTGGTGAATTACATACTAAACATTTAGTAACGGCAAAAATTTATATAATTGGAAAAACCTGTTGTTTTTTTCTTTAAAATGACGGCCTTTGATAAATTTAGCCACTAAGCAAAAATATTTTCATGACCCTCTTTCAATATTAATAAGTACACCTTTAGTGAGCCTTGTGGTAAATTTGGTGCTTTTATCCGCCCAGTAACAGTAATCCTAATAATTACCACTAAGCCGGCCACCTGACTATGAATCTATATCAGTTGTTTTTTTTACCCAGAAGTTAATAATTTAGACATGATCATGTAAAATTCAACCAATAGCCTGTGGTTATCAGAATAAAATCTTCCCAACTGACAACAATTTGGAACTAGTCATAAGAGGGTGTTTGGTTCGAGAGAGGTGATAATGGATTTTCTATTGTAGGGAGCAAGTGGAAAGTTCACTAAATGGAGGTAATCAGCTTATTAGAGAGTTCACTATCAGAGGTTCCACTGTAATGAGCAAGATTTAAATGTATTAAGCACAACACCTACCTGGGTTTGTGTAGTGCCACAATATCAAGCACATGTTAGGGTACAAATTATTATACCACCAGCAACACAATCAAATGTCTAGTTAGACCATAACTTGTACCCATTTTATTAATATATAAATCATCCTCTTGTCAATATTGACTAGAGATCCAATAATTTCATTTGTACAATGTTTTGAGTAGTTTCCAAACTAGAAGACAGCATGTTATTAACTAACTAGTACTAACTCAGAGCACCGAATACTACAATACCAGCTAACTGGAGAGCAAGTATTGAAATAGGACTCCAAATGTTCCAAACCTAGATTCTTCTGACAACGACGAATTATTTGCTAGCAGATTCCAGTGAAATGTTCCTTTATGATTGTATCCCAGTTCTATGGCTTGTGGTACCTCAACTCTTGCTCCATCTATAGTGTGGTCCGGACTAGGAATAAGTGGGCGGCTGTACCCAAGTGGGTGGCTGTATCCAAGTGGGTGGCTGTATCCAAGTGGGCGGTTGTCCAGTGTTGTTTTGGTTTAGCAATTCCAGACTTTCTTAGTTTTAGTTATTCATACTAAAAAAATATCTTGAATGCTTAGTTTTAGTTTTTTCCCCAAATTCTCCCTGAAGATTTAGTTAGTTTTTAGTTTATCTTCAATACCATGTAGAAGATTTAGTTAGTTATAATATTATCAATTGTCTTAGTTTTAGTTAATTTATGTTGCCTCTCAAATTCTGCAATAATGAGACTCCTTAAAGAAAGTTGTTCATGTAGTTTTTCCAAAGAACTTCAAAAATGGCATATTTCTGTGAAAACTTGGGTATTATTAATAAAGTATGGTAGCTATTTGTTATGTAGTTTAGAGAATAATTACTTTGAGGGGAATTTATATTTTCATTTAATAATGACAAAATTCAAGGTGAATTGTTTACAATAAAGTTGCTTAGTTTTAGTTTTTGTCATCCACTCTACTGGTAGTTTTAGTTATTTTTGAATTTACTGTCTTCTAAAATAATTAGTTTTAGTTTTTTCATATTCTCTACAGCTTAGCTTTAGTTATTCTTACCAAAAGTAAAATACCCCAAAACTAAGGGGTTTTGGTTATAGTTTTAGTTAATTAAAACAACACTAGGTATCCAAGTGGGAGGCTGTATCCAAGTGGGCGACTGCTTCCATGCTCAATATTTACTGGGCTTCTAGTCTCATGAATAGAAGGATGAACTCTGCTTTCCAATTGATGATCACCACTCTCTGTGCTCATGCCACAAGATTCCAGTTTTCTACTTACTCCTGGCTCAGAATTGAGACTGCCATCTGCTTTATGGAATGTGTTATCCCAGCCATATTTTAATTTTGAAAAAAATCCAGACGATGTTTGTGAACGAAGGGGAGCTGATAGAGTGATTGACTGGCTTTGGACCAGGATCTGTCTTCCACCACGAACGGGTCAACATAGGGACTTCAGGCAATTGAGGGATCGGTTGCAGTGATCTAGGACTTCCAAATACATGACCTTTAGTGTTGGTAGAGGTTGCTAGTTGTACAGTGGAGTTGGAGGTCCACATGGGGGAGGGGCTGCTGTCCAGCGGGAAACCAGGAAGGGAGGCCATTGATGAGGAAGAGGAGAGAGAGGAGAGGGAGGTCCAGTGGGTGTGGCACTTTCAGAGCAAAGCGAGTGAGCAGCAGTGGAAGTTATAGAACACAACCACTTTTCTAATCTCTAATCAGCCCAGTCCTTATTTACTCCACAAAACCCTCTTACCAGAGATCCCCCAACTTTTGTCTGAAAATTGAACTTATGTATTGTGGACCTTTTTCCATATTGAACTAATGAATTGTGGACCCTTTTCCGTATTGAACAGATATATTGTGGACCTCTATCCATATTGAACTTATGTATTGTGGACCTTTTTCCATACTGAACTAATGTATTGTGGACCTTTTTTCATATTGAACTAATATATTGTGGACACTTTTCTGTATTGAACTAATGTATTGTGGACCCTTTTCCATATGGAACTAATATATTGTGGACCCTTTTCCGTATTGAACTTATATATTGTGGACCTTTTTCCGTACTGAACTAATGTATTGTGGACCCTTTTCTGTACTGAACTAATGTATTAGTACTGAACTAATTGTGGACACTTTACCGTACTGAACTTTACCGTACTGAACTAGGTCCACAATATATAAGTTCAATATGGAAAAGGGTCCACAATACATAACTTCAATACTGAAAAGGGTCCACAATACATTAGTTCAGTACGGAAAAAGGTCCACAATATATAAGTTCAATACGGAAAAGGGTCCACAATATATTAGTTCCATATGGAAAAGGGTCCACAATACATTAGTTCAATACAGAAAAGTGTCCACAATATATTAGTTCAATATGAAAAAAGGTCCACAATACATTAGTTCAATATGGAAAAAGGTCCACAATAATAAGTTCAATACAGAAAAGGATCCACAATACATTAGTTCAGTACGGAAAAAGGTCCACAATACATAAGTTCAATACGGAAAAGGGTCCATAACATATTAGTTCAATATGGAAAAGGGTCCACAATACATTACTTCAATACAGAAAAGGGTCAACTTAGGCGAAAAAGATGAATAGAAATCCAGATTTCTATTCGTCTTTTTCGATAATAATAAGCTATTATCATAGTAAAGAACAACAAGATAAGAAAAAAAAAGATATTAGCTACTGTAAGCTATTGTTATTACAATTGTTATTATTATTATTATTATTATTATTATTATTAACATTAGTATTTTTTTATTATCATCATCATTGTGACTTGTAGATAGTAGAACATCCATTTTACTAAATTTTCAGGTTCAGTTTTCCTATGAAACACATGCATAAAATAACAAATAAAATGTTTTTATGGTTTTCAGGAAAAATTTATATATCAACTACCTCCACTTGGGACATTGAATTATCGAGACTTTTTTCCCTCTCTACATAGATAGAGAATGTTGTCATCAGACTTCATCTAAGAGGTATGGTAAAGTGTTCCAATCCATGGATTGGGACACCATCAAAGTTGATTCTCGTTCCACAAAACAAAAAGCTAAAAGCTTAATGCCGTGAAAAAGCTATTCTGTTTTGCAGTGAACTAATTTCTAAAACTATAAATGAAGTGAACTTGGCAGGATAGCTGCAAAGAAGTATGCCCTCATGGTGAGTGGTGAGTGAACATTTGGGCCATTGAGATATCAATAAAATGAATACTTACAACTTATACAAAGTCACCTATTTTAATTTATTCATTTTTACTTTTATCACTTTTTCTATTATTTTAAACCTTTAATAATGAAAATTGATGACCATTACCTAATACTTTTTTTAAAGTTTACCTGTGTTGAAAACCCTTTACCACCTACCTTACGCCATCAGTAATTAAATAATTTATGGTTTATCACCTTTAAGCAAGCAACCTTAGATTTCTAACTGACTGGAAACAATTGTTCTCAATCCAAGCATTCTTATGTAGTTATATACCTGCCTATTTCAAGTTTTGAGAAAAAAAGACTCCACATGTAATAGATACCATGTTGATTAGCTACAATGAAAAAAATTATAGCTATTTATTATATTTCGCTACAGTGATTGAAATTTTGTTCATGGTTTTCTGCTATAGTTATTTAACATGGGAGAAATATATATTTTATGCATGAGAATGACTTTTTGTTAAAATTGTTGTACTAGGTTCAGTAGCTATTATCAATATGGCTGTATCTGACAATATAGCTGTTTATCTACTCCATTGTCATTAGTAGCTAATACATTTATATATGATATCGTATTACATGAGTCAGTTATGTGGCTGAAACATTTTAAGAGCAAGCTAATTATTTCACAGTAACTTGCGTGCACTCAATGTTTCTTACAAACAATGGCTGTTCATTACAGCATTGGTCAACTTAGCAGCATAAAATAGTTTGCAACTTAATATTAAAATCTTGTTTGATTCATGATCAGTTCCAGCAATAGACTACACAGCACTACTACAAATTTATGGAGCCAGAGGGGAGTGAAAATAAAGCCTGATGAGCGAAATATCTTGCAGTATCACCCCCCCCCCCCTATTGATGTTTTATCATTGCCAGATTAAATGAGTACATTAAGTGTAACTTCCCTTGTAATCTGGAAATTAGAGGCTACCAGTTATTCAGGTGCTGCAAGTATTATACAAACCCGCCCTACTAGCTACCTCTTACAACAGTTGTCAGTGTGGTAATACAGGAGGGAATGCCTCAACCAGTTTAGATTGTGCCAACCCATCCATTGACTTATCATAATTTAAAATTATTAATATTATTATTATTCTCTAATTCTTCATGAAAACTAAAGAGAAGCAAAGGAAAAATGTGAAAAGAAATCTTAGTTGTCACCTGGGAATCTGGAACCGAGCACTTCTGGCTTTAGCCACCAGGACAATTTGAACCAATACTCTCTCCTTTTTATCTTTATACTGAGTAGTACTGTTCGATTCCCAGCAACAACTAAGATTTTTTCACATTTCAGAAAGGCTCAATCTATTATTACATTGTTGCAATTGAAGCAAAAAAAAAAAGTAGTGTTTTTCTTATCCTTCTTTTCTCTCTTCATGTATCTTGGAATCCCTTTTTCTTTTCCTTAATCTGTCGGGTTTGCAGTCCTTTTATCGGGATTGTGGAGGTAGGCTTTGTAAAACTTCTGAAACATTCGCCCTCTTTCTTCCTCACTGATTCCACCCGTAGCTACAGTATAGTCTTTGCTTCAAAATCGCCTTTTCTACAGAATGTGGCGATGCTTTACAAACTAGTCCTAGCTTATCTACTATTCATGATACGCACACTTTGCCTTCGTCATTACGGACAGACACAAACACCAAGCACAAACACTCGCCCTAACAATCCAAACACACATACCCTTCCCTCAATCGCTATTAAAATTAATGACGATATTCCTAAGATACTGTGCATGCAATGTTCAGCAGTGTACTTCATTTTCAATTCATTAGTCTATGTTCATATCAATTATAAAATAGACAAGAAAACATCAGTTAATCCATATCTGTACTTTAATCTTTGGACCGCTCATCAGGTACTTGAAGTAGATCTCTAATAGTTATCAAAAAATCGTCCAAGCCCAGAATCTTTGAAGTATCAAAATAACCCCGATCAGACCTGCAAAGGGGACAGTCTCTCCTTCCATCCTCCCCAATGTACCACTTGTCCGTACACTCCATGCACCCAAGAATTCGCTTACAGCATCGGCAAATATAGCTGGAGGGATTAATGGTGAATATTTGCATATGTTACATTTGAATGTGTCATGCAGTTGGGCTAACAAACCCAAGGGTACTTTGTAATATGGAGCAACCTTCAATATTTTAGAAACCTTTGAATCTAATGAGTTAAGTTTTTCATTAAGAAGAGAGTCTTCATCTGCGTTGGAGCATCTACGCTTCTTGGCCTGAGGTACTTCAGTGGAAATGGCAAATATTTTTCTGCTCCCCACCTTCCAAAACTTGATGCCTGCAATCAAAATTCCTTTCTTGAAAAGGATAGCAATATCACACAAGTGTTGTAATTTGGAAATCAACATATGTGCCTATCAAATGATTGTCTTGCTCTACTATTAGCCAAGTACTATACACTCCCCCTGTAGCTATATAATAGACATTTCTGAGTTTGCATGAATCTATAGAACAAAAACAATTGCTTCAAAGAATAACTGAATTGTAATTAATTTGAGTAGATTGTAATATACCTAACAATGGCTACTAAGCCAATATACACACACAATAATAAAAAAAAACTACTTCAAAAACTCTAACATACCTTTAGTAGCAGAAGTATCTACTATCTCTAAGCCATAGTTAGATACAATAATGTATTCTGCCCCCCATATCTTTTGAATTTCAGACCTAATAAATGAGGCATTGGCAGTTGATGGCTTAAGGTCCAAATATGTAGCTTCATATGGATAGAATTCTATTTTTCCTCCTGTACTAATCTCCTTCTTTGCTCTAACCACTTTTATGGTACAGCAATTATACATTTTATTTCCAAGGCCTTTGATTGATCTGCACGGTGTGCTACTGGAACCAGAACCAGCTTGATCCCCACTAGGGTTGGATACAAATGTTAGCGGGACTCTAATAACCAACACACAAATCTATGAATTCATGGTTTGTACAATACTAACACAAAGTAGCAGCAAGCTATCCGCTTCAAACAATTTTTTTTTTACTTTTCAACGTTTGTATGAGGCCATCCTTCTACAAAGAGCGAGTAAGTGTGCTCCTCCATATCTCCATACTTGAACTCTTCCCCTTCAGGAAAGTAGCATCTACCGCCAACGTCTTTCAACCAAATGGTTTTAGGATCCAACTGTCAAACAACATTAGTATTCGTAGAAACACGGTTATAAGAAGAGTCCGCCACATACAACTTAGAATATACTCCAAATACAAGCCCGATATTAGTGGTCCGTAGTTGAGCTGGAGACAATTCGTACGACCGTCGTACTTCAATTCCACTGTGTCTGACATTCTATGGGAGAAAAGTCACAGACGAAGTACTCCTATAATCCCTCCGAAGAAAAACACCTAGTCTGCGCGAAGCGGACGAACTGTGAGACACACACGCGGGCGGGTGTCTCTCTTCGTTGTCGCGCGGGCGGGGAATATATAGCGGCACCGTGCGGAAGAAAAATTACGCCACATCACATGAGGGTTTTTAAGTAGGAGGTGGCCCTGAGTGTAAATTAGGACGCTGCGATGTCTGCTCTAGAAAACTTGAATGTGTTGCCGTTTGTGAACACCCGATTGAAGAATGGTTATACCCGTAAAGCAATAGTGGAAGAGCTTAGAATTGCCTTTCCTGGTGTGAGGGGGATTAGTGTGAGGAGTTTGAAGCGTTTTTGTGCTAAACACAACCTACATAGCACTACAAGGTGCAGTGACGAGGTTTTGAATGTCTTAGTGGCTTATGGAGCAGGAATAGTAAGTCACTTTTCACTGAAGATTTTAAATGTTTCTATCAATGTTATTACTACTACTACCATTACTACTGACAATGGTGAGGCAACACTTGCTCTATTACGATTTAAAAGTTTTTGGATGAACCAGACACTTATAGGACATTAGTGATTGGTCTCTAATTTGAATCTATTCCAGTAGTTTCATGCTCTGCACCATTCAGAAATTGATAAAATCATATGCTTTTTGCTATGCTCTAAGCTTTGTCATCATGAAGTTTTTTGTTTTTTTTGTTAGTTTCTGTAGGTTTTAACAGTTGCTACATTCTGTAACAGTTAGATTTGAATATCATAAATGCCTACATTTAAACATTTTTGGCCTCGAATAGCATCCAAGCGTAATATTCCTAAATGCGGCATATTCACTCTAACCTTTATCATTATATATGTGTATTATCAATTGAACGGAGCAAGTGAACAATATGAGTAGTATTTTAGTAAGTATTTTTATGTGTGTTGTTTTACATAAAGACGAAAGACAAACAATGCTTTCTCTTTGCCTTCCTTTATCTTCCTCATACTGCCAGCTATAGAAACAAAATTGAGGGCTACTTCACACATGTATACACACTGCAAATATACTCACACATGTATGCACAAACGCCAACAACCACATACACAATCAACTACACATTGACATACACATGATGACATCTGTAATGTTTCCATTTTGCTTAGTACAGAAATAATATTAAAAAATGATTTAATAAATCATAGGTTGGCCCGACATATGGTCGAAAGATGATGACTGGATTCCTTGCTAGTCAAGGATTTAGAGCCTCTCAGAATCGTGTGGGTTTGGCACTTCAGCGTGTTCATCCATATCATCATTCCTGCAGGAGAAACACTGTGCATCGTCAAGTCAATCCTATTCCATACACTGCTACATATTTTGGCGAAAAGCTTCATATTGACCAAAATGAAAAGTTAATTATGTATGGAGTGACACATGTGTGTGCCATCGATGGTTTCAGTGGAAAGATTGTAGGCTTCGTATCTATGGCCGTCAAAAATAATTCCATCATATACGAAAAGTTATACAAGTAAGAGCACAGAAAAATATCCAGCATATCTGGACCTTAATAAACCAAAGTCTGGTTATTTGTTTGAATGTTTAGTTCTTCTTTCTACACCTAAAAATGTGTAAAGTTCTTGACACGATCATTATGGTTTCTGTTTGTAAAGATGTTTAGTTTTACCGCATGCCTTCTATGAGGCCGTCTCATTACTTGGAAATAGTGTACATATTCTGACGTTCCTACAACAATAAATGACAGCAGTGTGTGCAGAATGTGTGAAAGTATTGGTTGGACTGTGTCTAATCTTTAATGTCCTCTTTATGTTGACTTACTTTTTTGTTATGACTGATGTGATTAATTTCCTTCTGCTGTGGGAAATATTTCACCTCTAGCTAGCTGGTACATGTTGGGTAAGTGCCTTTAAGGTGGTGGTACTGGTCTCCTGTGGTTGGCCAACTCTGGCCAATAGATTAGAAATTGGCTGGTGATCTTTTTAGCTTGGCTCCTCCTCTTACACCACACACACACACACACACACACACACACACACACACACACACACAAATATGCACACACACACATAAACTTACACACACACATACACACACCTTGGTTTGACTTCCACTGCCATTAAAAGTGGTCATGTGGCCCTCCCAATGTAAAGAAAGGGCACTGAGGATGAGTCACATCTTGCAACTGTGTAGGAACTGGTCTGCATTATGTACTGCTAGGCCTCCTCTGCTCCTAAACCATCCGTCCCATTCCTTGCATTGTACTGCACCTTCTGTAGATGAATTGGTTTCATTCTATCCTCCCAACACTTGTGGCTCTTAAGAACTGCCTGCCTACTAAAATTACTCATGTTATTAATTACCTGATGTTTAATGTTTGAGTCATTAAACAGTTAGGGCACCATGGAGGAATCAATTACAAAAATATTTATAACAATACCTTGGCACTCAATAATTTGTTATTTAATTAGCTCTAGCTTCCTCTGCTTTTGGTCAAACCTGCCAACCTCAGATATAAGCTTTTATCATTGCATCTCTTTCAGCTGAAGTTGTGTAGTAAGCTGCCTGGTTTTGTATGTATAATATGTTTGTTTGTATGGTTCATTGAAACTCTGTAATTAATGCACATTGAATACACAGTTAACTCTTTTTTGTGTAATTCTGGTTTTGTTTTTCTATAGGGGTTGGGGTTGCATGGCAGAGTAATTAAATCAACTACATGTTGATTTTTAATAAATAAATTGTTAATTTGATGCTGGAGAATACTATAAGTCAGTTGGCTTAGTATTTACAAGTGCCAGGCATGAGTGTGAATATGGCTAATCACACAAATGATAAAGGTGTAAAAATGAAATAAATTTATTATGTACTGCATGCATCATACATGATCCAGGTGGGGGGTGGGGGGAACTCACTCCATGGGTGACGACATGGGGAAAAAGTGCCCCAAGCAAACTCCTAGATAATTGTCTATTGGAAGAGAGCGGACATAATTCAATGTATCTTGAGTCACAGTTTGATCAGACTTTGTGAGTGTCAAAATGTGTCAATGATTGTATGCCTAGCTGGCACAATTTTCCATATCTCTCCCTCCATTTCCTGCCCCCCCCCCACATACACATCCAGATGCTATAACACCAGGTAAAGTATTTTAATATAACACTCTGTGTGGTGTTAAGCTTACACATTGTGCCGAGTTGTATTTGGAACACTTTTCTTAGAAGGTATTAACTATGGTATTTACAAATGTGACCGTCTACGGGAAAACCGGGCACAACGCGGCGTGCGTAAATATCGAGAAAAGGTCAATCGATTTCTTAAAATTGTAATGTTTCAAGCCGACGGAAGGGAACGGTTAGGTCTATTATAGTGGGAACGACTTAAGCTACGACGATAAAACTTGGAGAGCTCAATATTTGGACGCCGACAACTCTGTAAGTGCACACAAAAAAAATTTGAAGGGTGCCGCGTTGTGCCTGGTTTTCCTGTAGACGGTCACAAATATTGATCACACCTCATTCTAATAACAATAAAATTATTGATACATAAATAAAATAGATAAAAATGACAATGCGCACAAGCCCCACCAACAGTAAAACTAAAGTGACCAGTTTTGAAGCTATCTTTCCAATTAGTAGTAGAAACACGATAATGTTGTGCACTTCTTTTCAAACCCATCGCGTTTAAGGCACAGCTGGATACATTGACAACAAAACAAGTACCAAATTAACAAGTATAAAATAATGCACTCTTTAAATACTCCATTCTAGGCCCAACTTAAACGAACATGAACTTTTGGACAACTCAAAAAGATTGCAACAAGGATTAGATCGGTCAATCAGTCATACCCAGTTACTAAATTACTATAACACTATAAATATAAAGCCTTCTATTTCTATAATACACCCAATTTTTTTTAATGTATTCACGCAATAGCTAAGCTGGATTCCGCATTCACACTCAGTTTCATATTTTACAAGAATCAATGCAACAACTGACAAGAATGGTAATCAATCAGACAAGAGGTGAGTGGACATATGATTGCATCACCATTGTGGTTTGAGGTAAGTGATTGGAACTGTGGGCTAGAGGTGAGCCAATGAACAAATGTAATTGCACTAATAATAACAATGAAGCACCAGCACTATTGAACACTACCTGGCTATTACAATATTATAATCTCCTTCCAAGCAATCTGTTTGCTATTGTAATGAGGCATCAAAATAGCTAATGAAAATGGTACATGAAAACCTGTCTTCATAAGAGAAGAAGCTAAACAGGCCAGAAACACTCACCGGTATACATTTTCAATGTGAAACTTCACTTCTTCCAACTCAATTAACTTCCCTGAGCATAAAATGAACTACACCGCTGGCTGCAAGAAATTATCTTACGTGATTATGATGTTATGCTAGGGAGAGTTGCCCATAAAAGCTGGTACTATGTAGAGTTGAAAGCTTCAAGAGGTCTTAAATCTTCGTCCTGAGTAAGTTCATACCTAAATCAACTGTTAATTGTCAGTCATCTCCAAAATCAGATCATGACAGACAGACAAACAGACAGGACGACTGCTATAACCCTGTTGCGCATGCGCGCTGAGGGTTAATAATAATAATAATACAAGATCACAACACATATCATCAGGATTTAGCCTACTATGTTCCTTAATCATGCACACTGACAACCATGAGAATTCCTGTGCCCACTAACAAGATCTCACTGATTACAATCATAATTATATATTAGGCCATCATCACCTGCTGAATTAATTTTTTTGAATGATAATAGCATGTATGTAGCCTAGTTTAAAAATAAATCCCTAAGCTGAATCTAAAAGCACAGCAAAACAACAGTATTCACAACTGTAGTATTTACAAAGGAATACATCACTTCCGTTACATGTACAGCACAGGGGAAAAAAGTACAGCACAAAGCAACTGAGTTTTGTGATGACAAAATTAAAAGCATATGAGAATAATTAGAATAATAATCAGTACATAGGAAAGGGAAGGAGAGAGAGCCCTGGGATTTTGCCATCCCATTACCACAATCCTAAGTGTTATGTCCTCAGAATTTTGGAAGTTGTACATTGCCAAATTTTGAATTTTATGAGGAATAAAATTATACAACCCTGCAGTATGGAAAACTGATCTACATGAAATATACACTTCCCTCAAAGCCCATGCATCAAAGTAGTGTGGCTCAATCAATGTGTAGGGCCAGAGTGGAGGAGGGGGGGGGGGGGCTTTGGCTTTGTTATGTACACTTGTGGTAAGATACCCACCCATTTCACTGGAAGGCTGCCTAGGAGCCTACCAAAAAATGTTAACTAACCATTTCATCCCAAATTGTTGGCTCTGGACTAGCCACCAAGCAAGCAGTTAAGTAAAGGGTCTGGCTATGCCAGACTAAACTCTGGTATGGCCGCAGGTGGAGGACGCACAGAAGCCAGAATTTCGTCCACCGCTTCTTCAGCTCATTGTTCACTGTATTAATTTCATTTCACTTATGTGACAGCACGCTCCATAGCCTCTTAGTGTTTCTGCATGGTCCAGACAGCATGACACCAAGGAAAATTTCAAGTATCCAAAAGCATGGAAAAAGTATGGGTCTCCACCCTTAAGCCCACTTGGATTGGTCCAGACCGCACTCCGTATTACGGCCACTAAATACTGTTAACAGCAGGACCTGCTTACAACGGACAGTTAGCTCCACCCCCAACACACCCTTCGGTATTTCATATACAACATGCATTCATTCAATAACAATAACACAATGAAAACTACAACAATCCATCAGAACGCTGCTTGTCCACAATAATTTTTAGTCTTTCTATATACAAGGACGATCCAAAGAAGTGGTACTTGCATGAAATCCAACCCGTAGCCAGCTCCACGATTCACTCTGTTTCCTGTCACCTCAGCCATTCCCTTGTTTATAGGCCTCCTCAGAAACGCTGACATAATAGGAGCTAAGTTGAAGGGTACGTGACCGACTATTCCACTAGCATTGATTATCGCTACAGCATTGATGTCCTCCTGGTTGGTTGGATCTCGCTCCAAACGTAGCACCTCCCCTACCAGGGCTCCCATTGCGCTCTATAAGCATGATAGCCACGTATGAACGATTCAAAACTGAAGCTAACAACCTCTGTCTGGCTATGGGCTGGCTAGTCATCGCTCCTGTTGAGATAGCGGTGGGTGGAGCTTGACCACACAGTCGACCCTTTACTCTCTATGGGTTGCCTGTTGTGCTGCAATTTGGAAATAAAAAAAACCTAGGTGTTTTAAAGGAATTGATGTATCAAAGCTTCCAGTACAATATTTCAGTCAACCCAATGCATGGATGACCGGCGAAATATTAGACGAGTTGCTTTCGCAAGTTAATCGCCGTTTGTCATTTTCCTCTAGATATATTGTTCTTCTCATGGACAATGCTGGATGTCATCCTCACGAGCTGAAGGAAAAATACTCTAATATTAAGATCATTTTTCTCCCTCCAAACACTACATCGCATCTACAGCCACTAGATTTAGGTATTATACATAATTTTAAAGTGTTTTATCGAAAGCTTTTTCTAAGATTTGTGCTTTCAAAGATTGACCAAACCACAGAAACAGCATCCCAACTAGTACAATCAGTCAATGTTCTTCAGGCCATTCGTTGGGTAGCTCAAGCCTGGGATTCAGTAAAGGAAGAAACGGTCATGAAATGCTTCCGGAAAGCAGGAGTTACTCGTACTGATTTCTCTGTTTTTGGCCGCCAGTTTGAAAATGAAGACCCGTTTGCTGATATGGAAGAACAAGGCTAATCAATTTTCTCAGACAGAAATGTGCTGTGGAATGGAGGAGTATATCAGTGGAGAAGGTGACATGTCCATTTGTATGGAACATGGTGATGACTGGGAGGACAGGTTTTATGCTGACCTTAATGCAAGTTCTGCTTCTCTTCCACAAGTAACTAATGAGGAAGAAGAAGAATTTGACTTGGAACCACCTCCACCTAAGATAACAAAATACGAGGATGTAATAGCTGCTCTAGAAGATGTTAGAGTGTTTATGGATAATAAAGGGCATCCTGAAGAAGCAACACGACTTACATTCACGGTAGATAAGCTGATTCAGCTTCATACTGCTAGCTTTTGTCATGGTAGACAGAGCACTCTACAAGAGTTCTTTCAGCCTTGTGATATATGATTTTTATAACCAAACTTTACAGCAAACAGTAGTAACACCTAACCATTGTCATTATTTATTCGACACTATTATCATATTTATTTGACACTATTATCACATTTATTCGACACTATTATCATATTTATTCGACACTATTATCATAATTTATTCATATTATTGAAAACCTTTGAAATAAGGCCACCTTTCTATAAAGGCCAAAATTGTATTCACGGTGTTGGCCATTATAGAGAGGTTCTACCGTATGAGACAAAATTTTAACTACCATTTGCATACAACTATTATTCTGTAAACAACCCTCCTGTCTTGATCTGCAGGACTGAACTTTGTCCCCAGTAAGATTCACTTGAGTGGAATTCACTTACAGTGTCATCACTG